>Ga0256843_1002853_pt1 | contig 12401 bp, 17 predicted proteins | sample AlvinellametaG_FD_191572 | JGI IMG/M metagenome (GOLD analysis project Ga0256843, IMG submission 191572) | Pompeii worm associated microbial communities from hydrothermal vent at the East Pacific Rise, Pacific Ocean - Alvinella | ecosystem: Host-associated > Annelida > Integument > Unclassified ... | reverse complement strand
GAAATTTTTTCCAAAGACCCTTGACATTAAAAAAAATTTTGTCTATAATTTCGCTCACAAACACAGAGAGAAAGTGTTTAAAACACCGCGGAATAGAGCAGTTCGGTAGCTCGTCGGGCTCATAACCAGAACTATACACTTTTTAATCCATTTCTTAAATCAAAAATTCCACTCAATTTTCTATAAACAAAAATTCTTTACAAACCCCTAAATTACGGACTTTCAAGAGATTTCATTATCTTACTTTTCATCAAATTTTCAAGCTTTCCATACTTACCTATATAGTCTCATTTTGACTCATTTTGCCAACATTTACAACAAATGTTGTAAAAATTGTTGTAAAAAAAATTGAGATGTTGTAAAAAAATGGAGTTATTTTGTTTTCTTATAAATTACCTATATAAAATTGGGGAAATTTCAATGTTGTAAAAATGTTGTAAAAAAATCTTCTTGATTTTTTGATTCAATTTCATAGAGAAATCCAAAAAAGTGATCTAAAAAATTTTATGCTTTGTTACTTTTAGTAAAGTTATGAAAATACCTGAAAAAGTGTTAACACTTTAAATAAAAAACAGATACAAAACTAATTAGTTTTGTATCTAATACATTAGCTATTGAATGACAAACTCAGTAAAATAAATCGATTCAATTTCTCCGTCAACTAACATAGGATTGATAGTATCTAAAATTTGTTTAGTTAATTTTTCTTTCTTTTTCATTGAAGATAGATCTTCAAGTGTTTTAGATGCAAGAACTCGTACAATTCTATCTTTTATTACAGCATGTTTTGTATCTAATTCTAATGCGAGTTCATCACTTGCTAATTCAAGAGACATAGAAGTTTTAAGGTATTTACCATCTTTAAGTTTCACCGTAATTGTGTCTAGTGGATACAAAATACCTATTGAATCTAATGACCTAATAAGTTTTGTATTCTGTTTCTTTGGCTCATCTTTTGCTATTTTATGTTCACTTCGAATCGGCTGTTGCATAACTTGCTCATCTTCTTGAATCATATTATATGCCACTACACCTGCACCAATTCCCATTATTAATCTAATTACTATCACAATAAGCATTATTCCACTTACAATAAGACCTATCTTTGCAAAAATAGACTTGGGTTTAGGAGCTATTATCCCTAATATTAATGCTATTGGTTCTAATAAAATTGGAATAAGAAAAATACCTAAAATCGAAATTACTGTTGATGCTATTCCCTGTATATCTTGTTGTTCATTACTTATTGTAGCTTTACTATCGCTATTTGACAATTTTTTATCATTATATTCATCTTCATTGTGATACTTGTCTTTTACAGTTATCTTGTCACCATCCCAGACAATTTCTAATCCAACTTCTGGTAAGTTCTTTGTATCTTTCCAATGTTTTATTGAAAATTCTACTGTACTCCCATTATCAAGAAGTATAGTCCCCTCCCCTTTTGTAGGGTCATAACTAAATATTTTCCCATTTTCCAAACTCATATAAATTCCTTTCATTATTTTATGATTTATTATACACATTTTACTATAATATGTGAAATCAAATTACGAGGAACAATATGAAAAAAACATTACTACCTTTAATGCTAGTAGGTGCTCTTGCATCAAATATATTTGCCGATGAAGGAAAAGTTGGAGGTATACAGCTTGGAGCTGATTCAAGTTCTGCACAAAACAACACAAAAGATTATTCAGGAGCATATATTGGACTTGATGGGTTCTTGCAAATTCAAGACTATTTATTTTTAGGTATTGGTTTAGATAGCGTTTTTTTGGGATCAACAACTTATCAATATAAAACAAGTTACTCATATATCATGGGAACACAGTTAAAACTTGCTTACAGCCTTGAAAAGCTCTTAAACTGGAAAGCAAATATAAAAGCTGGGCTTGGTTATGGGGTAACAAGATTCAATGATACGAATGGCTGGGGTATACAGTATGAAGTTGGTGTTGAAACACAAATCTATAAATCATTTGGCATTGGCTATAAGTATAAAGTAAGTGATACTGATTTTGCCTACCTGGGAGATATGAAGTCACATATTGGTTATGTGAAGTTAGCATTTTAGGCTGCAAAAAGAAGTGTTCTTTCGTAAACTTCATGGGCGGTAGAGGAATCCTGGGTCAAGCTTATAGAGTGGCATCTGGAAATAAATCATTTGGAGATGCTATGTTTAAAAAAGCATTTCCGAAATCAGGTGGCAATGGAGGTAGTAGTGGATATTAATTCCTACTACTTTTCAACATTGCATTAACCATGTCCATAATTACAAATCTTTTTAATAATACAGCATCTAAAATTAATTTAATTCCAAAAATCGCCCCTTCATCAACCCCAGCATTTCTAAGATCCGATAAAATTTTATTTTTTTCATCTTCATCTAAAATATATTTTTCTGGTGTTTGAGCAATTTTTGCTTCTTTTGTAACTTCAATTAAATGATCAATATCTATTCTTTTTAAATCAATTTCTTGGTTTGCTTCTTGTTGTGCTTCGTGGATACCATATAAACCGCCTAACATAAATGCCAAATTCATAACTCATTCCTTTTTTTCCTTTTATTATATCATTAAAAAATATCATTCATTTACTTCATAACATTATGAAATAAGAAGATAATTTCATCTCTCATTTCATAAAAACTTTTAGGATTCATTGTTAGTCCCATTAAGCCCTCATCAAAATCTTTGATATACTTTTTATTTTTAAAAGAGTCTATCCAGAGCTTATCAAAAGCCACTTCATTATAATAAAGTCTGTCATAGTGCATTATAAGCTCTTTTGTCTTTTGAGGTGTATAGTTTGGGTTAGATGAGTTGAAAAAAGTCAGCATATCAAAGAGATCTCTTGATTTAGCTCTTTTATAAAACATAAGTGATTTCATTTTAAAGATTGTATCGAGTGAAGCAACTTTGATGTTGCCTATCATTGAGTACTCATCAGCTGCAAAGATATCCTTAGCTCCTAAATGACCACTACCGTCATAGAACTGTATCTTCACACCATTTACAACCCAAGTTTGCAAGTAGTACTCTACATTGCTTCCACCTATTAGAAAGTCATTTTTAATAGATTCACTTGGGTCTATATAATCAACATTTGCTATGCCAAACTTTCTAATGCAGTATTCAATGAAGTTTTGAATATTATCAAGAGGTAAATCACCCAATATACAAAAGTCTAAGTCTTCTGAGACTCTATGAGCAAGGTGATATGACATAGCAGTACCACCTATGAGTCTAAAATCGTTCTCTTCAAAAATAGTATGGTTTTGAATCTTTGGTAAAAGACTCTTGATCTTCTCTGTCAAGCTTCATACCCCATAACTTTTTTGAGTTTAAACAAAGACGGGTACGAAGCATTGTTTGCAACAGCCATAGAAAGGATCTCTTCTTTTGAGTACTGTTTTTGTAGCAACTCAACATAGCGCTCTTTTGGCTCTTTTACAATTTCACTGATGGAAGGAAGTTTATGGTGTTTTTTGTACTCATTGGCTGACAAAGCATACTCTATCTGCTCTTTGGCTTCCTTATAATCTTTTTCATCTAAATCTGTTTTAATTTTATCAAGAACCTTTTTTACTCTCTTGCTTCCAAAAAGGTATAAAAGCTTATTGGTATCTTTTTGATTCGGCTGTTTTAGATATATGGCGATGAGATTGTCTATCTCTATGATTGAGCCATCTTCTCGTGAATAGAGTAAGTCTTTTGCGAACCATTCTTTATGGAGTTTTATCTTTCGTGTTCTTGGACTGTATTTTGGAGTAAATGCCTCTTTTTCAAGTAAGGTTTCAACGTCCTCAATATCTAATGCACGCAAAAGTTTCATCAACTTTTGTCGTTTAGGGTTTTTGTCCCAATCACTGAGAGTACTTACTGGTATATCTAAAAGATTTTGCATATCTTGTAGTCTCATAAGCACTCCTTTTTATGTAATTATATCCGAATATCGGAAATCAATCAACATATAGAAAATTTGAGGAATTTTATTAATTTAGTTTATCTTTCTTGAAGATTTTTCAATTATCAAAGCTGAGCTACCAACTTTTCTCTTATACTTTCAAGACCTTCCATAAATGGAGTTGTTTCCATTTTTCCACTTCTGTACTCTGCAACTCTTTTTGCTATTTCATCATTAAGTGAGTTTTTCAGTTCAACTGCACCTTTTGGTAAAGATGCTATAAACTTTTCAACTTCTGATATATACTTATCATCTACTTTTAGCATCATAGTTATTTTAGAGTCCTTCTGATTATAATATATTCAAAGTTTTTCTAGATTTGAACAAGGAATTTAGCATGGTTCATTTACATTTATACTTTTAAATTTTAGAATATACAGTATTTTAAATATTATGCCATTAACTCTTTCTTCATTTTCTCAAACTCTTCTTGTGATAAAAGCCCTTTTTCAAGCATATTTGCCAATTCAATAAGTTTTGCTGTCTTATCGTCTTTATTACCTGACGAATCATTCAATGTTTCTTTTGGCTTTAATAAATCATCTACAAAATCAGGTCTATCAGCATTAAATACAGATAAAACAATATAATCTTTATAATAATCTTTAATCTCATAATATGAATTACCATTAGGTGTTGATACAAGGTAAGTTGTTTCATTATCTACATCAATATCAGTAAATCCTTTTGGAGCATAAAAATCTGATGCTAATTTTTTAATATTTTCAAAATTAATATCATCAGATCTTTTTAATTCAAAAGTATATTTATTTTTTTCAACTTTTTCCACAACATCATCAACTTCTTCAACTTTTTTTTCAAGAAAAAAAAGTCCTAAAATAGCAATAGGAAATAAAAAACACAGTATAAACCATACAGCCGGATTTTGTCCTCGACCTTTTGCCATATTAGCACCAATTAGACCAGCGATTAAACCAACTATAAAATATATTAACATATTAAATCCTTTCTATTTGCATGTTTCAGGTTTTGGAGTTATACTTCCATTCACATACGATTGTACAATCCCTTGAAGTACTGGATACTCTGTTAATGCTGTCTGTCTTCCATACTGTATTGTCATTACAGGCTTCTTTTGATAGATTGTAATATAAACATACCCATCTATACATAATTTTTTCACAAAATGACTTTCATCACTCCCTATATTCTCTTCACTGATAACATTTACCTTAGCCTCTAAACTTGTCATACTTACAAGTAACAATACAAATCCTACTAGTTTTTTCATTTTCATCCTTCTCAACTTAATTTCCTTGATTATATACAAAAGTAGTTTGAAATTCAAATAAAATCAACATAAAAAACTAGAAAAGGTTTGATTAAGACTCATATTGTTAATATTTATTTTAGAAAACAATTCAGGAATATTACGATGAAATTTATTTATGTACTTTTACTGTTCACTTTCACTCTTTTTGCTTCACAAGAATATGAAAATGCCCTGGAATTATTACAAAAAAATCCGCAGCAAGCTATAAAAGTCATTCAACGATTAGCGAACAATGGAAATATTGATGCACAACTAGATCTCTATGATTTTTACAATCATGGAGTCTATCTCAAACAAGATCAAAAAAAAGCTACTTACTGGATTCAAAAAGCTGCACAAAAAAGCCCAAAAGCAAAAGCAATTCTTGGAGCACGATATATTCAAGAAAAAAACTACAAACAAGGACTCAAATACTTAAATCTTGCAGCAAAAAAATCAGACCCATTAGCACTTTATATATTGGGATCTATCTATTATGATGGGAAAATTGTAAAACAGAGTTGTTCTACATCAACAAAGTATCATAAAAGAGCAGTACAATCAGGTAGCATGGAGTCAGCAAGCTACTTTTTCCTAGCTTATAAAAATGGAAATAAATGTATTCAAAAGAATAAAGTACAAGAAAAAAAATGGCTTCTAACAGCTGCAAAACTAGAATCACCCCTTGCACTTAAACTGGTAGGATACTCTCAGCTGTTTTCTAAAAAAGAAAATCCTTATGGTCTAAAAAAAGATATCAAAAAAGCACAAAAAAATCTCTTAAAAGCAGCAGAACTAGGAGATATCGATGCAGCTTTTAGACTAGGACAAGAGTATGAGAGCGGTTACAGACTATTAAAAGATATTCAGTTTGCAAGAAAACTTTATGAATTTGCAGCTAATAATGGTCATATACTGGCACGATACAGGCTTGGTACTCTTTATCAAGAAGGCTTAGGTGTAAAAAAAGATCTCAAAAAAGCTTGTGATTTATTTGAATTGGCAACAGATTACCCCGGAGCTGCTTTTAACTTAGCATCATGCTACCAAAATGGTAAAGGACGAAAAAAAGATCTCAAAAAAGCACATCAATACTTTTTAAAAGCAGCAGAAAAAAACCATCTAGAAGCACAAACTTCATGCGGTATGGATTATCAGTATGGAAGGGGTACTCCTATTGATATGTATAAAGCACGATACTGGTACAAACGAGCCATTACTAACAGTTATAGATCTACACATGATTATGGTATGGAGTTTAATCATCAAAATAAAAAGTGGAGAAACTATGCCAAGTTAAATTTATCCACTATGCTGGCTAATGGAGAAGGTGGCACGATAGATAAAGCAAAAAGCTTTCAACTCATGAAAGAAGCTGCTTTATCTGGTATTCCATCAGCACAAAACTCCCTTGCTGTAAAATATATTAATGGTGAAGGTATAGCAAAAAATAAAGATAAAGCGATTTACTGGTTTAAAAAAGCTGCAAAACAGGGTGATACAATGGCTATTCAAAATCTCAAACGCTTAGGACTTGCTACTTTCTAAGTTTGATATAGTTTCTTATCTTAATAATGAATTATATTTATCAATACATCCATTTTGAATACCTCTGGAATATTCTATTTTATTTTCATTATAATAATCACCAAATGCCGCCGCTTGACACATTGCACTTATTTTACCAGACAGATAAGCAAAACTTGCAGATGTTATTACATTATCTGCATCAACTTTACCCTTATTTAATTCTTGATGCTTTTTAAGAGATTTAAGTTCATTTACAACCTTTATAAATTCTTTATCAATTGTATAAAGACTTTCTCCAAATTTGTAACCTTGTTCATATTCACTTAGTACAACTACTGGTTCTTTTTTAGTATCTTCTTCTCCACAACCACCAAGCACAAAAATACTTACTGTTATTAATGAGTATGTAATTAGTTTCTTCATATTTATTTATCCTCTTATTTTCATTCTCAATATTATATCATTCATTTTTTATTGAAATATAAAATGTTTTTTACTGTAAAAAAGATGATTAAGAAATTCAAGTAAGACAAATTAATAGCAAAATATGCAAAATAGATTTTTTGAAAGAATTAAGCTTTTAGAGAGAATCTTATGTATTTTAAATTACCTATACTGTAATAATACTTATTTTTTTATTAAAATTCTTGATTTTTTATAATTTTTTTGATATAATGACGATACTAGAAAATATATTTCCATATTTTCTTTTTATTTAGGAGAAAAAATACACTTTCAACTATTCTATTTCAGAATTATTATTTGGTGTATTTTTCATAATATTTAAATAAAAAGGAAAACATATGGAAAGACTCATCTATTATAAATTCTCTCCCATTTTTACATTACATCATCACATGGAAAGTAGCCTTTCTTTTTCAAAGGGGCTACAATGAAGTATTTTGATATCCTCTATAAAAAATATAACAAATTCACGCTAACAAAACAAGAAGTTGCAAATGAATTGGGTTTGAGTGTACGTACACTTGATAGAATGCGAAAAAGTGGTGAATTGGAACTCAACGAAATGCCAAGAGGTAAATATATTCAATTTAGTTTAAAAAGTGTTGCAGAGCTCATTGAAGCCTTACATGATTTAGGTGAGGTAATGTAAGATGAGTAAACTTCTAAAAACAAACATCAAGTCCGTATATAAAAGGATGGGAAAAAAAGATACTACATATTACATAAGATATCATCAAGGTAAAAAGGTAGTTAGTGAAAAAGTTGGTAATCACTCAAATGGAATGACACCAGAAAAAGCATACAAAATTCTTCTACAAAGAAGAGAATTTGACCAAAGGTTGCCTTCAAATCTAAAAGTATTAAAAAATAAAAAATTTGAGACATTGAATTCATTGGCAAACAAATATTTTAAACAACTTGAAGAGATTGCTCTTCAAGATCAACATATATCTGTTTATGAAAAAACAAGTAAAACAATTAAAAATATCAAAAAAGAAGCAAGTATATATAAAAACTTTTGGAAAACATGGTCATTAAGAAAAATTCATCTCATAAAAATCAAAGAAGAACATGTTGCTAAGTTTTTGACAGAACAAAGAAAAAACTACTCTGCAAAAAGTGTTTATAATGCATTAGTATTAGCTAGAAGTATTTTAAAACATACAAACTATACGCTAAATAATCCTTTTCTCTTTAATAATAAAGAACTACACCAAAAATTTCAACAAAGAATAAATTCAAGAAAAAGATTTCTCAATGAAAATGAAATAAAACTATTATTCAAAGCAGTAAAAAAGGAATTAAGCCATCAAAATTATCTACTTATTTTAACAGCAATAATGACAGGGGCAAGACCAAACAGTATTTTGCATCTACGAAGACAAGATATTAATTATCATAAAAATGAGATTACTTTTTATGACTTTAAAAGAAAGATGCATTACACAGTACCCTTGCCTAAAAAACTTGCTGATTTATTTAAAGAACACGAAATAAGGGGCTATGAGTATCTTTTTTATTCAAGTATAAGTATGGGTAACAAACCTATGAGTGAGTTTCCTAATGCTATTCAAAGACTTCTTAACCACATGTTTAACACAAATATTGAAAAACATGAAGAAAGAGTTGTTATTTATACATTTAGACATACTTTTGCAAATCATTTACTTCAAATCAAAAAGTTACCTATTCAGGATGTTTCACACCTATTAAATCATGCATCCATTGAAACAACGAGAAAGAACTATATCCATATGATTAATGAAAATATCAAGAACTCAGATTTATCAGATCTTTTTGACTGATTTTTTCATCTAGTTTTTTTGGGAAGAAGAAATAATTTTATTGATAATTATTTCAAAGGCTGCAAAAAGATGAGTTCCTTTATTAAGACTAACGATTAACTCATTTTTTTGTTTTACATCCGTTCCTTCCCTTTTTTTTCTAATGTTTGTGTGTCATTTATACTGCTTACACTCTTTTAAATATAAGTCACCTTACTTTTGCAGCGTGGTATATTATATTTCAACTGGGTAGAACCAAATAAACAAAAAATTTTAAAAATAAATAGAACCAAATAAACAAAAAATTTTAAAAATAAAAAAGATTATTTGAAATCCAACTGGGAGACTCTTACCCTCCCTCCTGGGGGATAAAAGCAACTAGGAGATGAAAAAGTTGTGCGATTTTTCAAGCAAGCTTATTTAAAAAGACGGTGCCCCTTATCTTTCCTTCGAGTTTCCTCTTATCTTGCCTCTTAAAAGCCTCAACAACCACACCAAGCTTAACACGGTATATATGCATTGCTTATATACTTAAACAATGACACAACCATTCTATTTTCCCTCATTAGCATATCCAATAGACTTAGCCTTTTTGGGCACCCCTTCACTCAATATGAAGTGAGTAAGATGTTTTTTTGGACTTTTAAAATAAAATCAAAATGGATCTTAACAATAAAAAGTGTGATATAATCATATATCGTTATCAGATGAACGGTGTGTTGTTCAAAACTTAGTTGGTTCATCTGATGCGAATCTTCTTGAAAAAGACTCGTCTTACATTTTGATTAATCCTCTTGTAAAAACATCTCGAAAAAAGATTTTATGGAATAATTATAACACAGAAATATAAATATTTTACCTTTTTAATATAAGTTTTTCAAATATTTCTTATACTATAAGACTTTTTATAAAAAGTCAATAGAAATCAACAATAATAGCAAATATCTTATATTATAGTTTTAGTTTAATATGTTGTAAAATTGTTGTAAAAAAATGTAACTCACAATGAAAAAAATGAAACATTCACTTCTTGCTGCCACTTCATAAAAATTCCATAGCACTCAAAAACACTCCTGAAATACAAAATATATACTCCCCTATTTTTTTACAACAAATGTTGTAAAAAAATTAACATTCAATGTCGTTTTGATAACTTTTATCCTATTCATTTTAAATTGCCTATATTTAAGAATGGTTTAATTTTTATCTGCTATAATTTCGCCATCAAACAAGTAACAACTAACCCGATGATTACGGGATTACAGCTTGATTTGAAAAATTTTTAGTTCTTTGTTTTACAAACAGAATAGATCTGATTTTTTGACAGCACTAGTCTATTTTAAGACTATTTTTACATCACTTGTTGTAAAAATTGTTGTAAAAAAATGAAGAAATTCGAAACTTAAACGGCTCACAAAGCCTCATATCGCGGAATAGAGCAGTTCGGTAGCTCGTCGGGCTCATAACCCGAAGGTCGCAGGTTCAAATCCTGCTTCCGCAACCAATTTAAAATAATAAACTTCTTATAAAAAACACTGGGGTATCGCCAAGTGGTAAGGCATCGGTTTTTGGTACCGACATTCGGGGGTTCGAATCCCTCTACCCCATCCACCTATAATCCCTATTTTGCGACATATAACAACTTAAGATTACATTGGGTCTCACTTTAGGTCTCACTAATTTAAATTATTAAAATATATATCTATTTAATACCTATGCAAATATCAACAAATAAATTGATATAGTAAAACTACTAACCATTGCAATTAATGCACCGAGTACAGTTGACCCAAATACAGCAGTCAGTATTACTAAGCTTAGAACATCTATCGCTAAATCGCCGTATCTACCCGCTTTAAACTTTACCAACAGTATTAATAAATTAAATGCTGTCACTAATCCTATTAACAATGCTATAGCTAACATCTCTCACCTCCTTTAACAAGATAGTTAACCACATAGTAGTTTATAACTGAGCCAAAGATAGTTTCTATAGCTCTCTTAAGTGCTCTAGTCTCTGCTCTAGCATTCATAAAGTGTTTACCACCATTACCTCGTAGTTCACTAAATTCACATATACCCATAGAGTCTGCTGTACGAGTTATGGAACCAGTTGTAACACTTAACCGACCTGTAATAGTAGATAGCTGGTCGTTGATAACTGTCTCTATAAGTGTCCATGAATATGAAACTGGTAAAGATGTTAGTATCTTTAGCAGACCATCTCTTGTAGCTTCCCATGTGCCATTAATCATTACAAAGTCCTTATTAGTGAGTAGTTTGAGTGCTTTAACTTTAGTTAACTGTATCTGCGAGTAATCAGACTTGTCTGCTGATACTAGTATCTCTCCTGTATCTGCATCTATCTCTAGTAACTCTTCTGTAGTGTTTATTATTGTCTTATTCATGATAGTAACTCCTTATTATTTTTAGTTGTAGCTCTTCGCTTGTTTATCTTTAGTTTTGCAGGTGTTGTAGTCTCCTCTACTGTTAGCTGAGTGTACTTAGTGAGTTCTTCATCAGTTCCAGCTTCTAATGCACTTTTTATAGCTTCTTCATCTGGTGTAACTATAACCTTGGAGTAGCCTAAGTTTATTAGTGCCTCTTGGTTACTTACTTTTAGTGTCTTACTAATTTTAGTTGTCTCTTTAGATAGAGTGATAGATGATATACCAGCTCCCTCAAGTTTATTGACACCATACTCAGCAAATACTTCTGCACCAGTAGTGAGTGCTATATCTTTAGCTGATTTGAGGCTTTTCTTGAGTTGTTGTAACTCTTTTATCTCTTCATCTATTGATGCTATTTTAGAGTCGATTGAGATGATGCTAAAGCCGATATAATCAGCTTTGCGAGTAAAGTCCTTATCAGACTCTAAAATGCTTTTAAACTCATCTTTGAGCCACTCTGTAGTATCTTGCTTTACCTCTTGAACTGCTTGTTCAAATCTGTATCTTATCGTTTTCATTGTGTTGTCCTTTTTAATTGTTTTATATAGGTAGATAGCTACATCTACTGCGAAAAAGAGTAGATGCAGTTTGTTAAACTTAAGCACCTTGCTTAGGAGAGTAGTTGATGTTGTTTAAGCATTTGTGAGTTATAATTCGATTGCTTACGAAGTGAGGCTTTTGTAAAAAGTCTTGCTCCATCTCATTTAACTCATCTTCACTTGGTTCATCAATATTTTCTCTTAACCATTCGGCATAAGATAGGTCTAGTTCCCACTCTTTCTGTTGTAGTTGTAGATAGTATTCTGATACTCTGCTCATGCTATTCTCCCCAATATATTTGGTTCAAACTCTGTGTAGTCATATGATAGGTCTCTGCCTATAGCTTCATAATCTATATAGTTCTCAAGATGTTGTGGTATCTCTCCGAAA
>Ga0256843_1002852_pt1 | contig 12406 bp, 11 predicted proteins | sample AlvinellametaG_FD_191572 | JGI IMG/M metagenome (GOLD analysis project Ga0256843, IMG submission 191572) | Pompeii worm associated microbial communities from hydrothermal vent at the East Pacific Rise, Pacific Ocean - Alvinella | ecosystem: Host-associated > Annelida > Integument > Unclassified ... | reverse complement strand
GCATCATATTTGGCATATGCCTCTTTAAGCTTCAAACCACTCTCAGGCACATTGCCTAGCCCTCTCCAGCGAAAGAGGCTTACTTTGTCAAAATAGGTATTGATGAGCCTTTGGGCATTGAGGTTCCCTTCGTAACTTACCACCCGTTTGTACTGTATCTCCAGTTCGCACCTCTTTTCTACAAACTGCTTGACAATCATGCTAATACCCTCCATGACATCAACCGGTTCAAAGCCACTTACAACCACCGGACGGCCGTAATCTCGAGGAAACTGCTCATATATCTTGCTTCCGGCAATGACACTTACATGGCTTGGCCCCAAAAAGGCATCTATTTTGTTATTGTAGCTGTCAACATGGACATCACGGCTGTCGATGAGCTCTTTCATCACTTCAGGTACCGTTACATGGTTGATGTGAAAGAGGATGTTCTCTATGCCCTGCTTGATGACTTGATCAAGCAGTACGGCTGTCATAGGGGTTGTTGTCTCAAATCCAATGGCAAAGAAGATCACTTTTTTCTCATGGTTTTCTTGTGCGATTTTCAGACACTCCATCGGTGAATAGACAAATCGTACATCTGCCCCTTTGGCTCTGGCATCTTGCAAACTGCCGTTACTTCCGGGAACTTTGATCATATCACCCAGCGTTACCAAGATGACATCGGGTTGCATCGCCAACACATAGGCGTGATCGATCCGCTCTTTGGGCATAATGCACACCGGACACCCTGGACCATGAATGAAGTTGATGTTCTTGGGCATCAGCTGAGGTAACCCGAACTTCATAATGGAGTGCGTATGCCCACCGCACACTTCCATAATGTTGATGGTACGATCCAACTTCGCTGCATCTTCAGCGATGATCTTGGCGTAGGCTTGAAGCGTCTTTCCGTCACGGAAATCGTCATAAAGGTTTTTTAGTTCCAAATTCATTTCATACCTCCAACATAGCCGTATTGAATGCTCGTACCTTGCATCATACAATCAGCATACGAAGCTACAAACGACAAACTGTTGTCGTTTGCTTTACGCTTCTCCTCATAGAGGTTTTTTAATGCTACTTCCTTCATCTCTACTCTTACCTTATTGACCGCAAAGGGTTCTTTCTCTACTTTTTTTAGAAAAAAGTAGGCAAAAAAGCGTCACTTTTGCAATTGTGCGGACGATGTTCCAGCACCTTGCTTCGCAAATATGGGTGCTTTCACATCTGCACAAAAAGTGCAAAAGTGACAAAATTCTACCTGCTACTTGCTACTTTCTACCTGCTCACTACTCCCCCCTATTGGGACACGCATCATCTTCCAGAATAGCCTGTCGCCGCTCCTCTTCATCCATCAGTGCCAGTATCTCTTTGTATGTCTCTATTGAGGCGAGTGCCTCCTCTTCATCGATCTTATTCATGACAAAACCGATATGAAGCAACACATAATCGCCTACTTTTACATCACCATCATCCATCATCATCAGATTAGCTTCACGCTGCACACCCATCGTATCGACGGTACACATTGTCTTGTCATCTGAGATCTTTACCACTTTACTTGGAATTGATAAACACACTGTTGCTCCTTTGTCGCAAAATCAAGAAGTATGAGATAAGAGTTAAGAATGATCTACTCTCTATACTATCTTCATATGCAGTTTTAAATTTAATCTCAAAAAAATATAAGCATTGCATAGCAATGCATACCACCATTCTTACTTCTTCCTTCTTATCTCTTCATTCAAAAAGCTACCGCATTTTCCGTTTAAACTCAATCCAGTCTGCTACCGCTTTGACTGAATCGATGTCGTTGATGTTGACTTCCAAAATATCTACATTGGGCTTGATGCGTCTTGCCTCTTTTTTCTCTGCTTCGATATCATACTTGAAGTGTGGGAGCAGATCTGTTTTGGTAATGAGTATCAGATCGGCTTGACGGAACATCACCGGGTATTTGGCTATCTTATCTTCCCCTTCAGGAATGGAGACAAGCACAATGTTCAGATGTGTTCCTACATCGTAACTGGCCGGACAGACAAGGTTGCCCACATTTTCGACAAAGAGTACATCGATCTCATCGAGTGGAATGTGGTGCAACCCTTTGTGTACCATAAAGGCATCAAGGTGACAGGCACTTCCTGTTTGGATCTGCTGAGCGACGATCCCTTTGGCTTTGAGTCTGTCTGCATCTCTGTTAGTCTCAAGATCTCCCTCAACCACTCCAAACTTAAATGATGCCACATCTGCCAAATACTCTAAAAGGGTTGTCTTACCAGCTCCGGGGCTGCTCATAAGATTGATCCCCAATACACCCGCTTTCTCTAAGTGGGCACGGTTATGTGCCGCCTCGTGATCATTTTTGTCTAAGATCTTCTGAATGACTGAGATCGTTTTGGCATCATTGAGTTGTGGGTTATGATGCAAATGCTCATGGGCTTTTTGATGCTCATGGCTATGATCGTGACTATGATCATGATGATGGTGCTCATGGCTATGCTCATGCTCCATACCTCTAATACTACATCCGCATTCTGTACACACAATAGACTCCTTCGTCGTTTGAATTAAAATTAAAAGTTAAAAGTTAAAAATTTACTATGATTAACTCAGTAAAATATTGGTTCCTACTACCAGTGAAATGATCCCCGCTGTAGCAAACGCCCGTCTGACATTGGTTACGCTGTCTAAAAAGTGTTGATTGAGGTAGAGTATTACCAATCCGAAACTGACAAAAATAAGCATAACACCAGCAGTAAAGGCACCGATCATTGTAAAGTCAACATTACCGCTTCCAACCGCACCAAGCGTAATGAGCATACCACGCACACCTCCTGCTCCCATCAAAAGCCCCATCGTAAACGATGAGCTTTGAGCAACCGTATCGTCATGCTCATGAGACTTGCCAAACCAGATATGCGTATGGGTTTTACCCTCATGTTCATGGGTACGAAGCTGAATACGATCGGTAGCAACCATAAAGAGCAGGTAGAGCCCCATAGCAATAATAACGGTTGCAGAGATCATATCGCCGTAGGCTAAGATCTCGTCTGATATATCGATACTCTGAAGGATCTTGGCAAACAGAAAAAGGCTAAGGCCGTGCCCAATGGCAAAGAGTATTGTGATCATCATGGTTTTGCGTTTATCTTTACCAATAGAGAAATCGGCAATCGCCGTAAGATGATCAGGCCCAAATGCGTGTAAGATACCGTACCAAAATATCACAAGAAGTGAAAGCTCCATAAGGTTTCCTTTATTAAAACTGAATGAATATTCATTATAGTATTCACTTTATATTAAGTCGGGGTTAAAAATAGAATTTCTACTCTAATTTAGGGACTAAATGGTACAATTTCTGATGGAATGTATCTACTGTCAGCACCCCTATACCTATGCGTTAAAGAATAATCAGAGAAAGTGCAGTAAGTGTAAAAGAAAGTTCTCTTTGGCAAAACAGGCACGGATCAAAGTGCTTCTAGAACACTTTGAGCAATCGCACACCGCCCAGTATACAGCAGAGCAGAGCCAGATGCACATTGCAACTGTGTTGAAGTACTATGAGCAGTTTCGAAAGCGTATTGTCCACCTTTGCGAAGCATACTATACACAGCACAGCCACCTTGTAACAGACTACGACGAGTACCTCTACCTGCCCAAAACACTAGATCCCCAATCTGATATACACAAAGTCAAACACTTTCTTTCCCTTGCATATGATGGACGAGTCTATACCCTCATGATGCCATCAATTACACGCCTTGGGCTCGATTTGAACGACAAGAGTGAGCAGAAACTGCTTACAAAGTATCTACAGTACCGTACTATCTCGAACCTCTCGACAGAGCGTTCGACAATTCGCCGTTTTTGGGAGTATTTTGAAAGCTTCATACTCAAATATAAAGGGGTGAGTGATGCACACTTTGTCTACTACCTCAAAGAGGCAGAGTGGCGTTTTAACCAGATGCAACCACCTCTCCTAATGCAATACCTCCATCATTAGGCGGAAAGCGGTTAGCAATATGGGCATGAGGGAAACGCTTCAAAAGCAGTGAGAGCAGTACCCTGTTTTGAAACACCCCACCCCCCAATACCATCGGAAGTGCCCTGTATGGTTCATAGAGTTTCTCTACGATATTCACTAGCGTATGAAAGAACTTGGAAACAAGTACCGTTGCATCTGGCTCTTCCACCATCTCCCGTATCATACAACGCAAATCAACCACACCATCGTCCACCTCAAAGGGGTAGGCTCCCTCTACGCTACTGCTGTAGAGCTCTTCAAGCAACATACCACTCTCGCCTTCAAAGTGCATCTGCTGTATGACACCGGCAATAGATGCTACCGCATCAAAAAGACGCCCTGCCGATGAACTTAATGGTGCATTAAGCCCCTTTTGCCACATGACATAGGCTCTCTTTAACTCTGTTGGGGTAAATGCCAAAGTGGTAGGTGTCTGCATCTGTAGTGCATCCTCTGCGTAACATGCAAAAAGCAAAGAGAGTGCTACGCGTCTTGGCTCTTTAACCGCTTTGGCACCACCAAGAAGCTTAAAGTAGCTTAGGTGCCCTACCCGCTCATAGCCACTATAGTCACACACCATAAACTCGCCACCCCAGAGTCTGCCATCATCGCCAAACCCCGTTCCATCGAACGCTACGCCAAAGACACGCTCTTGTATCTTCTTTTCTGCCATAACAGCAAGAATGTGTGCATAGTGGTGTTGTACTGCTTGTAGGGGCACCCCTTCGTAGTTACTCTTGGCCAGTTTGGTTGATTCATATTCAGGGTGTTTATCGTGTACGATGAGCTCTGGTGCAAAATCGTAGATGCGTTGTAGTGTTTCAATACTCTTTTGATAGTAGGCAACTGAACCGATACTCTCTAAGTCTCCGATATGTGGAGAGAGGATCACCTGGTTCTCAAAACCGATCGCTACGGTACTTTTTTGATTTGCCCCCATTGCCAAAGTGCGTTTTGTCAGGGTAAAAGGGAGCGTAAGACTCGCAGGGGCATACCCTCTGGCACGTCTGAGGATGATACTTCTGTTCTCAACCACCATGCAGACAGAGTCATCGCACCCATTGACAATGGTACGGTTGTGATCGAGAAGATAGTCATACACCCCACTGAGTTTTTCCAATGACTCTCTGGTGGTACAGATGGGTTCATCGGTTACATTGGCAGAGGTGGCCACCAAGGGGCGATTGAGTTTATGAAGGAGCAGAAGATGCAAAGGGGTATAGGGTAAAAAGAGCCCAATGCGAGATAGATTTGGAGCCACCTCTTCCAAAGAGAGCCCTACATCGCTGTTTTTAAGATCCAATAGAACGATAGGACGCTCTTTAGAGGTGAGTAACTGCTCTTCCATCTCCCCTACTGTGGCTATTTCATGAGCCATCTGCATATTTTTTACCATTACTGCAAAGGGTTTGGTAGGCCGGTGTTTGCGTTCTCTTAGCTTACGCACCGCCTCTTTATTGGTTGCATCGCACATCAAGTGGTACCCCCCTACCCCTTTGACAGCCAAGATGTTTCCCTCCAACAGAAGTTGCGAAGCAACATCCAACAACGCCTCACGCCTCACTCCTAACGCCTCACCTCTATCCCAAAGGGATAGAGTTGGCCCACACTCCCAACAACCAATAGGCTGTGCGTGGTAGCGTCTGTCAAGAGGGTTGGTGTACTCTGCTTCACATGCGTTGCACATGGCAAAGAACTTCATTGAAGTGTTTTTTCTGTCGTAGGGAAGATCGTAGATAATCGAGTAGCGTACTCCACAATGGGTACAGGTGATAAAGGGGTAGCCGTAGCGACGGTTTTGAGGATCGAACAACTCTCTTTCACACGCTTCGCAGATGCTTACATCTGGTGGTATGCGTACACTACGACTCCCCTTACTATCGGTATGCACAATGCTAAAGTCATTAAAAAAGGTTGGTTCAACCTGCTCTGTAGCGATAGTGTCGATGGTAGCCAAAGGGGGCGGATTTTCTTGAATCGATGCTATAAAGCGTTGCAGCTGTGCAGCAGTGGCATTAATATAGATCTCTACCCCATCGGTGGTGTTGCAGACACTCCCACGAAGCCCCTCTTGCTGTGCACACTTATAGACAAAGGGACGAAACCCCACCCCTTGTACCGTACCGTTGATCTCGATGCGGTAAGTGTGGTGTTGCATATTAGAGGTTGATCCCTACGGCATATGCCAGTAAAACCGCCGCTATTACCGGCATAAGCCCATAGAGTCGTGTAATACCCAAAAGCGGCTTACCATCTTTAAAGATACCAAGCTGTACCGCTGTAACATTAAGGGCAGCCAAAATAAAAAAGAGTACCGAACTTACCCCCATTACCATACTGCTGTAGTGGGAAAAACCATACCGATAAAGCAATACAGCAGCTACAACGACTGCCACATGGCTTATAACCGCTTTAGAAGTGAGCCGCTCCTCTTTCTTATTGACTCTGGCTAACTTAAAGTAGAAGAAGAGTCCATAAAGCATTACAAAATACACAATATCCATCCTTGTTGGGAAACTAAAGCCGCTATTATAGCGAACTTATAGGTATATCCCCCCATGCACTTCGCACTCTTCTCCAATAGGGAACTGCTGTGGAAAGAGAAGCTCACGCATACCCATATGACGCTCTATACGGGCATAGAGTGCCTGGTTCGCCAGAGTCTCCCCCGTAAGCGTAACCAGTTTTGTTTTGGTTTTGGCAATGAGCTGAGAGCTTACCTCTGCAATATAGTCACCAAATGACTCATAGATACTGTAGCAGATGAGGTTACGCTCTACTCCTGCAACCAGATAGCTCATAATACTGGCTAAAAAGGCGTAGTTGTCAAAGCGGTTATCCTCTACACGGGTGTCAATCTGAATGCCCCCTTTGCCAAGAAAGCTCAACGCCTCTGCCGAAATACCTTCAAAGTTCTCCTCTTCAAGCTCCAGCATCATGGCAGTAACACTAAACAGATCGACACCTCCTTGGAGTTTACTAAGCCTCTCATAGACTTTGGGGTAGTGTTTTTTGTAGTTTTCTACCAGTCTGTCCGAACCCTCACGCAATGAAGCGATATGCTCAAACATACTGTCTGCCTCAAAAGGGTTTGGCGGTACTACATTGATAACCTCTTTGGCATTGTAGTAGAGAAAGTAGAGTGCTTTGTCAAAATGTATGCCAATAGCCTTTTGGCCTATCTTGCCATGCTCGGCCAAAACGGAGAGCATCGCTCCTTTAAAGGGTTCAAAACGGTATTCATTGGAGTGTCCACTCTCAAACGGCTCACCCTCCAAGAGATTGACACGGCTTGTCTGGAGACTGTCAAACCGTTCCATGGTGTCAATGAGCATTGCCCCTTGATGCGGAATAGCCGCCAATCCGTGTGCGATGCTTACAACCGATCTCTCCCCCTCTACAACAACAGGGAAGATCCCCCGTTGCCCACCAATAAAGAAGTGGGTATCTTGGTTAATAAAGAGCTTGGCATCTGGTTGTGGCTCAACAGGAATGTCAAAATCTACCAGATAGTCCGCCTCGCATGAGGCATCGCACACCTCATATGCAACATAGGTAATACCCAAATTGAGTAGTTCACGGGCAAGTAGCATCGTCATACCGTCATCAGGATACTTTACCAATGCTGTAGAGCCATAAATCGCCTTCATCTCTTCACTTTTGGTAGAGATACGCACAATAGGACGCTCAATACTCAAGAGTGCATTAAACTCCTGTGTTACCATCATCATATGGGTGTTGAGTGCTTTGGCATCGGTAATGAGCAAGATCGTATCAACAGCTTTTGAGTCTGTTGTCGGCTTAAAGAAGCGACGATAGCCATTGGGGGTTTTCATAAGCAGCCGTTTGCCTTTGGCAATGGCTGCAGCACTCACTTCAAAGAGTTTACGGAAGCTTCCTTTGTCGTTGGCATAACGCTCACTCTTGCCATCGTTCATCTTTAGCGTAATCCCACACTCAATACAACTAATAAGCGGATACTCTTTGCGTAGAGGGTTAGAACGAAGCTCCTCTTGACACGATGCACACGGCACAAGAAACTTCATCGATGAGTTACGACGCTCATAGGGGTAGGCTGTAACAAACGGGTGCTGTGTACCACACGCATTACACGAGGTAAAGGGGTAGTAGTAGCGAGGGGAGCTGACATCAAACATCTCTTTTTGACAACTGGGACAAAGTGATATGTTATGAGGGCGTTGAATAGTGGTTCTAGGCTCCAGATAGGGCTTCTCCTCACTAAAGTAGTGGCGACTCTGGCCTAAAAAAACCGAAGCGGGTAGACGCTCTTCAAGCCCTTTTAAAAAGAGCTCTAGTTTCTCATCTTCTCTTTTGGCAATGAGGGTGATCTTGCTGAGGCTATGCACCACATCGATATTTATGTTGATCTCTTGGGCATAGGCACGGATCAGCTCTGCCATATAGGGTTTGTCAGAGGCAAACGCCATCTCAAAAATAAAATACATAGGGTTCCTTAAAAGTCTTTAGAAGTTATTTACTACACAACCAGAAAAAGAGACAAGACAACTATAAGGAGGTACTGTCTTGCATCAAAGGGTGCCTCTTTCGTTTCTGGCTGTGGACTAAATAACATAGCTTAAAAAAGCTATGCCATGCGTGGTGTCATTGGGTTTGCCGTTGCTTCAATGACTGCTTCAAATGAGACGGGGGGCTCTTTAGGGTTCAAGACGATCCCCTCTTCTGCCAAAGCATCCAAAGTCTTCTCTAACAGTTGAGGCATTGCAGAGAGTGCCGTAGCTGTAAGGCCGTTCTTTACCGCTTCAATATCTTCAGGAATCATTGTAATGAGCTCCACCTCACCCATCTCTTCATGAAAGGAGCATATCTCAAGCATCATCGTCAACTCTACCTCATTGGCCGTCTGGCGGGTAGAGCCCATTGCCATCATCTCCTCACCACTATAGCGAAAGATGCCTCCTGGCTCCCCCTCTTTTGAGTTGATACCTACAACCAAAATCTTATCGAACTCCTGATAGTAAGTCATCAGCGAAAAGCCAAGCAGACCGCCATCGACAATTTCAAGTCGCTCATGCGGTTGATAGTTGGCTTCAATATACTTGGCCAAATAGGTACCGACACCCTCATCGTGAAACATAATGTTTCCCATACCTATGAGGGCAATTCTTCGTTCGCTCATCCAGTCATACAAAAAGGCTTACGCCTCTTTGTCTTCCTTTACAAACTTCTCACCGCCAAATGCAATAGCGATATCACCCTCTTGCCAGTAGATGGTTCTCCATACCTGATAGTAGATATGAAAAACAACCCAAACAATAATAAACCACATAGTGTAGTGGTGTGTAATACGCACATCCATCAACGATGCCATACCAGAAGCAGCCCCATTGATCCAACCACTTACAGGAATCGTCCAGTCTGTTGCCACATGCAGCATCCAAGGCCACCATGCACCAATGCTACTCTCACCCGACTCAAGGCCATGTACATAGAGTTGAAGGCCGGTTAAAAGCATCCACGCCAATAGTAGGTGGAAGATAGTAAAGTAGACCGTGTTGAAACTGTCTGCATGGGCAGAGTCAAACTCTTTAGAGCGGTTCAGTGTCAAGAGGTTTTTAAGTACGGCAAAGAACTCCTGAATGTTCTGCTTGGTTGGCACCACCTTCTTCCACGGCTGTTCAAAGCGTGAAAAGAAGTAGAGGTAAGCAACCACGATAGAGGTAACATCAAAAATAATAGCCACCATAAAGTGTCCCCAGCGGTTCCATGCCATCACATACTTGTCAACCGCAGGATCTGCAATGAAGCTCTGATAGTACGGATGCCCGATATAAAGCCCCGTAGCGATCGCCACAATCATTGAAAAGAAGTTCACCCAGTGGATGGTTCGCATCATGGGTGTCATTCTTTTAACGCTTTTGTATCCTTCTTTTTTCATCTTAGACTCCTTAGAGTGCACAGTTAGGGTCTACTTTATAAACCGCCAACTCTTTACCGTTGGTATCGACAACATGCACCGCACACGCAATACATGGATCAAAACTGTGGATTGTACGGATAATCTCCAGCGGTTGCTCAGGATCGGCTACTTTGGTACCGATGAGTGCTGCCTCATACGCACCAAGTTGCCCTTTTTCATCTCTTGGCCCGGCATTCCATGTTGATGGAACGATCGCTTGGTAGTTGGTTACTTTACCATCTTTAATACGCATCCAGTGTCCAAGTGCTCCACGCGGTGCTTCGGCAAGTCCTGCCCCTTTACAATCTTTTGAGACAACATCGAAATCAAACTCCGTCCATGTGCTGTCATCACCCGCAGCGACATTGGCAGCAAGTTCATCTACCCACTCCATCATCACATCGGCCATCAACTCTGTCTCGATAGCACGGGCTGCTGTTCTACCAACTGTAGAGAATAGCACTTCAATCGGCAGTCCTGAACGCTTCAAGAAGTTACCGACATACTGTTGAATACGCTTATCACCTTTGGCATACCCGATCACCATACGTGCCAATGGCCCAACCTCCATAGGCTGTCCATCATAACGCGGCGATTTGATCCAAGAGTACTTCTCATCGGTTTTAAGATAGGCATAACCATCCTCTTTCTTCTCAAGGCCGGTATATTTAGGAATAGTCGTTCCATCGTATGGGTGTTCAGGTTTTCCTGTACCCTCGTACCATGCGTGTGTTACATCTTCTGCGATCTTCTCGGTATCAACCTCATAGACTTTAGAGAGATCACCACCCATCACAATACCAGATGGGAAGAGACTTGCCGCTTTGTAGAAGCCTGTATCATCCAAACGGAAATCTCCATAGCTAAGGTAGTTCAAGATACCACCACCGGTACCACCAACACCTTTATAGGTTGCCTCTTTGTCCGTTGCCTCCTCAGCATACGCTGTTCCAGCCATATAGACATCTGGAAGGTAGGCACCTTTTACAAACTCTCTACCCTCTTTAAGAAGTGTCTTAAAGAGTGCAATACGTGCAGGGTTCTTGATATCTTGCACACAAGTTACCCCACCAACAACGATCGATTGTGGGTGTGGGTTTTTACCACCAAAGATCGCTTGCATTTTGGCTAAGTCTCTTTGAATGTCGAGTGCTTTAAGGTAGTGTGCTACCCCAATAAGGTTCTGCTCAGGAGTAAGTTTGTAGTGAGGGTTACCCCAGTATCCGTTACCAAAGATTCCCAATCTTCCTTCGTTGGCGAACTTAATGACACGATCTTGAATCGCTTTAAAATCTGCTGCTGCAGAGATATACGGCTTGTGTCCTGCTACCTCTGCCCACTTGATCGCCTCTTTGGCTGTCGCTTCAGGATCAGCTTTGGTTGCAGAGAGCACATCGACAAAATCCAACGCATGTAGGTGGTAGAAGTGTACGAGGTGATCGTGCACATAGAGTGCCCCTTGAATGAGGTTTCTTACCAATCTAGCATTTTTAGGAATGGTAATGTCAAAAGCATCTTCAACCGCTTCAATACTTCTTTGGTAGTGGGTACCGGTACATACACCACAAATACGCATTGCCATCAAACCACAATCTCTAGGATCTCTCCCTTTCATAATGGTTTCCATTCCACGGAACATGGTTGATGATGTATAGGCATCAACGATCTTGTTGTTCTCATCAATGATCGCCTCTACCCTTAGGTGTCCTTCGATCCTTGTAATCGGGTCTACGATGATATGTTTTTTACTCATTTTCCATTCTCCTCACTAATTCTCGTCACTTTTTTTACCTGCTACCGCACTCGCTGCCGCATGAATAGCAATACCTACACCCGCTGCTGTCAAGAGCCCGAGTCCAAACTCATCGACACTCTTCTCTACACCACCTGTTGGTGCTTTGATGTTGGCATTTGCCATCGGTCTTTCATACGCATATTTGTCCCAGAAGTCAGGTTCAGAACACCCAATACACCCACGCCCGACACCTACAGGCCAGTTCACACCTTCGTTGTAGCGGATGATCGAACAGTTGTTGAATGTCATAGGCCCTTTACATCCTACTTTGTAAAGACAGAAGTTGTTCTTTGCACCCTCATCGCCCCACTCTTCAACAAACTCACCCGCATCGAAGTGCGCGCGTCTTTCACAGTTGTCGTGAATTCTGTACCCAAAGGCAAATTTCGGACGAAGCAGTGAGTCAAGCTCAGGCACCTGCCCTGTCAAGACATAGTGCAAGATCACCCCAACCATGTTTGACGGGTTTGCTGGACATGCCGGAATATTGATGATTGGCTTACCGCTTACAACATCCATCACCCCTTTGGCATCGGTTGGATTCGGTGCCGCTGCCGGAATACCACCAAATGTCGCACATGAACCAACCGCAACAATAGCCGCTGCATCTTTAGAGAGGCGTGTCAGGTGATCTACAAATGTCTCACCCTTCGCACCGATGGTACCG
>Ga0256843_1002851_pt1 | contig 12407 bp, 12 predicted proteins | sample AlvinellametaG_FD_191572 | JGI IMG/M metagenome (GOLD analysis project Ga0256843, IMG submission 191572) | Pompeii worm associated microbial communities from hydrothermal vent at the East Pacific Rise, Pacific Ocean - Alvinella | ecosystem: Host-associated > Annelida > Integument > Unclassified ... | reverse complement strand
TTCATGGAGAGGTCGTTGTTGTTGCTGAGGTGAAACACCGTAATGATTCTGTACACTCACATAAAATCCGAGCAAAATTACAGCTTGGCGATGTGAAGGGTGCCAATGAGTTCTTAGGACACAACTACACCATAGAAGGAGAGCTCATAAAGGGGCAGGGCTTAGGTGCAAAAGAGTTAGTAGCTACCATTAACATAAAAGCTCCAGAGTTTTTACTTCCAAAAGAGGGTGTTTATGTGACACTTACTCGCATAGACAATGAGGAGCACTTCCACCCAAGTGTGAGCTTTATAGGGCACCGTGTTACTACAGATGGAACTTTTGCTATAGAGTCTCACATCTTAGATGGTGAAGTACTCTGCCAAGAGAGAGCTGACATTCGCTTTATTTCATTTTTACGAGATAACGAGAAGTTTGAGAGTTTAGAAGCACTAAAGAGTGCCATAAAAAAAGATATAGCACAAGCAAACAAAGAGTTGCAAAGATTACAATTATAAAGAGAGCATAATGCCAAGAATATACCTAGATGAGAAAGAGCCAATACACTTTAAATTTGAACAAAACCAAGATGACTTCATAGTAGATGAAGTTGGTTTAGAATGGAAAGGGAGTGGTAACTTTACTGTCTACCATGTAAAAAAAGTTGAGATGACAACATGGGACATGATAGCTGCGTTTGCAGAGTTTTTAAACATAAATGCTGAGAAAATCGGTTATGCTGGTCTAAAAGATAAACATGCGACAACAACTCAGTACATCTCTATTGAGGCTCGTTATGAGCGAGAACTTAAGAAGTTTAAACATCCTCAAATCAAAATTTTAAGTGCTAAACGCCACTCTCACTCCATTCGTATGGGTGACTTGGTAGGAAACCGCTTCAAAATCAACCTTTTTGAGGTGAGCCCAATTCAAGCAGGACAAATTGAAAAGCTTGCGAGAAAGAGTGAAAAGTTAGGACTTCCTAACTACTTTGGTTACCAACGTTTTGGGCGAGATGGAGACTCCATTGAGCAGGCAAAAAAGATGATAGATGGAGAACTTCACATAGAGGACTCTAAGGTGAAAAAGTTTCTTATTTCTGTCTACCAGAGTACACTTTTTAATGAGTGGCTTGCAGAGAGAGTGCAGATTAGTCGTGATGAGAATAACAAAAAGTTTATGCTCTTAGAGGGTGACTTGTACCTAGACTCTAAAGGAAAACTCTTTACTCCAAAACAGCCACAACAAAAAGACTTTGAGGCGAAAAAAGTTGTTCCTACCGGTCTGCTTTGTGGTCGTGGTGTTTACCGTGCACGAGCAAGAGCAGGGGAGATAGAAGCGAAGTATGATGATGGTTTTCTCTATGAGAAAGGGTCTCGTCGTGAAGCTATTATATTTCCAAAAGATATAGAGATGAAGTACACAAAAGGGTTTGACAAAATGGAGATTGCGTTTACCCTACCAAAGGGCTCTTACGCAACAGTATTTTTAGAAAACATTGCAAGTAAAGAGTTTAAAGCGAAAAAAGTAAAAAAGAAGTAGAGAGTTTTTACACTCTTTTACTCTCTACCACTCCTCTTCCTCTTCGTTAATGTCAGAGTCATCGTATGGATCCATGTGGATGAGTATGTGTGTCTTTTTGTCTTTAAAGTACTCTTTTATTTTCGCTTCTACCTTGTCCGCAACTATGTGTGCATCGTAGAGGGATATGCTTACATTGAAAACAGCATGAACAGAGATGAAAATGTGAGAACCAGACTCTCTTGTTCTTAAATAGTGGTACGTTTGAATGATAGGTTCAGACTCAATAATTTCCTCTATAGCTTTCACATCTTCTTCAGGAAGTGCTGCATCTAAAAGCATTAAAATTCCCTCTTTTACTATTGGAATAGCTGAGTAAATCATGTAAAATGCAATGGCAATACCTAAAATAGGGTCAATAAGACTCTCTCCTGTAAAGTGGATTGCTGCAAGTGCAAAGAGTACTGCACCATTTGAGAAGAGGTCAGTTTGGTAGTGGAGTGCATCTGCACGAATAACCATGTTGTTTGTCTTTTTTGCTACATACTTTAAAAAGAAAACTAAGAAAAGTGTTATGGAAAAAGAGGCAACCATAACATAAATACTTTCACTCATGTAGCCCATCTCTCTTGGATGTGCAATTTTAGTGAGTGCTTCGTAGAGAATGAAAAGTGCAGAGAGTGAAATGACAGTACCCTCTATAACTGCTGCTAAAGGTTCGATTTTTGAACGTCCAAAATGGAACTGATCATCTGGGTCTTTTTCTGCATTGTGGAGTGCAAAGTAGTTAAACATAGAGACAGTTAAGTCTAGAAAACTGTCAATTGCTGATGCTAAAACAGCAATACTTCCACTAAGTATGCCTACTGTCATTTTTATAAGAACAAGAATTGCTGCAACAGAAGTTGAAACAACAGTAGCCTTTTTCTCTAATCTCATGAAATATCCTCTTAGTAATAGTTTTTGGAATTATACTCAAAGAACATAAAAGAAAGAGTAAACACTTCGTTTGTTTTGAGCTTACTTTACACTTTCATAGCTTCTCAAAGAGAAACTTTGTATAATAGCGGAGAGATTTAAAAAATTAATATATAGTGATGAGAATGGATTTAGAAAAACTTCGTCTAGAGAGACAAAAGTGGATGACTTGGAAAAATATAGCTCCCCTTCGTAAAGTTATAGAAGAGCTTCCTGAAGTAGATGCAGAAGTAGAGTTAGGTGATGTTGTAAAAATAGATGCAGAGCTTGACACACAGAAACTACATGAGAGTGCAAAAGCACTTATGCCATGGAGAAAGGGGCCTTTTCAAATTGGAGAGACATACATAGACACAGAGTGGAGAAGTAATGTAAAGTACAATCTTCTTCGTCCTCATTTTGATTTAAAAAACAGAAGAGTTGCCGATATTGGGTGTAATAATGGTTACTACATGTTTCGTATGCTTGAAGATAAGCCAAAATTACTTGTTGGTTTTGACCCCTCTCCACTCTACAAGACACAGTTCGATTTTATAAACCACTTTGTGAAGAGTGACATTGTTTATGAGCTTTTAGGTGTAGAGCATGTTGAGTTTTATGAAGAGAAGTTTGACACCATTTTTTGTCTAGGTGTACTTTACCATAGAAGTGACCCTGTAGCTATGTTAAAACAGCTCTACAAAGGTTTAGACAAACAGGGTGAGGTCATACTAGACACTTTTTACATAGATGGTGAAGAGGAGATGGCACTCTGTCCAGAGGGAAGTTACTCTAAAATACCAAATATTTACTTTGTACCAACCATTAAAGCGTTAAAAAACTGGTGTTTACGAGCTGGGTTTGTTAGTTTTGAAGTTTTAGAGACAAATGTAACAGATGCAGGTGAGCAGAGAAAAACAGAGTGGATAGAGGGACAATCTTTAGAAGATTTCTTAGATCCAAATGACCCTACAAAAACTGTAGAGGGGTACCCAGCACCACAAAGAGTCTATGTAAGACTTATAAAGGACAAAAAATAATGACACAAGAAGAAGAGTTAGATAAAGATTTAAAAATAGATGACTACAAAGAGAAAGAAGAGGTTTTCATTAACACTCATGAGAGAATTTCTCAAGATTTATGTGGTGAAATTATAGTCTTAGAGAGAGGCTATGTAGAGGTGCGTTTAACAACAACAGCGGAAATGGTTGCTGATGACATAGGACTTGTTCATGGTGGTTTCATCTTTAGTGCGGCAGATTATGCGGCAATGCTTGCTGTTAATGAGAAAAATGTTGTACTTGTTGGGAGTAATTGTCAGTTTCTTTCACCAGTAAAGTTTCACGACGAAGTAAACTTCATAGCAAAAGTTCGTCATAAAGAGGGCCGTAAACGCAATGTAAATGTTGAGGGGTATGTCTTAGATATTAAAGTATTTGAGGGTGAGTTTAAAACTGTTGTGACAGATAGACATGTTCTTAAACTTCACCTTCTCGATGAAGAGGGTGAAGCCTTAGAGCAGAAGTAACTCTTTTTAGAGTTTCTTAGCTGTAAGTAGGAAGACACCATACTCTTTATGTGGTTTTTTAATGGTTGTTACTCTCTGAATGAGGGCATTGTAAAAACCACTTTTTTGTACGATTTTTAGTAGGGACTCTGTGTCAAAACCGTAATGGTAGACACCAGTGTTGTCACTATGAAAAGTACCATCTTCGAGTTCTAAATCTGCAATGGCAATAAAACCACCTTTTTTCACATTTTTATAAATACTTTGAAAAAATGCTTCTAAATCTTCTACATGATGTAGGGTCATAGAGCTTACTATACCATCTACAACAAGATCTAAAGGCTCTTTGACAATGTCTTGTTCTATTGGTTCTATAGAGAGTTCTGGAGTGTTCTTCTTTTTGAGTTGCTCAAGCATACTTGGCGACATATCGACACCATAAACTTTTTTTACTTTTTTAGCAATTTCAAATCCTAAAAGACCCGTTCCCACACCAAAGTCAATAACTGTCATTTGTGGTGTTAGTGTTATTTTTTTCTCTATAGCCTCGGCAATAGCTAGTGGGGTACTCTGTCTATTTGTCCCCTCATCCCAGTTTTTTGCTTTATGTGCAAAGTGATCTTTCATTTAAAGACTCCTTATCCAGTAATCTGCATTTTTTTGTTCTTGAACTATGGTTGTTGTGCCACCATGTCCAGGGTAGAGTGTTCTGTCGTAGTCAAGTTTTTTAAACTTCTCAAGAGATTTTTTCATATCTTCTGGGTTAGAGTAGGGGAAGTCTGTTCTTCCAATACTTCTCTCAAAAATAAAGTCACCACTAAACATAGCATCGCCTATTTCAATGGTAGAACACCCTGGACAGTGACCAGGAAAGTGGCGAAATTTTACTTTTACACCATCAAAGTCTAGCTCTTCATCTCCATCTATTTCGACATCGGGAACAGATGGTGGAAGGTCTGGCATCCAACTACTTGAGCTTAAAAGCATCACATCACCTTTTGGTGTGTAGAGTTTTATGTTGAGCTCTTTTTGGAGTTGGGCATTAGACCAGACATGGTCAAAATGTCCATGTGTATTTAAAATAGCAACTGGGTTTGTCACATTTTGTAAAACCCATGCAGTCGCATCTACTCCAGGATCTATAATAAAATCTTTTCCCTCTAGTGTTACTATATAGCAATTTGTTTGGTATGGACCCATTGGTTGCACTTTTATAGTCATTATTCATCTCTTTTTTAGAGAGATTATAGCATGATTAACTTATGAATTTTTATAAAGAATTAGAAGCTATATTAAAAGCTAAAACTCCCCAAAGTAAAGTAGAGAAGTTTCACTCTTTTTACAGTTTGTACAAAAAAGAAGAGAATGTACTCTTTACAAGTAAAGAAGAAGCTCAAGAGTTTGAGACTCCCTCTTACAGTGGATTTTGTAAGGAAGTAGCACCGCAAGTTGTTCCAAAGCGTAAAAACCTAACAACATCAGAGGGGCAAATAAATCTCATTCATGCTATTGCTCACATAGAGTACAGTGCTATTGACCTAGCACTTGATGCTGCCTACCGTTTTCACGATTTACCGAAAAGTTACTATGATGACTGGCTAGAAGTTGCCGATGATGAGATTAGACACTTTTTACTTCTTGAAACACTGCTTGAAGAGCTCGGTGCAAAGTATGGTGACATAGAGGTGCATAACTCCCTCTTTGAAGCGAGCCAGAAGACGCAGAATTTAGTAGAGCGAATGGCAGTTGTTCCGCGTTACTTAGAGGCGAATGGACTCGATGCCACACCTATGATTTTAGAAAAAATAAAAAAGCTTCCAAAAACTCCTATGTTAGAGAAAATTATAGAGAGTCTAGAACTTATTTTACATGAAGAGATAGACCATGTCAAAAAAGGAGATGTATGGTTTAGCTATGCTTGTAGAGAGGCTGGGCTCTCTACTGACATCTATTTTGAAATTATTAAGAAGTACTACCCTAGAGGTTTTTTACGACCAAACAATCTGAATTTAGAGGCACGTAAAGAGGCTGGTTTTAGCTGTAAAGAGTTAAAACATATGGCACAAAAAGAGGTCTGTTAGTGAGATTTTTGTGGAAATTTATAGTAGGTGTCATTTAAGAACTTACTGACACTTTCACTCTCATCGTCAAACCATTCTACTCCATTGTTAAAGCGACAAGCATCAACAACACTACTAAGTTTTTTAAAGCTGTCTATTTTTTTGTTTGGTTTGAAGTCCTCTTGGTTATGACAAGCCATGCACTCTGCATCACTAAAGAGTTCTTGAGCCTCTTCATGAGGGTTAGCCATAAGGTTTGTCACACATAAAACAGCCAGCACAGCAAATAGTCTCTTTTTCATGTTTTGTCCTTTAGAATACTTTTATTATTAAGTATTCTAATAGTAACATGATTAACTTAAAGTAGTTTTATTAGAAAAAATTATATATCTGCTAGTGGTTAGCCATAAAAGAGCTTTTGTCATTGTAGATATCTCTAATCTCTAAAAACTCATCTAAGTGTTCAAAAAAGATGTCAACAAGTTTAGGGTCAAAATGTTTTCCGCGTTCATCTTTAAGAAGTTTGAAAATTCTCTCATCACTCCATGCTTTTTTATAACATCTGTCTGACCCTAAGGCATCAAACACATCAGCTAAGGCTGTAATTCTTCCATAAATGTGAATATCTTTACCTTTTAAACCACGAGGATAGCCTGAACCATTGTACTTCTCATGATGTTCATGAGCAATAATTGCAGCTGTTTGTAAAAGTGGTCTATGAGAGTTTTGAAAGAGTTCATAGCCAATTTGCGAGTGTGTTTTCATAATATCCCACTCTTGTGCTGTAAGTTTTCCCTGTTTATTTAAAATATTATCTGGAATAGCTACTTTTCCAATGTCGTGCATAGGAGATGCAGAAACGACATGCATTATCTCTTTTTCTGATAGACCGGAGTATCTTGCTAAAAGTTCTGTGTACTTTGCAACTCTGCGAACGTGTGCACCTGTCTCCATACTTCTAGTTTCGCCTATTTCACCCATTCTAAAAATAAGATCTTCTTGAGTCTTTTCCAGCTCTTCATGGAGTTCAATAACCTCTGTTATGTCATTACGAATAGCAATGAACTCTTCAATCTCACCTTCATGGTTTAAAATAGGGTTAATTGTGGCTTCGACAGTGTATGAAGAACCATCTTTTTTTACATTTTTAACTATGCCAGACCAAGCCTCTTTACGCATAATGGTACTCCACATATCTTTAAACGCAGATTTCGGCATATCTGGATGTCGCACAATGTTATGTGCTTTTCCTATGAGCTCTTCTGCCTTGTAGCCAGAAATGGAACAGAAGCGCTCATTTACATAGGTAATAATACCTTTCTTGTTGGTTTTAGAGACAATACTACTTCTGTCAACTGCATTTTTATACTCATTAAGAAGTGCTATGTTATTCATAATGTCGTTTTTTATTTTAAAGCCTAGTCTAAAGACTAAAATAACTACAAAAATAAATGCTAAAGTATTTATAATGAGCTGTAGAGAGGTGTCATGAGATTTTTTTTCTGTGTATTTTTGAATACTTTGAAGATAGTACTTTTCAATGAGGTAGAGTTGCTCAATAATGTGTGTACTCTTCACAAACCACTCTTTAGGGTCTTCTATAATCGTTTTTTGTAAGGGTTGAGAGTAGAATTTTATAATATTTTCAACCCATTTGTAGTCGTTTGTAGAACTTACTTGGTGCATTTTTTTAAGTACTTCTAAAGAGCTTACAGTCTCAAAACTACTCAAAGATGAGTCATAAACACCCTTAGCATGAACTGCTCTATATAAAAGAGCATAGTTCATAGTATGAGAAGAGAAAATTCCATTAAAACTTCCTCGTATCTGTCCAAGAGCCTCTTTCATGAGGCTAAGGTGTACATAGGCATTGAGTTGGTTACGTACATGAAGATCTTCAATATTTAGAGACATATTTAAGTACTGTTTTTGCATAACTTTTATAAGGTTCGAGTAGAAGTCAAATGCCTCAACAGTAGAGAATTTTAGTTGGAGAATAGCCTGACGAGTTTCTCGTAGTTCTAGAAACTTTTTTTGCAGTTTTTCATTTGGAAATTTTTGAAAAATAGTGTCAGTCTTTTGCTGTTGCATAAGTAAGTTCTCTCGGTACTCTTTTGCATCGCTAGCAATAAAACCACTACTTATGCCCCGCTCTTTTTGTAGCTCATTTATGAGTGCAGTAAGTGTTCCTATGTTTTGTACATTTTTTTTGAGGTCAGTTAGTTCACTTAAATCTCTTAATGCATTAAAAAGAAAGAACAGAAAAAGGCTGAAAATAATTACCATAGGAAAAACGGTAAGAAATTTAAGTTTATTTATCATTTATGAGAGTCTTTTAGCTTTAAAATTTTCGGAAAGTATACTCAAAGAACGTTAAATAATTGTTAAGAAAGAGTAAAATGTTACTAAAATTCGATATAATTTAAATCGTTAATAATTTTTAAAGGTTTCTAAAAAAAGAGATGAGCAAATATGCACAAATAACAGAGTACTTAGAGTACTTTTTAGAGAATGAAGTCACAAAAACAGGTATGAAAAAAGTTGTTGTTGGCTTAAGTGGAGGGTTAGACTCTGCGGTTGTTGCAGTTCTTGCTCAAAGAGTTTTTAAAAAAGATTTGTTATGTGTGAAGATGCCTTCTCACTACTCCTCTCAAAACTCTTTAGATGATGCAGATGAGTTGTGTAGAGATTTCGATTTAAACGCCATTACTATTTCTATTGCTCCAATGTTACAAGCGTATGAAGCGATAGAGAAAGATTTAAATAACTTACGAAAAGGGAACTTCTCTTCTCGTATGCGAATGGCAACTCTTTTTGATATAAGTGCGAGAGAGAATGCACTTGTTTTAGGTACAAGTAACAAGAGTGAGCTCATGCTAGGGTATGGAACACTCTATGGAGATTTAGCTTCAGCTATAAACCCAATAGGTGACCTTTACAAAAGTGAAGTTTTTGAGCTTGCTGAGTACCTTGGAGTAAGTGCATCTATAATTAAAAAGCCACCATCTGCTGATCTATGGGATGGTCAAAGTGATGAAGCTGATTTAGGCTACACCTATGCTGAACTTGATGAGGCAATGAAACTCTATGTTGAAGAGAGACTCTCTTATGAAGAGATACTCGCAAAAGGCATAGATGCGAAGATGTTAGATATGATTATTCAAAAGATATTTAGAAATCATTTTAAAAGAAAGATGCCGGTGATAGCAAAGCTTACATCACGTACACTTAATCACGATTTTAACTATCCTAGAGATATAACTTTATAAAAGAGAGGAAAAGAATGAACAGTTTAAAAATACCCTTTAGTAAGTATGAGAGTTCAAGAGAAGCACACTCAAATGTAAGTGATGCCTTAGATGGTGAAGATGTTAACCAGGTTGCAGAGTTAGAGAGTGAGTTTGCAGAGTATGTAGGCTCAGACTATGCACTTGCAACATCACATGGAACATCTGCACTCCATTTAGCAATGTTAGCACTAGATTTAAAACGTGGTGACAAGGTAGTATGTTCTGTAAACGCACATCCAAATGTACCTGAAGTTGTACGCCATTTCGATGCAGAACCTGTTTTTGTGGACATAGATGCAGACTCTTACAACATCAACCTTGACAAACTAGAAGCATACTTAGAAGAGAACAAAAGTAAAAAACTTAAAGCTGTCGTTGTGACACATATTGGTGGTGCTACTGTTGATTTAGAGAGAGTTTACAAAATGGCAAAACTTTATGATGTAAAAATTGTAGAGGATGCAAGTGATGCTCTTGGTGCAACATACAGAGGTGAAAAAATTGGTTCTACAGGTGCAGACATAGTCTGTTTTAACTTCTCTTCTCATCTAAAAAAGAACATCTGTAATGGTGGAATGTTAGTTACCAATGATGATGAAATTATGGAAAGAGCTCGTCTTCTTGCAAACCATGCTATTAGTAGAGATGAAGATGCACTAGAGTACATTTATGACATTGTAGACATTGGAAATGATTACTCTTTAAGTGAGTTAAACGCTGCATACATTCGCTCTATTATTATTCAGCAAGATGCTAATATTGCTCGTCAACAAGAGATAGCTAAAATGTACTCAGAAGGACTAGATGGTGTCGCTCATGTGACAACACCTAGTATGGAAAATGAGGAGAATCCATTCTCTCTTTACATTATTAAAATTGACAAAAATAGAGACTCTTTTGCTGTTGAGTTAAAAAAAGAGGGTGTAGGTACAGGGCTTCACTATATCCCACTTCACCTTCTCTCTTACTATAAGTCTAAGTACTCTTTACGTGTCAATGACTACCCAGTTGCGTTACGCTCTTACCAGCAGATACTTTCACTTCCTATTTATGCAAATATGAGTGATGCAGAGGTAAAAACTGTTATAGACAAAATTAAAAAAATTGCAAATACAAGAGTGTAATAGCTCTTGAAAAATAGACTAGTTTTTTGGGTTGAAGAGTACTTCTACAACCCAAGTACTCTGCAAAAAATCCTCTCTTTTTTACTACTCCCTTTAAGCTACTTCTACTGTTTTTTAATGTACTTACGTTTTAAGTTAAAAAAGGCTGAGGACTTTGGCATAAGTATTGTGAGTGTTGGGAACTTAACAGTTGGTGGAAGTGGAAAAACCCCTCTTGTAACTGCTTTGGCTCTACGAGAAGAGAGTGTAGCCATCATTTTACGTGGTTATGGACGAGACTCTTCTGGACTTGTTGTTGTAAAAGATAGCGCTTCCATTCTTTGTGATGTGAAGGTGAGTGGAGATGAGGCTATGATATATGCTCATAAAGTCCCCCAAGCTATTGTTATAGTAAGTGAAGAGAGAAAAGCAGCAATTTTAAAAGCCAAAGAGATGGGTGTAAAGAAAATATTTTTAGATGATGCTTACTCAAAACATGACATTTTGAAAAAAGACTTTTTAATTTCTGTAGAGAGTAAAAATAGTGCTTGTCTTCCAAGTGGTCCCTATAGAGAGCGTTTATGGCAAGGGAAAGAGGCAACACTTCTGGTTGAAGATGTAGATTTTAAACGCCATGTACATGTAGAAAATGCTACGAAAAAAATGTCACTTGTCACAGCAATTGCAAGACCAGAAAGGTTAAACAAGTACTTACCGGAAGTGGTGAGTAAAAACTACTTTGCAGATCATTACTCTTTTACGAAAGAGGAGCTTGTCGCTATTTTACAGCGAGATAAGGCAGACTCCTTACTTGTTACATATAAAGATTATGTAAAAATGCAAGATTTTGAGATCCCTCTCTCTCTGCTTGATTTAGAAGTTGAACTACTGAAGCTTTAAAAGTTCTAAAAATGCTTCCTCTTTGAGTGGTTTTGAGAAGAGGTAGCCTTGAATCATGTCACAGTTGTACTCTTTTAAAATAATTGCTTCCTCTGGAGTTTCAACACCCTCAGCTACAATTTTTACATCAAAAATCTGGTTAAATCCGACAATAATTTTTACCAATGCACGAGTGTTTTTGTCTTTGGTAATTTGTGAAATAAAACTCATGTCAATTTTAATGGTGTCAAAATCGAAATCTTTTAAGTAGGAGAGTGAGGAGTAGCCTGTTCCAAAGTCATCTATAGCGAGTTTAAATCCAAGTTTTTTGAGTGTAAGAATTTTTTCTGCACTCTCTTTTGGAGACTCAAGAAGGACAGACTCTGTCAGTTCTAGTTCTATGTTTTTTGGGCTCACACCTATTTTGTTAATTATATTGAGAGTATTTTGAATAAAAGAGTCTTTCTCAAACTCTATGGTTGAGATATTTATACTCATGAGAAAATTTGGCTTGATTGGAAGAATCTTTTTGAGGAGTAAACAACTCTGCTCAAAGACAAAACTTCCAATTTTTAAAATATAGCCACTATCTTCAGCAATTGGAATAAAAACATCAGGTCCAATAAAACCATCTTCACTGTTTTGCCAACGTACTAATGCCTCAGCTGAGAGTACCTCTCCTGTTTTTAAATCCAGTTTTGGTTGAAACATTAAAAAGAGTTCATCATTATCTATGGCATTATGTAGTTTAGAGTGTAGGTACTGTTTATGTTTCATTCTCTCATATTGATCTTTTGAAAAGAAGCTGTAAGAGTTTTTTGTTCTATTTTTTGCATCATACATAGCATTGTCAACAAACTTAAAGAGTTCGTCAAAGTTTTTTCCATTTTCAGGAAACATAACAACACCTACACTATAGCTTACAAAAATTTCATTTTCATCTACACGGAAAGGTTTTTGGTTGAGTTCAAAAAGCTTTTTAATGACAGTTGTAACATCTTCTCTATTTTTGACATCTTCTAAGAGTAAAAAGAACTCATCCCCACCATGTCGGCAGATACTATCTTTTTCTCTAAAGGTAGTTGTGAGGTCCTCTGCAAGTTTTACAAGG
>Ga0256843_1002850_pt1 | contig 12411 bp, 10 predicted proteins | sample AlvinellametaG_FD_191572 | JGI IMG/M metagenome (GOLD analysis project Ga0256843, IMG submission 191572) | Pompeii worm associated microbial communities from hydrothermal vent at the East Pacific Rise, Pacific Ocean - Alvinella | ecosystem: Host-associated > Annelida > Integument > Unclassified ... | reverse complement strand
GCTGTATGTTTTATTCATGCTAATACGGATTATCGGTTTCAACAAAAGGAACATTTTTATCAAAGATTTCCTCTAACAATAAAACGAGGTATTTTTCAAATTCATCGAGTATTTCAGCAGTAATTTTATCGCTTTTAAAAACTTTGGGTACCAACAATGATTTTTTGATTTGACGGGTAGAAATAATACCGGTTTGTATGGGAAAATCTCCGGGGTTCAACTTGCCGGCTTCTTTATAAATCCACGCATATGTAAGCAATTGAAAAACTTTGGATTTTTTAGGATGACGAATAAGGTCTTCCATATGGTTAGTATGATAAGTTTTATCATCTACCGAACCCGTTTTATAATCTACTATACGCAATACTCCGTCAAGGCGGTCTACCCGGTCGATATAACCGACAATATTTATCGTATGACCTTTTATTTTTAAAGGAACTTTTATTTTTTCTTCCACTGAAACAATTTCCAAGCTTTTTCCTTGTTGGACTAATTTCTTATCGGAAATAAGGATATCTTTTACATTTTTTTTGATAATTTCAAAAGCAATCAAATTTTTACCTTCGATCAAGTTTTCATTTACGGGTATTTCTTCTCCAAAACTTTCTTTGATAAAATGATGCAGGCAAAGTTTTTCATAACGGGCCAGCATAGGTTTAAAATCAGCCGTTGTCAAAGTTTTTCCTTCATATTTTTTATACAAATCTTCCATTACATTATGGATAATGGTTCCCATAATATTGGCCGGAATAGCTTCATTGAGTTCATCGGCTTCTTCCAATTTTAAGATATATTTTTTATAAAAAAGCAAAGGATTACTGACATATTTAGACAAAGCGGATACCGAAAAACCCGATTCGGCTTTCTTTTTTAATTGTTCAAACACATATGCATTTTTCCGGATTTCCTGTTTAATATCCGGTGCCGTTTCTGCCGGTAACACGAGTAATTTTTCTTCAATATTATGCACCGAAGGGTTCATTTCATTTTTGAGTTGTGCAATAAAACGGCTGGGTTCTGCTGCTCCAAAACCGGTAGTATCGGTATTGTATAACAAGGTGATTTTATCCGCCCGTTGTAACAAACGGTAAAAATGATAAGCCGTTACAGCGGTTTTATCATAATGCATAGGCAAACCGAAATGTTTTTTGAGTTCAAAGGGAATAATACTGCGTTCATTTTTACTCTTAGGCAAAACCCCTTCATTAACCGAGGTGATAATCACATGTTTAAAATCGAGTAACCGGGTTTCCAACAAACCCATGATTTGCAAACCTTCCAAAGGTTCACCTTCAAAAGCCAATCGTTCTTGCAATAAAAGCTGTTTAAACAAAAATTGAAAGGTAGCTATGCTTTTTACCTCATGAGTTTGACGGATAAAATCTTGTAAATAGCTAAGCATCTTTTCCAATTTTACCAATGCCAAGCGGTCTAAATCCGATAAATTTTTTGTCGATAAATAATCGATTAAATCCAAGAATATAAGTAATAAAGCCTCTACCTTAAAATTACCCGAAAAAAAACGTTTCAGGTATGAACCCGAAGATTGTAAAATGCCGGTCCACAGTTTATCTGAAATCAATTTGGTTTTGAATTGCAATAATTTTTGAAGCAATTGACGGTTGGCTTCTTGTTCATGCTCGGTTAATATTTGTTCCAGATAAGTCTGGTGAATCAAACCTGCCAAAGTATCGATATGAAAACGTCCGTATTGTTCGCGTTCAAAAAAGAGTTTGAGTAATTGCAAAAACAAACTTGTTACGGGCAAATAAGTCAAGGGCAAGCCCAAAGTGATATTGACCGATGCCATTTCTTCCGGCAAAGCATTGATCAAAGGTAAAAGCAATTCTACTTCATTCAGCACAATGGCCGTTTGAAGAAAAGCCTTGGCATCTTCCTGGTCGGGGCTTATCATTTCCGACAATTTTTGAGATATTACCTGGGCTTGAGCGCCTTTACCGGGCACGCCTATAATTTCAATATGTTTGGGTTGGTCAAAATCCTTGAATATCCACTTAAAATCAGTAAAATTCTTTTGATTTTGTAACATAAATTTTCCGGCTTCAAAACCGGGTTTCAGATAATACTCGTCGGCATCCCAATAAATACGAGCTTTTTTTTCTTCCAATAATTTTTTAATTATCTGTTCCTCGGTACGGGTTAGTGCATTAAAGCCGGCAAAAACAATTTGATTGTCTGCAAATTTCCCGGCTATTTTGTCTATATGTTGGGCAACCCAACGACTATTCATACCTTGATAAGCCGTGTTTTTTTTCTTTAATTTTTGTTGCAATGAGCTATATAAATCGTATAAGGAGAGATAAAATTGTAAATAATCGGAAATCAACTTCGGGCTATCGGGTTGTAGCTGCCAGTCTTCCAATTTTTTGACTTCACTGATGTAGGTAAAAACTTCTTTGGCATTGACATCATAAGCATCGATATCGTCAAAATCGGAAAGTACCGGCGATGCCCAACGGATAAATTCTTCAAAACTTTGGGCCTTATCATGGTGTTTTTCGCGATAAACCAGAAAAAAATCAAACAACAATTCCAACGAATCGGCTATCCGGTAAGGAGCCAAATGATTGATAAAGGATTGAATAGAATATATTTGAGGTGCTAAAATCACCTTTTGTTCGGCCTCTACCAAAGCTTTTTTGAGAAAAACCGCCGAACGTTTATTGGGCAATACGACAATTTGCTTGTGATAATCTCCGTTTTTTTGTATTTCTTTGGCTATATGTTGTAAAAAAGCAGGCATTTTTATCTTATTTTTCCCGGAAATTTCTTTTTGATAAAATTAAATTTAGGCTTTTTGACATTACGAGAAATCCTCGGTTTTTGTCCTCTGACGGTATCTAAAGAAAAGTCTCTTTCCTGCCGGGCAATACTGTCGTGTTTAAGGATACTTTCAAATTCATCGGTTGTATCGTTATAAATTTTCATCTGCTTAATAACATTGTTCAAATTCATTACTATGGCTTTTAAAGTACCGGCAATAGTGTCTTTTCGGGGGGTCTTTTTATGAACCAAATATTTGAGTTTTTGCAGATAAACTTCGGTTAACACCATCCGGCTTTTTACCGAAGCGGTATCCAAAGAACTATGAAATCCGGTCGAATTGATCTTTTTCAATAATTTCAAATCTTTATCCGTCAAGTCGATTAATTCTTCCAAAGAAAAACTTTCCGGCTGAAAACTTTCAATAATTTTAAAGAAATCATGCGATGCCAATACCTTATCTTGTTTCAATTCGTCAATTGAAGCCAAACCGATATCTCTATTTACTACAAATGAATATTTTTTAGGTTTTTTTTCAGAAGTTTTTGGTTTGTTGCCAGCTTCTTTTTGACAAGAAAAAAGTATCAATAAAGATATGGCGGTTAAATAAAATCCTATTCTATTCATAGTTGCAAATTAGTCAAAAAATATGATATATACATCATTTTTTTTCATTTTAATATTTATATTTGCTGGTAATGTAAAAAGAACGGATGATTGATTTTAAAACCGGATTGATGATTTAAACCGTCCATCTTTTTTAACAGTACAGGTATCATTATTAAAAAACAAACAAATGAAAAACATATTAATTATCGGGGGCAACGGACAAATCGGAACGGATTTGACATTTGCCTTGCGACAAAAATATACTCCTGAACAAATCATTTCATCGGACATTAGAAAGCCGGGTAGTCCCGATAGACATTTCGAATTGCTAGATGCTACCGATTACAATGCCGTAAAAAAAATCCTAGTAAAACATCGTATTGATGAAGTTTACCTGATGGCTGCCATTTTATCGGCCAAAGCCGAAAGCATGCCTAACAAAGCCTGGGAAATCAATATGAAGATATTGTTCAATGCCATGGAATTAGCCAAAGAAGGCTTGATTAAAAAACTGTTTTGGCCCAGCTCCATTGCTGTTTTCGGGCCTCATACTCCTCGCACAATGACGCCTCAATATACAGTTATGGATCCCAATACGGTATATGGCATCAGTAAACTGGCCGGCGAACGCTGGATAGAATACTACAATGAACATTTCGGTACCGATATTCGAAGTGTTCGTTATCCGGGAATTATCAGTTGGAAAACTCTGCCGGGCGGAGGTACCACCGATTATGCCGTTGAAATTTTTTACGAAGCTCTTAAACATAAACATTATACTTCTTTTCTATCGGCTGATACTCGTCTGCCCATGATGTACATGCCCGATGCCATTCAAGCAACCATTGATATTATGGAAGTCGAAAAAGAAAAAATCCGTATAAAAAACTCATATAATGTAGCTGGCATTAGCTTTACACCGGCAGAATTGGCCCAAGCCATCCAAAAATATATTCCTGAATTTCGCATCGATTATCAACCCGATTTTCGCCAAGCTATCGCTGATTCATGGCCGGCTTCCATCGACGACAGTCAAGCCACCCAAGATTGGCAATGGCAACATCAATATGATTTGGACAACATGGTAAAAGATATGCTATACAACTTAGAGAAAAAATTGTCGGAACCCGGTTTGGTGAATTAATCCTTATTTTTTGGGGGAAATTTGGCCAATAATTTATAAACAGCTTTTTTTATAGCCTTTATATCATTGTTTCTAAAATTGATATATTGATTACCTGACCATATCACTTTTTTGGTTTTTAAGTCCACAATATCTACAAATACCGTCCCTTCTTTGGATTTTTTAATATATTCACGTCGATAAAAAGGAGAATAATAACCGGGATAAACATCTATCCTGTCATGAATATCGGTAAAAATATTGACGATAAAATCGGGATGAGAAGATTTGCTGAATCCTTTGTCCAACAATACTTCGGATATGGCACGCAATACCATCTTTTTCTTTTTCGGCGGAATACGCAAAGCTTCTATACCTTTTTTATAAAAAGCATAGGTTTTATACTGACTGAAATCTACACTTTTGTCATAAGAAATTTTAGTGGTAGAACAAGAAGTGATCAAAGCCGTTAGTAAAAATCCAATGGCTAATAATTTGAATGTTTTCATATATTTATTTTTTAAATTGCCCTATTACCGGGACGATAAAGTGTTTGATTAATTCATTACAAAAATTGTTCCGAAATTATTCAAATACTGCACTTTGTGTATTCTTGGGTTCTTTGTTATTTTATTTGCTTTTAAGCCTGAAAAATAAATACCGTGGGACGTTTGTGTAAATCAGGCTTTTGTTTATGCCATTTATGAACCGGCAAGGTTTTAATATATTCGGTAGCAAGTGTTAAATCCGTTGCTACACACAAACGGGTATCCGGATGCAAAAATTTTAAGAAGTTTTCTAGGAGTTTATTATTGCGATAAGGCGTTTCAATACAAATAATCGCACGTTGGTCGCGGGCTGATAGTTGTTGCAAATGTTTGATTTGTTTTTTTAAGCTACCGGATTCTTTGGGCAAATAACCTTCAAAAGAAAACTTTTGTCCGTTCATTCCCGATGCCATCAATGCCAGCATCAGCGATGAAGGGCCTACCAAAGGTTTAACGGGAATATTTTTTTTATGTGCCAAAGCCACTACCAAACTACCGGGATCGGCAACAGCCGGCAAACCTGCCTCCGACAACAAACCCATGTCTTTTCCTTGTAACAAAGGCTGTACAAATTCTTCCAAATAGGCAGACTTATCGTGTTTGTCCAATTGAAAAATTACCAGTTCCGATTGTTTTTTTTTCGGACATAACTGCTTGATAAAACGACGGGCGGTTTTTTCGTTTTCTACAATAAAATAAGTAAGCCGGCTAATTATATTTTTTATTATTCCGGGAAAAATTTCATCCATGGGCGCCTCCCCCAAAGTAGTGGGAATCAAAAATAAAGTTCCATTTTTCACGATTGCAATTTTTTAGCAAGCACATCTGTAGCTTCGTCAAGCATTCTATAAACCAGTTCGGCCGCATTTTTTCCTTTTTGATATGAATCGGGAACTTCCATATTTTCACCGGGAAAAATCAAATTTAAAATATAATCCACTTTGAGCAAATCTTTTTTATTACGGGCTTTTTGGCGGATTAAATCCATATTATACTTATCCATAACATAGATATAATCAAAATGATCAAAATCCGAAACTTGAAAATGACGAGCACGCAAGCCTGATATGTCCAATCCGTGTTCCCGGGCTATTTCTTGTGAAGTTTTACAAGGCGGTTCCCCTACGTGATAACTGTCTAATCCGGCTGAATCCACATAAACTTTATCCGGATCTACTTTACTGCGCAACAAGGCTTCCGCCAAAGGTGAACGGCAGATATTTCCCAAACAAACCATTAAAACTTTCTTTTTGTCGGACATATTATTGAATTTTTGCAAAGGTACGGGATTTTTTTATTATCCTGAAAACAAAGATTTAGGCGGAGCAAGATGAAAAATTTACAAACAAGTACAATCAAAAAGATATGCAGAGTATTTTACAAAGAGAACTCTACTTCTAAATCTTTATAAAATTTACTGAATTCTTTATCGATTTTTTTGAGTCCGTCAATGGTTTTACAAGCGTGAAGCACGGTAGCATGATTGCGATTTCCAATACTTTTGCCTATTTCGGCATAAGGTTTATTAGTAATTTTCTTGGCAAAATACATGGCAAACTGACGGGCTTGTACAATTTCACGTTTACGGGATTTAGATTGAATATCATCGATATCTACATTGAAATATTTGGCTACAATTTCTTGAATCATATCGATGGAATAGACTTTTTTGGTCTGTTTAACATAATTTTGTACGATTTCTTTGGTGAGTTCCAAATTAATTTCACGGTGGTCAAATGAAGCATGTGCTATCAATGAAATGATTATTCCTTCCAATTCACGGATATTGGATTTGATACTTTGGGCAATATATTCAATTACATTAGCAGGAAGCTCTACCCCGTCGGCATACAATTTATTGAGAATTATCTGCTTTCGCATTTGATAATCGGGCTTTTGCAATTCAGCTGACAATCCCCATTTAAAACGGGACAAAAGCCGTTGCTCGATATCTTGCATATCTACCGGTGTTTTGTCAGCGGTCAAGATAATCTGCTTTTTGTTTTGATGTAAATGATTAAAAATATGGAAGAATACATCTTGAGTACCGGGTTTACCGGACAAAAATTGAATGTCATCAACAATCAGCACATCAATCATTTGATAGAAATGAATAAAATCATTCCGGTTATTGCGTTGGGTAGCCGTAGCGTATTGTTGTACAAACTTTTCGGTAGACACATACAGCACCGTTTTATCCGGAAAATGACTTTTAACTTCAATTCCAATAGCATTGGCCAAATGGGTTTTTCCCAAGCCCACATCACCATATATCAATAAAGGATTAAAGGAAGTTCCTCCGGGCTTTTTAGCCACAGCCATAGCTGCATTACGAGCCAAACGATTAGATTTACCTTCTACAAAATTATCAAAAGTATAATGTTGATTTAATTGCGAATCGATATGAATCTTTTTGATTCCCGGAAAAGCAAACGGATTTTTGATTTCCGGCGCAAAAGAACTCGTGGTTTTTTTGTTACGCGTTTCAACCGGCGGGCGATTAGAACTGGGCAAATTGAGTAAATGATTGGGATTATTCTTGGGATTAGCCGTCATTTTGATACTGTAAATCAATTTGGCATCTTCTCCTAAATATTTGTTTAAAGCAACCTTTAAAAGTTGTAAATAATTTTCTTCAATCCATTCGTAGTAAAATTTACTGGGCACTTGAATTTTCAAAATCTTCCCTTTTAATTCAAGTGGAACCAATGGTTTGAACCAAGTCTCATAGGCTACTTCGTCTATATTATCTTTAATAAAAGACAAACATTTCTCCCACAAGTTAAAAGCTTGATTCATAGTTGGTTAAATGGATTTAGTGAAAAAAAAATGATTTTTCCTTCTCGATATCAAATGCAAATTTGAAACAAAATTTCCGATAAAAAAAATTTTTTTGCCTCGAATTTTAAGTTTTTTTTAAGTATTATTTATGTCGTAAAAAAAAGCCCCTTTTTACAGAAAATTATCATACATTTGTCGTAAATAATTATCGAAAATGTAAAGCTAAAATTATGTCACAAAAGGTACATAAACTTCAATTTAAAACCCGTTATGCCGAAACCGATCAAATGGGTTATATCCATCACAGCATTTATGCCCAATACTACGAAATGGGGCGTATTTCTTATATGCACGAAGTAGGCATTGATTATAAACAAATGGAAAAAGACGGATATATTCTACCGGTTTATACCTTGTTTTCCAAATATTATGTACCCTTGACTTTTGATGAACGCATCAGCTTGCATACCTATGTAAAATACCTGAAAGGTGTACGTTTGTCTTTCGGTTATGAAATATTCAACGAAGCCGGTGAAAAAGCTACCGAAGCCGAAGTTGTTTTGGTTTTTGCCGATGCCCAAACCGGAAGACCGATTCGACCACCCAAAGAATATGTTGATAAATTGTTGAAACTGGTATAAATATTTATTAATTATACAAATTGTTATAACGCTATGAGAACTAAATTAAGTGTAAATATCAATAAAATAGCCACTTTACGTAATGCCAGAGGTGGCAATTACCCCGATGTCATTGATTTTGCCCGCCGGGCACAAGCATACGGAGCCGACGGTATCACCATTCATCCGCGTCCGGACGAGCGTCATATTCGATATACCGATGCTTACGCACTTCGACCTGTGGTTACTACCGAATTTAATATCGAAGGAAATCCTATTCCTAAATTTATCGATTTGGTATTACAAGTCAAACCCGAACAAGTAACTTTGGTGCCCGATGATCCCCATCAACTGACTTCCGATCACGGATGGGATACTATTAAACACAAAGATTATTTGTTTGATATCATTAAAGAATTCAAAAAAGCGGGTATTCGTACTTCTATCTTTGTAGATCCGGAACTCAAAATGATAGAAGGAGCTGCTGCTACCGGAACCGACCGGATTGAGCTGTATACCGAAAGTTATGCCTCGGAATTTGCCAAAGAAAATAAAAAAATAGTAAAACCCTTTGCAGAAGCAGCCATTTTGGCTCATCAATTAGGCTTAGGTATCAATGCCGGACACGATTTAAATTTGGATAACATCCGTTTTTTTAAAGAAAATGTACCGTATTTAGATGAAGTATCCATCGGACATGCTTTGATTGTCGAGTCTATTATATACGGCATGGAAAATGTGATTCGGATGTATCAAGAAAAACTCAAAGATTAATGAGCAAATTGCTTCATTCTAAAATTGTAGGAAAAGGAGAGCCGCTTCTTATTTTACATGGTTTATTGGGAATGGGTGATAATTGGATGAGTCTTGCCCGCCGTTATGCCGGCGAAGGATACGAAGTCCATTTAATCGATCAACGCAACCACGGCAAGAGTTTTCACAGTGAAGAAATGAATTATGAAGTAATGATTGATGATATAAAAACTTATATTACTCATTATCAATTAACTAAGCTAAATTTAATAGGGCATTCCATGGGTGGAAAAACAGCCATGTTTTTCAGTTTGGCTTTTCCTGAGTTCCTAAAAAAACTCATTATTGTGGATATTTCTCCAAAATACTATCCCCCTCATCATCAATTCATTTTTGATGCCTTGAAAAAAATAAATTTAAAGGAATATAAAAGCAGAAAAGAAGTAGATTTATTATTGGAAAAGGATATTTCTTCACCGGCCATACGTCAATTTCTATTAAAAAACTTAGGCCGACACAAAGACGGTAGTTTTTATTGGAAAGCCCATCTTCCTGTTTTGGAAGAATCTTTGGATGAATTGGGAAGGGCTCTCCCGCCCCACTCGACTATTCATACGAATACATTATTTATAAAAGGTGAACAATCCAAATATATCACGGATAAAGATTTGGTATTGATAAAGGCACATTTTCCTCATTCTCAAGTTGTTTCTATTGCCAGGGCCGGGCATTGGGTACATGCCGAGCAAGCAACATTGTTTTATACAGAAACTACCCGTTTTTTAAATCAATAGTATTTATTCATGGCAAATAAAAAGCCCAACCGGATAAACCGGCCGGGCTTTAAACATTGATAGAAATTCAACTAACTATTCTTTAACTATGCTTATATTATAAACTTTTTCTGCCTTTTGAATTTGCATCACATAAACTCCTTTAGCAAATTTTTGAATATCTACCGTGGTTTTTACCTGATGTAATTCCTTGGACAAAATCAGTTTTCCTGTCATATCAAAAATACGAACACTTGTATGATCAAATTTTTGTAATTCTACATTAAATAATCCTGTTGAAGGATTCGGATAAATTTTCAATCCTTCCATTTCGGCTTCTATTATGCCGGTAACCGTTACAGTTATACAATCAGAAGTTACAGAACAGGTTCCGTTACTGACAATCACAGCATAATCACCACTATAAACAGGTGTATAACTTTGTCCGGTTGCTCCGGGTATAGGATCATTACCGCCGGAAGTACAAGTCACCCACTGATAGGTATAATTAGCACCTACTGCATTGGCAAACAATACATTATTATTTTGGGTTATCGTGTTATCAATAGGTGTATAAGTAACATTTTGGGTTTGTGTAATCGTATTTCCATTAGCATCGTCATAAGTCCAGGTTACCACAATAGTTCCCGGTGTTGTAATGGGCAGACTTACATCCGGAGTAGCTTGAATGGTACCGGCACAATTATCAATTGCTTCGGGAGCTGTCAATGCATCAATTTCACATTCGGAAACTACATCGGGCAAACTGGCAGATACAGGAACCGGAGCGGTTACATCATCGATGATTACATTTTGGGTTTGCGTAATCGTATTACCGTTACCATCGTCATAAGTCCAAGTTACTACAGTCGTTCCCTGTGTTGTAATCGGCAAACTCACATCCGGTGTTCCGTTGATAACACCTGCACAATTGTCGGTAGCCGTAGGAGGAGTAAGTGTGCTTACTTCACATTCGGCAAGTACATCGGGTAAAGTAGCTGCATCCGGAACAGGAATTGTTACATCTTGAATGATTACATTTTGGGTTTGCGTTGTAATATTTCCATTACCATCATCATATGTCCAAGTAACTACGGTGGTTCCTTGTTGAGTAATGGGGAATACAGCATCGTTGGTAACCGTTACATTTGAGGAACATGTATCTGTTGCCGTTGGCGGAGTCAATGAAGTTACTTCACATTCATCGGTTACATCCGGCAAGTTAGCCACATCCGGAACCGGCGGTGTTACATCATTAATCACTACCAGTTGGGTTTGTTGATAAATATTTCCGTTACCATCGTCATAAGTCCATGTAACCACGGTAGTTCCTTGTTGGGTAATAGGTAATTGTGTATCGGTAGTTCCGGTTATTGCGCCGGTACAAGTATCGGTAGCCGTAGGAGGTGTTAATGAAGTCACTTCACATTCCGCCGTAATATCCGGCAAAATATCCACATCCGGAGTCGGTGCTGTTAAATCATCCAATATCACATTTTGGGTTTGGGTAGTTATATTACCGTTACCATCATCATAAGTCCAAGTAATGACAGTTGTTCCTTGAGTGGTAATCGGCAATACTACATCGCCGGTAGCCGTAATTTGACCCGAACAGTTATCGGTAGCCGTAGGTGGTACAATAGCAGATATTTCACATTCAGCTATTAAATCAGGCAAAGTTGCCATATCGGGAACCGGTGGTGTCACATCGGCTATCACTATATTTTGGGTTTGTGTTATTACATTACCATTGCCATCGTCGTAAGTCCAAGTAACAACAGTAGTCCCTTGTGTGGTAATCGGCAAAACGGCATCTCCTATAGCAGTGATAACACCGGAACAGTTGTCTGTAGCCGTAGGCGGTGTTAAACTTGTTACTTCACATTCGGCTGTAATATCCGGAAGATTCGCCACATCGGGAACCGGAGCTGTTACATCGGCTATCACCACATTTTGGGTTTGGGTTACTATATTGCCGTTACCATCGTCGTAAGTCCAAGTTACTACGGTAGTACCTTGATCGGCAATAGGGAAAGTAACATCAGGCGTGGCAGTAATCACTCCCGAACAATTATCGGTAGCCGTTGGTGGTGTAATGTTTGTTACTTCACATTCGGCTGTAACATCCGGAAGATTCGCTACATCGGGAACCGGATCCGTTACATCGGCTATCACCACATTTTGAGTTTGCGTGGTCACATTACCATAACCATCATCGTAAGTCCAAGTAACAACAGTTGTTCCTTGATCGGTAATGGGCAAAGTAACATCATATGTACCATAAACGGTTTCTCCACAATTAGAAGTAGCCGTAGGCAGAGGTAATAAATCCACACTACATTGTGCATTAATATCGGGGAGATTCGTAAGATCGGGAACGGGATTGGCAGCAGGCGCCGAACAAAGGGTGGTAAAATTAT
>Ga0256843_1002848_pt1 | contig 12412 bp, 11 predicted proteins | sample AlvinellametaG_FD_191572 | JGI IMG/M metagenome (GOLD analysis project Ga0256843, IMG submission 191572) | Pompeii worm associated microbial communities from hydrothermal vent at the East Pacific Rise, Pacific Ocean - Alvinella | ecosystem: Host-associated > Annelida > Integument > Unclassified ... | reverse complement strand
ATACTTTACTTGAAAACTCTGCACTTTATCTCAATCTATTGTCAAAACCACATAAAAGATACTTTTATGACCATATAGACCACAACGATAAACTGATAGGGATTTTTGGAGCAAGAGGTGTAGGAAAGACAACATATATCTTAAACTACTTAAAAAACCATCAACTACCTATAAACAAAAAGCTATACATCAGTGCAGATAGTATCGAGCTATCAGATACAACATTAGTAGAAGTTGCAAAAAGTTTTAATGCTATAGGTGGAGAGATTTTAGCAATAGATGAGATACACAAATACAAAAATTTTGAGAGTGAACTCAAACAGATCTATGATATGTTACCACTAAAGGTTATATTTTCTGGTTCATCTTTGATCAATTTAGAGTATGCAAAAGATGACCTTAGCCGAAGGGCTGTTATCTATAGAATCAATGGATTGAGCTTTAGAGAGTTTTTAGAATTCAAAACAGATATCAAGCTTAGTTCATACTCTTTAGAAGAGATTTTAACCAATCACAGTGAGATTGCATTTGAGATTGTCAACCAGATCAAACCTTTAGAGTTTTGGCAAGAGTATCTTGAGTGTGGATACTATCCGTTTTATTTTGATAACCCTAAAAAGTATGGTATCAAACTCAATGAGACTATAAACACAGCCATAGAGGTAGATATCCCCTCTATCTTTAAGATAAAGTATGAATATATCATCAACCTCAAAAAGTTAGTAAAACTCATTTGTACTTCAAAGCCTTTTACTTTAAATATAAAAGAGCTAAGTAAAAAGATAGGCATTGACAGAGAGACACTCTATCTATATTTTGACTATCTACATAGAGGTAAGATTTTACATGTGATTCGTTCTAAAAGCAAGGGAAATAATATCTTTTTGAAACCAGATAAAGTCTATCTGAACAACCCAAATCTAAACCATCACTATTGTAAAGAGGCATCTATTGGAATGGTGCGAGAGACTGCATTTGCTACTTTTTTAAATGACCATGAACTAAGCATCCCAAAAATAGGTGATTTTCTGATAGATGAGAAGTATCTTTTTGAGATAGGTGGTAAGAAAAAGAGTTTTAAACAGATAAAAGATATACCCCATAGTTTTGTAGTAGCAGACGATATAGAAGTAGGTTTTGGCAACAAAATCCCTCTATGGTTGTTTGGGTTTTTGTATTGATATACCGTGTGTTGTAGGGTGTTGTGCCTCACAACACCTTTTTAGATAGATATTCTTTTACAATGATTATTTTATTTCACATAAACATTTGTGATAGTTCTATCATTTGGTGTTGTCAGGGGACAACACCCTACAGAAGGTTTTGATTTCTGGATGTGCCATATCAGGAGATATGGCATGAGTTATAATTAGTTATTTTGACTATCTCTAAATGCTCTTGCTTTAGACTCATCAAAGAAAAGATAAGTATTGCAATCACCATCTTCACATACTTTTATATAATCATCTGTTTGACTTTGAAATTCAATAACCTCATTAAAATCTCCACCTATATCAATCTTACCATCTGAAGTGATACTATAGTTAAATGTGTGTGTTGATGTATCTGGCAAGTCATACTCTGTCCAAGACATTGTATTTTCTGTAAAATCCATACGAGCCATATTCCACTGCATACCAGGCTCATCTTCACCATCATAACCAAAATCATCATATTGAACAAAATAAAGAGTTTTACCATCTAACCACTCTGTAGAAAACTTAGTTATAGGTTCTGTATCTCCACTACTAAGCGAATCAAGATAAGCTTGTGCATCAGCCTCATTTGTATATAGTCTATGTCCTATACCATCTTTACTGCCATCTGCATTTCTATCATCAAAGTAGATGTATCCGTCTGCTTGAGAGATGATGGTATAGCTTCCATCAGTATCATTCACAAAAATAAGCTTCTCTCCATCAATTTTAATAACTTGTTCACTGATATTACCTGTTTCCAAATTAGTAAACTTTACAGATGATGCATCACTGTTAATTTCCATTTTTGTTAATTCTGGGCTACTTCCATCTGATTCATCTAGATTAACAACTACATAAAAAGTCTTCCCAGCCAAAAGCTCTTTTGTCACTTCTGTTTGTGTCTGAGCAAGGTGTTCAAGTACCTCCGCTTCACTTCTTAGCTCTCCGGGTACTTCAGTAACTACATTACCAACATTGGCAACAACCTCTTGCATTACGGTTGTCTCTTCTAGTACCTCTTGCGGATCATTCAATGATTCTACTGCTTGTGATACAACTTCTACAATCTCTTCAGTGATCTGTATACCGTTTGTCAAGTTATTATCTGCATCAATAGATTGGAGCAATTGGGCTACTTTAACATTATCTTCAATAATTCTTTTACCCTCTTCCAAATCTGTCGCATTAACTTCTCTTAGAGGAATAGAAGCTAAAGAGAATTGACACGAAGCCCCTTTTTCAAAGGTAAATTCACCCTCTTGCCCTGTTATACCTCTTTGTGTACCACACACATATGCCACTCCTGCAATAGCACTATCTACATAATAGCCTGTACCAGTTTCTACTGCCGGAGAGGTTTCTGTTGGTTGCTCTACAACAGCTTGTTCTTCGGTACCAGTGTCACCATCTGAAGAGCTACCACACCCGCTCAATACTACTGCTATCGCTGCAGCAACTGACACTCCAATAACTTTTTTCATACTGTAATACTCCCTTTTATATAAGATACATACTCATTTTACCCCCCCCCATTTAAAATTGGCTGAAGATATATGAAAAAATGACGAAAAAAAATAAAAAAAATACATACTTAGATTTAAAAAGATAAAGTTGGAGAAAAAGATCTCCTACAGTAGGTAGCGGAAAGTCGCCACAACCCGGCTTCCTTCTCCTGCTACTGCTTCTATCTTGCTTTTAAGTATCTGCTTCTCTTTGGTAGTTAAGATACCATCGGCGATCACTTCGCAGCGTATCTCCAGGCCGTTCTCTTGTTCGATAGGTTCGATGTGGCTAAGGGTAACGGTGTGTGACTGTAGGGTGATCTGCTTATGGCTCAGAGCTTGTTGGATGGCGGCATGATGACGCATCTTCTCAAAAGAGTGATAAAGCGGTACAGAGAGTAGCAGGGCAATGGCAAACCAGGTTGCCACCCCTTTTTTGGCAATGTGCAGCGGTGAGTACCCCAGCACCATAAAGGTGAGTGCCGCAGCTAAAACAATGCCTACAAGGTTGGTTAAAAAGAGTAGAAGTGCAGCTGAAAAGATGTGCCAAACTCCCCAGCCAAGCCCAATACCCGCAACAGCAATAGGTGGCACCAAGGCCACAGCGATGGCAACACCGGCAAGAGAGCTGATGATCTTCTCGTTACTCTTGGCATAGGCGGCAGCAACCCCGGAAACAATGGCAACAAAAAGATCTAACAGCGTTACAGAGAGTCTGCCTGACATCTCGGAAGTCAGCTGCTCTATAGGGGTAAGCCACGCAATGGACATGGCTGTAAAGAGCACCAGTGCCACGCCCAGAGCGATCGTCTTAAAAGCGGTAATCTCCAGCAGTGCATCTTGCCGCAGTACCCCCATACTCAAACTGACAATAGGCTGCATCAGTGGAGCCAAAAGCATCGCCCCGATGATGACTGAAGCGGAGTTGATAAAGAGCCCCAGTGTGGCGATCATGGTTGCTAAAACCAGCAAGGTGGCAAAGACAGAGGTGAACTTTGCCTCCTCACGCAAAGCACCAAAAAGTGTGCTGTATTGTGCCTGTGAAGCGTGTGGAAAGAGTGGAATGCTCTTGGCAAAGTAGGCGGCACTCTCTTCGTCGCTTGGGAGGTGATCGATACGGGTACTGTTTTTACCTTTGATCTCTTCGGGCTGTTTTTTCCAAAATGCCTCTCCAACACTGAGGGCAACTGCCTGATGTGCCACATGAAGTGTTACCGGGGTTTGGAAGGCTTCGCTCCCATCGATGCTCACCCCTACTGGCTCTTGGGTTTCGATGGTAAGCAACTCACCTCTGACATACCCTAACGACTTTGGCAGAGATCTGTTTTTGGATGTACCAAAGAGTGTTCTGGCCAGGTAGCCCATATAGTGAACAATAGAAGTAGGAGCCAAAATGAGTAGTGAAAGTTTACCATCTACCGCATGGATGCGATCGCTAATGAGCCTTGCGGCAAAAGTGCCATTGTGGTAGGCTAAGCCTACCAATCCAACAGCTGAAAAACGTAAACTCTTCTCGTTACCCTCTTTGAGAGTAAAGTGTTTGTGGTGTAGAGACTTTACCTCTGTTAACGTGTGCCAAAAGAGTTTGAGTTTACCCCATATACCACTCTTTTGGGTAATGGTATCGTAGCGATCGAGTGGTGGAACATCACCAATGACTACCTCTTGAAGCACAATCTGCCCATTGGCATAGAGCAGATCGATCTTTGCCTGGGCCGGTGTCGAAGCGATGTTGAGTGCCTCTTTTAAATCAGAAGGAAGTGCAAGGGTTCGCATAAGTGCTTTTTGTTCAGGTTTAGGCACAATACCGACACTCTTGCCCTCAACACTGGTACACTGAAGCAGGGTTTTGATCTCTTCGTAGGTGCCACACACCATAAAGTGGGTAAAGTGACTGTGTGCAATCGTCTGTATGTCTCGTAACGGAAAAAACGAAACACGTTTTGAAGCAAGTTCTGCTTTGATCTTCTCTAGGTATGCCTCCTCTACACTACCGTAGAAGAAGGCGATATTCTCTAATGCCATAGATTCCATCCTCTCAAGCACCTTTAGGGTGTGCGGTAACGCTCTACCAAGGCTCTGAGTTCTTTTTTGTCTATAATAACATCTTTTTGCCCATTCTTCTTGGCATAGAGCTTACGTACCATCGCTTCTACCTGCGGATCGTCACTCATATGCCCATAGAGTATCTTGAGTGCTTCTTCTTCTTTAAACGGAGAGGCTTTAGGTGTCCAACGCACACTGCGAAGCAGATACATCGCCCCCATTCCGGCTACGAACGACAAGAGCAACCACCACCATGCAACACCACTTGGAGCACTTTGTGGTGTGGTGGCCTCTTTGGCAATCGTTTGAGGCGTATCGGGTAGCTCGATGTTGGTGCCGATGCTTCCGCTACGCTCTTTTGGTTGTGATGCAGCCAAAGTGGTTGGCTCTTTTTTGGATGCTTCAACCGCAATAGTGTAGGCGGGAATACGCAACACCTTTTTTTGTTTGGTGCGTGGATCATACGCTACGAGTGTGCGTTGCGGAATCGTAAAGTTTGCATCGGCTATAAAAGCAAACTTCTTGACAAAACGACTTTTGAGTTTATTGCCTATGACTTGGGTGCTTACTTGCGGCTCATCTCCATACACCGTAACACCGTCTATCTCGTAATCTTCTAGTTGCAGATCTTCCAAAGAGCCGTCCCCTTCTATGGTAATCGTAAGGTTTACAGGTTTGTTGGGCTTTGTGTACTGTTTGTCGATGGTGGTTTCAATGTAAAAACGTCCAATAATGTCGGCATCTTGCGGGGCGGGTTTTACATGAATATCAAGACGGTTAGAGGCAATAGGCTTCCATGAGGCACCAAAGTAACGCCCAAAAATATCTTGTCTGCTCTGATCGATCAATGGTATTTTGGCTGTTGCCGGGCCTATGGTGTAGTTACCCTCGGCTTCAGGAATCAGAATATATTGTAAACGGGTAATGTGGTAGCTGCCTTTACGGTATCGCTTAGGATCATCTACCTCTTTGACTAAAAAACCTTTAAACTCTGGGCGATCATACTGTGGATTGTCTGCTAAACGTACATCATCTCTGAGTACAAAATAGACACTTACAAGTAGCGGTTGACCTACAACAACCTCTTGCTTATCCGCCTCCATACGCAACGAGAAGGGGCGTTTAGACACCCCTTTGGGAGCAGTGGCTTTGCTTACTTCCAAGTGAAGTGGCTGCGTCTTGTACTTTTTACCCTCTATCTCTACCTCAAATGGTGGAATATCCATCGACTCTTTAGGGGTAAAGGTTAAAATGAGGTGTGTCGTATGTGTCATGGTACTTGTACCGTTGATGATCTGTACTGACGTGTTTTGCCGCTGGGCTCTCCCCTCTACAGGGAGGTTGCCAATATGCGTAATCGAAGGGAACCTCACCTTCTCACCCTCAGCACTAATACGCAGTTGCACCGGATTGCCCTCTACCACCTCATGGCTGCTAAGCTCAGCCTTTACACCGGCAGCATGAAGTATACTAGAGAGAGCATAGAGTATAAGTAGTAGTTTTTTCATTATTGTTCCTTCATCATAATTTTCTGCTGTTTTGGGGTGAATGCGACCAAGGTACACTCAACCCAAAGGGCGCTTGCGTTTGTGCCGCCCGAGTATTTACCCCAAAACAGCATCTGTTTTTTCTTCATTACTATTCCCTTATTTAACATTTTACCAGCCTTCGCGGGGCACTTTGCTCCACCGCTCCGGTTCCATCCCTGTAAACATAAAGCAGTTCACGTTTGCTTAATGAAACTCACCACGGTTTGATCTCCTGCCGCTCTTTGGGTTTGCCACCTGTCATCTGATACATCATTGTCGGCGTCTTTTTCTCTCCCATCTTTTTAAGCAGACGTCGCAGTTCTGCCTGTTTCATCTGCTCTTGTTTACGTTTTTTTGCCGCCTCTTTGGCTTTGGCCGAGGCTTCACTCCCTTCACCCTTTTTGGGTGTTTGCTCTTGCTGGGTTTTGCCCTTTTTCTCCTGAGGTTTTTGCGGCTCTTTTTTCTTACCTTGTTTTGACTGCTTATCTTTTTGCTTATTGCCCTGCTTCTTTTGAGCATCTTGTTGTTTCTGTTTATCTCCCTGGTTTTTTTGTTGATCTTGCTTGTTTTGGTTCTGTTGCTTCTTCTGCTCTTTATTGTTTTTTTGATCACTCTTTTTCTGATCGTTTTGCTTTTGATCTTGGTTTTTCTGTTGGTTCTTTTGGTTCTGTTTTTTTTGATCTTTATTCTTCTGCTGATCTTGTTTTTGCTGCTGTTGCTGTTTTTTCTGCTGCTCTTGCTTCTGTTTCTGTTTTTTGGCAAGTTCCAGGTTAAAGCGGGTATCTTTGTCCTCTTTGATCTTTAGTGCCTCTTCATACGCTTTAATCGCCTCATCAAGCTTATGTTGCATAAAGTAGGTATTGCCAATGTTGTGCAGACGCTCTGCCTCATCTACCCCCTCGCCCTTTGCTGCTTCGTAGGCTTTAAGGGCTGCATCGTAGTTTTTAGATTTATAGTAGGCGTTACCCAGATCGTACGCTTTTTGCGGTACCTTTTTCTCTACCGCATGAAAGAGAGCGGCACTCTTGCTGTAGGCTCCTTCCCGGTACGCTTGTTGGGCGGCATCAATGGTTTTAAAGTCTGTCAAACCGGCATGTAGGCTAGTAGATAGTCCATAGTAGATAGTGCACACTATCGGTATGCTTTTTTTCAAAAAGTGTATATTCCATCTCATCTCATACCTCCATGATGCATCTTTTGGTGTGCATTGTCTGCCCTAAAACGTGGTAATGAACTTAACCCAAACAAGAGAAGCAAGAGCCCTATGGCCAGTGGCACATAAAAGTACTCTTGACGCTGATGGATCGTCACTTTGCCCTGTGCTTGCATCTTGTATTTTGCATGAATCAGTCTGGCCAGTTGCTTCATGTCTGCCTCACCGTTACCGGCGATCACATAGGCACCCCCACTCTCTTTGGCAAGAAGCCCTAACGCATCGTTTCGCTGAGTAATGGCGATGGTGCCATCTTTTTGCATTAACGGTTTGCCGTTGGCATCTAAGACAGGAGCACCTTTTTGGGTACCTACCAAAACAACATAGAGATCGATATTGTTAGCCTTTAATATATCGGCAAACCCGGCAATGGCCTCCTCATCACCCCCATCGGTAAAGAGCACCAAAACCTTTGGCTTCTTCTCTTCAAGCAGGTTGGCCGCAAGTTCACCAAGGGCTGCAAAGTCGGTTGAGCCCATGTTGATGTAGCTGTCATCTACTCCTTCAATGATCATCTTGAGAGTCTCTTTGTCACTGGTAAAAGGAGCCAATACAAATGAAGAGTAGGCAAAAGCGGCAACACCCACTTCATCGCTTGGCATCGCATCAAAAAAGGCTTTCATCTTCTTTTTTGCAAACTCCAAACGGTTGGGAAAAACATCTTTACTACGCATAGAGCCCGATATATCCAGTGCTGTCAATACCGTTAGCCCCTTTACATCAACTACCTTTTCGCCCTCATCGATCACAGGCCTTGCCAGTGCTACGATCATAAAAAAGATCGCACTAAAGAGTATGATATTTCTTAATCGCTGAGGCATACTCTCGTCTCCTGCACTCAAACGCTCCAGCACCTTCTGATCAAAAATACGCTCTAACCGCTCTTTATTGGTTGATATCAAAATAGCAAAAATAATAAAAGGGATAATCATCATCCAAAAGAGGTAAGGGTGCATGAACTCCATTAGCAACCTCCTTGAGGTTGAGTGAATAGTGAATAGTAAATAGTAAATAGTTTTGGTTTGCACTGCTGTGCAGTGCTTTTATTGTTCATTGTTCGTTGTTCATTGTTCATTACTCACACTCCTCTCTGGCTTCTGACATAGATGAAAAGAAGCAAACTCAAGATGGCAATAAAGAGTGGATAGATGTAGAGGTAGGTGTGCTCTACGATCTTTTTGTTGTTGAGTTTACTCGCTTCAAGTTTATCGATCTCTTCATAAATGGCATTGAGTGCCTGGGCATTCTGTGCCCCATAGGCTTCACCGTGCCCTGCCTCTGCCAATGCTCTAAGATAGTTTGCATCGTAATCTCTTGGCCCACCAATACCAATGGCATAGAGCTTAACATCTTGCTTGGCTATCATCTTCTTGACATCAGCAAAGGGGACTTTACTCATATTGTCTATTCCATCTGTCAGTAAAATGACGATCTTGCTCTTTGCCTTGCTCTTACTTAAGAGGTTGTACGCCTGTACCAACGCATCGTTAATAGCCGTTCGCTTTCCGGCAATACCCAGCTTCTGCATACGAATGATGTCGCTTAAGAATTTCTTCTCAAAGGTAAGTGGTGAGGCGATAAAAGCAACATCGGCAAATGTTACCATACCAATACGATCATCTTTTCGCTTGGCAATAAAATCCTCCACCACCTCTTTGACGACATCGAACTTGTTTTTGTAGGGGTTGGTTGTATCAAAACCCATCTGACGCATTGAATCGGAGCTGTCTATCACCAGTACAATGTCGCGCCCCTCTTTTTTGGTGTTGGTGTAGCTTTTGGTAATAACAGGTGAGGCCAAGGCTGTTACTGCCATGACAACCCCTATCCACTTTAACCAACTAAGCAGGGTACTCTTGTGCCCCTTTGGGGCAATAAGAGTCGCCACATGCGGAAAAAAGATCGCACGGCTACGCTCTTTACACCACTTTGCACACACCACAAAAAGTAGTATCACCAAAAATACCAGCGGATATTCAAAACTAAATTGACTCATCTGCCACCTGCACATATAGATTAAATTTATTGAGTGTCTCCTGATCTACATCATCAACGACACGTCTGTATTTGTACTTCTCCAACATCGGCTCAAGCTGACTAAAGAGCTCTTTTCGTCGTTCATCGGTTGCCAAAAGTCTGGCGTAATGTGTCGCCTCGTAGGCGGCTTTTTTACTATTGTTCCAATCAATAGCCTTCAGTGCGGCAAGGTACTGTTTGGCTTTGTTGATTTTACGGTTCTCCCACAAACGCTTAAGCATAAAAAAGAGTATGGCTACACCCAATGTACCCCCAAGTCCTATGAGCCCCCAGTAGAGATAAAAACTACTATCAGGGATCGTAAGAAGTGGCTTAATATCTTTAAGTTGTGCAGTTAGGTTCTCTTCTGCCAAAGTGAATGTAGTGAATAGTACATAGTAAATAGCAAGTGGTGCCGGTGTGCGTTTGTTACAGAGACTACACATGCTTATTGCTATTTTATTTCTCATACTTCACTCCTCATTATCTTCTCATTCGCTTCATCAGTTTAACCACTACATCTTCGTGCGTGTAGATCTTGCTAAAGCGAATACCCTGCTTTTTAAACTGCTTATAGAGCTTCTCATCGTTTTTTAGGAGTGCTTTACGATAGGCTTTGAGTGTGGCACCGTCGATGTTACCCTCAAAACTCTCTTTTGTCTCCATATCGATAAGACGCAAATAACCCAACTCTTGAGGGTTCTCTTCGAATCTGTCACGCACCATTACAGCAACCACATCGTGTTTTTTACTCAAAAGTTTCAAATCTATCTCTCCAACAAAGTCAGAGACAATAAAAAGCAGGGCTCTCTTTTTAAGACGTTGGTTGAGTGTCTGTGTCAGGGCTTCAAAATCCCCTACTTTTCCAATAGGATCAAACATCACGACATCTTCAACCGCCTGATGTACGGCAAACTGCTTCTTGCTTGGTTTGCCAAAGTCATACATCTTATCAGCAAAGAGCATATGAGAAAAGAGATCACTGTTTTTCACAGCAGAGAAACCAAGGGTTGCAACAATCTCTGCTGCAACCTCACTCTTCTGCTTCACCGTACCAAAGTACATAGAACCACTCATGACTGTTACAACCACGACATTGAGTTCACGCTCTTCTTTATAGACTTTAACAAAGGGTTTACCTAGTTTGGCTGTTGTTTTCCAGTCGATCTTACGTACATCATCACCATAGACATACTCACGCAACTCAGCAAACTCAAACCCTTCACCCTGAAACATCGAAGCGTTGTTACCCAGCATGTCGCCGTAGACTTGCTTTTTACTCTTTAAGAGTATCCGCTTGGCTTTACGCTTCGCAGGTAGCGGGTAGCGGGTAGAAGGTAGATCTTTATGCATCTTGACCTCGCTTTTGCAAATAGACTTTATATCCTTTTAACATTTTTAATACCTCATTTGCCTCTTTTATCCACACAAACCCCTGCTTTCGTTCAATAAATCCAGCTTCAATACCAATATAGAGCTGTGTGATCAACTCTGCAACAGATCCTTTGGAGATCTCCAGATATCTGAGATTCTCTGCCAAAGAGTCTTTCTCTAGCCCTTCAGCGATATTACTTCCTACAGAGAGTGCACTTCGTGTGATCTGATCTTTAAACCCATACTCTCTACTCCCGCCAAAATGTTTATAGAGTTCTACACTTAAACGACAGGCACGTTTCCATACATCTAAATTTTCACACTTCATTCTCTACCCTCTACTCGCTACCTTCTACCCTCTCGATCCCTACGGGATCGGCACAGCCGCCAAGATCTTCTCGATAACCTGATCTTGTGTTACATCTTCAGCTTGTGCTTCATAGCTAAGGATGATACGGTGTCTAAGTACCTCTTTTGCGATGTAGGCGATCTCTAGTGGTGAGACGAAATCCTGCCCTTTGAGGTAGGCGATTGCTCTGGAGGCTTTATACATATCGATACTGGCCCTTGGACTTGCCCCAAACTCAATAAAACTCTCAAGCTCTTCAAGCCCATAGGCTTTAGGATCACGTGTTGCCGATATAAGCTCAATAATATACCGCTCTACCTCTTCATCCATATGGACATCCATCGCCTCTTTACGGATGCGTTCAAGATCCTCTTTGGTTGCCACCTGGCTAATGGGTTCAAAACTGTTGTTCGCCACGCGTCTTGCGATCTCTAGCTCTTCTTCTTTGGTGTTGTAACCTACCACTACTTTCATCATAAAACGATCAAGTTGGGCTTCTGGCAACTCATAGGCACCCTCTTGCTCAACAGGGTTTTGCGTTGCCATAACAAGAAAAGGAAGATCGATCTTAAATGTCTCATCACCAATGGTTACCTGACGCTCCTGCATCACTTCAAGCAGAGCCGACTGTACCTTTGCAGGTGCACGGTTGATCTCGTCAGCAAGTAGCAAGTTGGTAAAGACAGGCCCCTGTTTGATCTTAAACTCATTCTTAGCAGGATCGTAGATCTCAGTACCTATAATGTCTGAAGGGAGCAAGTCTGGGGTAAACTGCACACGCTTAAAGTGAAGGCCCAGGGTTTTTGCCAACGCATTGACTGCGGTGGTTTTGGCCAATCCGGGTACCCCCTCAAGCAAAATGTGTCCACGGCATAAAAGCCCTGCCAGTAATCCCTCAACCATCTTCTCCTGTCCAACAAGAACTTTGGAGATCTCTTTTTTTATATCTTGGATTGTATTGCTCAAAGCATTCTCCTCATACCTATAGTTGTATTCTTTTAATGGAGTATACTTGAGCGGAGTTAATTGAAGTTTAATAGCCATACACCCTCTACCAGGTGTTTGTGTCGCTAAAAGTCGTACGTCACCCCACCCATGAGTACGTTGGCATCGGTGTGTGTAGGGCCGTCATCATCCATCAGGTGTAAAAAGTCAACCCAAAGGCCCCATCCCTTCTCCTGATC
>Ga0256843_1002847_pt1 | contig 12412 bp, 12 predicted proteins | sample AlvinellametaG_FD_191572 | JGI IMG/M metagenome (GOLD analysis project Ga0256843, IMG submission 191572) | Pompeii worm associated microbial communities from hydrothermal vent at the East Pacific Rise, Pacific Ocean - Alvinella | ecosystem: Host-associated > Annelida > Integument > Unclassified ... | reverse complement strand
ATTCCGGGCGATTTGGTGATGTTGAATTCTTCCGACAGCTGTTCGAGCATCATGGCGCGGGCGTCGAGCAGCGGATAAACCTGTGACACAAGGTCGCATTCCGCCGTAACGGTGGTCATGTTTTTGAGGTTTTTGCGGTAGATCGTCGGGTTCGACGGCATTTCCTTGATCTCGACGAGTTCCTTGAGCGGGATCATCATCCCCATATGGTTCATCAGTTTCAGCGACGCGAGTTTCCATTCGAGCCCCTCTTTCGTGTCGGGGTCGATCATTCGTGTCTTGTCGTCGAGACGCACGAAGATGGGAATCTGGTCCTGCTGGTTGGCGGAGTTTTTCAGGGCGACCTTGTAGCCTTTGAACGCCATGTAGAGAATGTTGTTGACCTGTTCGACGCTCAGTCCGCTGCGGATGATTTTCTCTTTGTCCGGAATGATGTTGTAGTGGGTATAGAAATCGTCCTGCATGATATCGATGTCGACAAGGCCGTCCGTCTGTCCGAGAATGTCCGCCACCCGCTCGGCCGTATAGCGCTGAAGCGCGGGGTTTTCTCCGTAGACGTTGACGACGATGGTTGCCAGGGTAGGCGGTCCCGAAGGCATTTCGACGAACTTGATGCTGGTATGGGGGATCAGCGGTTCGCAGGTTTCCTGGATGGTCGGACGGATGCGGTGGACCATCATGTACGATGGTTCCGCCCGATGGTGCTTGTCGGTCAGGTTGACGACGATTTCCGCCTGGTTCTGGAAACGTTTCATGCCGCTGCCCTTGACGAGCCCCGCGTAATCGAGAGGCGCCCCCTGTCCGAGATAGACCTCCATATCGGTGACGCCTTCCTCTTTTTTGAGAACGTCGACGACGCATTTCGTCACCTTTTTGGTTTCTTCGATGGAGCTGTTGGTCGCGGTATCGACGTAGATGCTGAAGGTGTTGGCGCTTTTGCCGGGCAGCATCTTGGCGAGGACGAGTTTGGTCGGGATCATCATGACCGCGCCCATCATGGCGGCGAGGGTGATGAAAATGACGAGGCGTTTTTTCTTTTTCGACAGCAGAATGCCGTGGAGCAGTTTTTCGAACATCAGTGCCGCTCCGTTTTGATCAGTTTTTTCGCCAGGTACGGGGTGAAAACGTAGGCGACGAACAGCGATACCGCGAGGGCGACGGGTACGTTGAGCGGGATGGGAAGCATGAACTGCCCCATCATGCCGCCGACGAAAGCCATCGGGACCATGGTCAGGATGATGGCGATCGTCGCGATATTGGTCGAGGGGCCTATCTCGTCGGTCGCTTCGCAGATCAGGGTGTCGAGGTTCTGTCCTTCGGTCTCCTTGAGGTGCAGCCGGCGGTGAATGTTTTCGATGACGATGATGGCGTCGTCGACGATCAGGCCGATGCTGAGCAGGAAGGCGAAGAGGGTGATCCGGTTGATGGTCTGATCCGACAGCCATGCGACGAACAGGGTCGTGGCGAGGATCATCGGCACGGCGATGGAAACGACCAGCGACTCCCGCCATCCCAGGAACGGGATCAGGATGAGCGAGATGATCCCGATGGTGATGACGAGGTGGAACACCAGCTCGTTGACCGCTTCGTTCGCCCGTTCGCCGTAGTTGCGGGTAATGACGAAACCGACGCCTTCTTCGGCGAGTTCGTCCCTGACTTCGTGCAGCAGCTCGATGGTCTCTTCGGCAATGGTGACGGCGTTGGTGCCCTTGAGTTTGGAGACGGTCAGGGTGACCTGATCCGCCAGCTCGGTAAAGCGGACCGGCGGCAGCGCTTCCTTTTCCTCGTCTTCGGCCAGCATTCGGGCCGTGGCGTTGTCTTCGCGCTGGGTGATCTGCACCCGCCGGAAGTTCTGGATGTCGTAGTTGTACTCGATCCGGGCGATGTTCCGCAGGTAGATCGGAGAACCCATGTACTGCGCGACGATGAGGTTCCGGAGGTCGTCGATGTCTTCGATGGCGTTTTTGACGCCGAAAACGATGATTTTTCCGGTTTTCGTCGGGGCGTCGATGTCGGGGGCGTTTTTGGAGATCATTCTGATCGACTGGGCGATCTGGCCGAGCGAAAGATGGTACCCGGAGAGTTTGTCCAGATCGACGAGAACGTTGAACTGGGGATGCTTGACTCCCTTGAGCGTGGTTTTCGACACGTTGTCGAGGGCGTTGATTTTCTGCTGGATCTGGCGGATCTTCCGGTAGAGGGTCACCGGGTCGATTTTTCTTTCGCCGTGTTTCGCGTAGAAGGCGATGGTGACGATCGGAATGTCGATGTCGATGTCGAAAGGTTTGACGAGCGGCGGCATCGTTCCTTTCGGCAGGTTGTCCATGTTCTGGTGGACCTTGTCGTAGAGTTTGAGGTTGGAGTCCTCCCGGTCTTCGCCGATGTAGTACTGGACGTTGATCATCCCCACGTTTTCCATCGCGGTCCCGTAGATGTTCTCCACCCCCTTGATTTCGCGAAAACGCCGTTCGAGGGGTTTGATGACGACATTGTTGATTTCGCGGGGCGTGGCTCCGGGAATCGCGATGATGACGGCGCCGCCGCTGACCTGGATCTGCGGATCCTCTTCACGCGGCATGACCTGCAGCGAAATGAAACCGAGCAGCATGATCGAAACGATCATGATCATCGTCAGGGGGTTGTTCAGAAAAGCTTTGGCGAGGTACCCCGCGATATTCCGGTGTTGATAATCGATCTTCATTTAACTGGCGCAGACCTTTTCAAGCGGTTTTCCGTCTCTGTAGAGTGTCCCGGCGACGGGACGGTCGTTTTTGTATACCGTTTCACTCGCTGTCGTTCCGTCGTCGTTGATGGAGACGGTCAGGGTTTTGATGTTCCCGTTTTCGTAAAAGGTTTTCCGGTTGCCTTCTTCGGTATCGGTTCCGGCGCCCAGCAGAAGAGCGGAAACGAGGGTGGAAAACAGCAGCAGCGATGCCTTTTTCATGACGGAATCCTCCGGGTCTGGTTTTCAGTGTGGCGAAAATTATAGCATTTAATTATGGTAACCCCATCACAAAGATATAACATAAGTCAATGAATTATACGGAATTTTTCCTTGAAAGAGATAAGAAATACTTTTTTTGATACCATAATTCATTATAGATGGAAAAAGGAGTGTACGCAATGAAGCATATGTGGATTCTGTTGGCCGTTCTGGGTCTGACGGCGGTGTTGCAGGCGGAAGTGAAAAAAACCTATTACCCCGACGGGACGGTCAAGTTTGTCCGTCAGTACAAAAACGGTAAGCTCGAAGGTGTTTCGAAAGGTTACTATCCCGACGGAAAACTGAAAGTGGTTTCGCGTTTCAAAAACGGAAAGACGTTCGGATGGACGACGGGATATTACGAAAACGGCCAGGTCAAGGCGGAAATGCCTTTTCGTTACGGAAAACTCGACGGAACGGTGCGGGAATATTATCCCGACGGTCAGCTCAAATCGGTGGCGAAATATGTCGAGGATATTCCGGTCGGGACGAAAAACATCTATTATCCGGACAATATTCTCAAGGCACGTATTCATTATGACGACGACGGCAGGCTCCACGGAACGTCCAAGGAGTATTACGAAAACGGGAACCTGTTCTACTCGATCGTTTTCGATCACGGCAAAGCCGTGAAAGGGTGGCTGTATGACCGTAAAGGCAACCGTAAAAAGATGCGGGAACAGGATTTCGAAAAGATGGGACTGGAGTACTGACGATGAAAAAGAGTATGGTGTTTTCGATTCTGATGGGAGCGGGAGCCGTCACGGGCGTCTGTGCGGACGAAGCCTCCGCCGCATACAATATCACGATTCCGGCAGTGCCGCATGAGTCGATCGCGATTCCCCGTGTGCCTCCCGTCAAAATCCGTTATGAGGAAAATGCGACAGGAAATGAACGCGAGGCGGGACATGCGGTTTCATCCAAAGGCCTGGTGCGGGCCATCGGCTTCAGTAAGCGCACTCCGCCGAACTGGGACAAGAAAGAAACGGTGAAAACCACGAAAAACGCGCAGGTCGGCGACGTGAACGGCAGCCGGGTCAGCCTCTATCTGCGGGGGCCGCTGATGGACGAAGCGGCGGTGAAGTCGGCACTGGAAAAGGCGGGCTTTTCGGTGCTGGCCGCATTCGCGATCGATAAAAAGAAAAAACTGGTCAGTGTCGTTTTCACGGACGAATCGCTTGCAGAACATGCGGCCAAACCGAAACGGGGCTTCGCCGCGTCCCTGCGGGTGCTGGTCGACCGAAAAAACGGACAGATCAGCATCATGAACCCGCTCTATGTCGAAAAGGCGTTTTTGCAGGACGATTACGACGAAGCGGCGGCGCAAAAGACGTTGCAGAAGCTGCGCGGAGCGTTCTCCGGTCTCAAAAACTCCGACGACAGCCTCAAGTACGCGCTGCTGCCGAAATACCATTTCATGGACGCGATGCCGTATTATCAGGACATGGTTGAAGTGGGGAGCGGGTCGAACGACGTACTGCTGGAGAAGGCCAGAAAGTCGAAAAAACTGGCTTTCGAGCAGAAACTTTCCAACGGTGCGGTTCTGATCGGGGTGAAACTGGGACGCCGCACGTCCAAATTTGTCAAAAAGATCGGCTATCACAACGCGGCACTGCTGCCTTATCCGGTACTCATCGAGAACGGAAAAGCGAAAATTCTCGAACCGAAATACTACATCGCGGTCATGTACCCGCAGCTGGCGATGTCGGAGTTCATGACGATCGCCACCGTTCCGGGCGCCATCCAGAAAGAGTGCGACAAAATCTTCCGCTAAGCGTGTCTCTTCCCGGACGCGCTATACTTCCGTAACAATACGAAATCCCCATTGCGAGGAACATCCATGTCCGATATGATCTACCGTGCCCAGGGGCTGGAACTGGACCTGTCGAAAATCACCCGGCTCTATCCCGCCGCGCTGGTGGCGGGCGGCGGCGCCGAAGCGCAGGTGTCGCTGGAGTGGGCGGAACTGAAGAAAGACGAGGTGGAAATCGCCGAGTGGATTCTGGTTTTCGATTTCGACCCGCCGGGCGAGATCCCCGAACACCGGCAGATTCTGTCCTACCCGAGCAAAGAGGAACTGATCGCGGCGATGTACGAGGTGTCGAAGTATTTCGACGGGAGCTGACGCGTTTCAGCGGATCACCTGCAGCGGGTCGATGTGGTAGTTCTTTTGTGTGACCTCGAACATCAGCTCGTCGCTGACACGGCCGATGATGCTGCCTTTTTTCAGGCGTTTGCCTTTTTTGACGGTCGGAGCGATCCGGTCGAGGTGGGCGTAGATCGTGTGCAGGCCGTTGGCGTGTTCGATAATGACCACGTTTTCAAGCAGCGGCATGTTCTGCGCGAGAATCACCCTGCCGTTGAAAATCGCTCTGACTTTGGCATCGGGGGACCTCGGTTTCAGCGTGACAGACTCGTTGAAAATCTTGATTTTGTAAATGGGATCGGTATAGGTGCCGTAACGTTTCGTGACGGTGTAACGCTCCAGCGGAGCGATCGTCTTTCTGCCCCGGTATCGGCGGGTTTTCGCACGCTTGTAACTGCTGCCGACCGATTTGACCCGGGTGGCGGGTTTTGACGCCAGCAGCGCCTCGTTGCGTCTGCGTTCCGCTTCGGCACGGGCGCGCTGTTCCTCGGTCCGGCGGATAATGTGCAGCCGCCGCAGCGTTTTCTGGAGTTCCTCTTTCTGCGCCAGCAGTTTCCTGATCTCCTTTTTGTAGCTTTTCTTTTTCGCCCGGAGTGACTTCAGGGCTTTTTCGTTCTCTTTTTTTGCCGCCAAGAGCTTTTTTTTCTGCTGTTCGATCCGGGCGATTTCGGTGCGGAGCGCGGCCGTTTTTCCGGTGAGGTTTTTAAGCCGGCGGCCGTTCTCTTCGTACCGTGAGCCCAGTTCCCGGATCGCTTCGCGGGTTCGCGCGTAAAGCGATTCGAAAACCGCTTCGCCGAGAATGCTGTCGACGGAGAGGGTGTTGGCATCGTCGTGCATCAGTTTCAGCGACAGCGCCCTCGCCATCAGTTCGGAGAGTTCGGAAACGAGCGCTTTCTGGGAAGATTCGAGTTTTTCCTGTGTGCCTGTCAGTTTCTGCAGTTCGTGGCGGGCGTTTTCAAGCTGTGTCGCCTTTCCGGCGAGTTCGTTTTCAAGGGTTTCGATTTTACGGCGCTGATCGAGGACGTTCTGTTGGCGACGCAGGATCTCTTTGGCGGTCTGCGACATTTTTTTGTTGATCTTTGCATAATTGCGGTCGAAGTTCCTGAGCGCTTCGCCGGTCGATGCGATTCTGGCATCGACACTGCTTTTGGCGTGGAGCAGGGCCGCGAGGGTCAGTACGATCAGCAGAAACCGGGTCATACCTCTTCTCTGTGCCCCATGACGATCATCGATGCCAGCAGGATGGAAAGGGAGACGGCGACGCCGAAGAGAACCGGCAGGTCTTTCGCCGGATCGAAAAGCACGGCCCGGACCTGGATCAGATCCAGGATCCGTTCGACCCAGCCGTAATGTTCCACGGCGGCGAACGCGACGGCGGCGAGAATCGTGGCGACGGCGGCGTCGACGATCGCCAGACGGAAAAGTACCGCGGAGCGCAGCCATACCGGCGCTCCGAAAAGGGCCATGATGTTCATCCGTTCACGGTGCTGGAACTGCCACAGCCGCATCTCCTTGAGAATCAGCAGCGACGTGACGGCGAAAAGCACGGCCGCAAGGGCGATGACGACCCATTTGAACAGCTGCAGGAGCCGGTAGACGGTATCGTGCTGCTGCGCAAACGTTTCCACCTTGTCGATTTTCCGGCTGTGTTCGAGAGCGGTCCCGATCCGGCGGATCGATTCGGGACTGGTATAGCGCCCCAGTTTGAGGCGGTAGAAATGCGGCAGTTCCAGTTCCATCAGGTTGATGCGCCGGCTGTGCATCTCGCGCTGCAGCCGCTGCAGCATTTTTTTGGGTGAGATCGGTTCCGCCGCCCGTATTTCCGGAACGATGGAGGTGAAGTCCTTCAGAGAGAGATTCTGGTCGCTGACGACAACGATGGCGTAATTGTCGCCGAGCTGTTTTTCATAGGCGTTTACGACCCGTTGCAGGCCGGTAAAAAGCTGCAAAGTCAGCAGGATGGAGAAAAGGGCGGTGATAAGCGAAACGTGGCTTTTAAGAGACTTCATAGACGTCTCCGTGCTCGATGTTGAAATGTTTGTAGGGAGTGCCGAACGTTTCGGGGATATGGTGTGTGACGACGACGACGGTCGCTCCCAGCTGGGTATTGGCGCCTTCGAGCAGGTTCCAGATAACTTTCGAAGAGTAGTCGTCGAGGTTGCCGGTCGGCTCGTCGGCGAGGATGAGGATGGGATTGTGCGCCAGCGCCCGCGCCATCGCGACACGCTGCTGTTCGCCCCCGCTCAGCTCCATGGGGTAGCGGCCCCGCTGGTGGGTCAGTTTGACGTGGCTGAGCAGTTTTTCCACCTGCAGTTCGCTGACGTCGCGGGCGTAGCCGTTGATCAGCAGCGGGAGCATGACGTTCTTGTCGATGGTCCACTCCTTGACCAGTTTGTAGTCCTGAAAAACGATGCCCAGATGGCGGCGCAGGAAGTTGAGTTTTTTGGCGCTGATGCCGTTCATTTCGACTCCGCCGACCATCAGGTTTCCCGACAGGGGCCGCAGGGCGCCGAAGAAGGATTTGAGCAGGGTGGACTTGCCGCTGCCGCTGGCGCCCGTGATGAAGACGAAGCTGCCCGAGTCGATCGAGAAAGTCGCCCGCGAGATGATCGTTTCATGGCGGTTGTAGCCCAGCGAAAGGTCTTCGGCGAGGATGATCTTATCCATCGAGGGCTTCTTTCAGACGGCGGTGCGCTTCGAGGTTGGTGCGCGAACGCACCGGTGTCGCGGGAAAATACTCCGGGACGTCTCCGAGCAGAAGGTAGAGATGTTCGGGGCGTTCGAACGGCCCGAGCGAAAGCCGGAACATCATCCGGCCGTCGCCGAGGCGGTAGAGCCGTTCGAAATGGACGAAGCCGCCCTCGAAGCGGAGCGTCTGCCCGTTCAGCGCCCGCAGGTGCGCTTCGTCGCAGGCGGCCGGGGCGAAAGTGAACGCTTCCAGGGGTGCCAGCGGTTCGGAAAGGGTGTCGTTGTGCAGGATGAGGTCATAGATGTTCTTCTCCTGCCGTTTCCAGCGGTCCTCGTACTTGCTGCTGACGGCGATGTCGCGGTTTTTGCGGATTTCGAGATGGTTGCGGCCCAGCCGCATGAAAGTGTCGAAACTGTAGGCGAAATAGTTGTCGCTGTCGGTGCGCAGCTCCAGTTTCCCGCCGGGGGCCAGAACGCGGATGCTTTCGTTGACGAAGGCTTCGGAGATGACGCGCCGGTGCGGCTTCTTGTCCCAGGGGACCGGGAAATGGACGTAGATCCTCCCGACGAGGTTCGACGGGACCAGTTCGAGAAACAGGCGGGCGTCGTAGTCGAGCAGCAGGAGGTTGTCGAGTTTGCGGATGTTGATCTGTTTGAGCACCTGCTCGACGGAGGGTTTGTGGATTTCGATGCCGATGAAAAGAATGTCGGGATGGGTCTTTGCCTGATGCAGCAGGTGGCGGCCCGACCCGAAACCGACTTCGATACGGACCTCGCGGTCCGTCGGAAAACGTTCGGCGAAGTCGTGAATGCTCCAGAGGGCACGGTTGTCGTCGAGATGCATGCCGGTGTCGGCGGTGTCGACGTTGGAGGCGAGAACGTTCAGCCCGGCGGCTTCCGCGTAGGCCAGCAGCGCCTTCTTGACGTACCACGTCGGCGAAGGCCGCGACAGTTTGTCCGCTTTGAGAAGGGTTTTGCCCGGCAGCGTTTTGAGCAGCAGAAAAAAGGCTTTTTCCTCCATCCGGACGGCGATCAGTTTCTCGTCGTCGTGCAGGACGTTTTCGGCGAGGTATTCGAAAGTGACGTCGCCGTGCCGGTGCGGCAGCGGCAGCGGATTGAATCGCTCGATGTGCAGATGGGGCATGGGGGTTACGGTGCCTCCGGCACGACCGATGCGGACTCGCTCGGTTCGGATTCGAGGCCGTTGGCGTCGACGGCGATGACCCGGTAGGTGTACTCGCGGCCCGGAACGACGTTGGGATCGGTGAAAACGGTCGTTTTCAGATCGGTGTACTGCGCCCTGGTGCTGCTGACCCAGCCGGTTTTGGTCGTTTTGACGAGGGTGTATTTGACCGTGCGGGGGTCCGTCGGCTCCCAGCGGATGACGACGGCGTTCTCCCTGGGAGTGACCCCGAGCAGTTTCGGCGGGCGCGGCGGGGCGAGCGTCGTGCCTTCCGCCGGGGCGCTTTTCCGGCTTTCGAGCCCGTCCTTGTCGACGGCGGAGACGCGGTAGAAGAACCGGGCCCCGTCTTTTCCGGTCCGGTCGGTGTAGTGCGTCGTGCGGCTGGTGCCGACAAGGCCGTAGGCGCTGTCGCTTCTGTAGGCGCGGTAGACGTTGTAGGAGACGACGTCTTTGGTCGGGGAAGGACTCCACCGCAGGTCGATGCTCCGGATGCCGTCGCGGGAGGCGTGCAGCTGTTTCGGCGGCTGCGGCAGCGGTTTGGTGGAGACGGTGACTTCTTTCGACGGCGGCGTCCGGTCCCCGCTGCAGGTCACCGCGACGATCCGGTAGCGGTAGAAGGCGTTGTCGTCGAGGTCGCGGTCGATGTATTCGGCCTGGAGGCGGCCGTCGAGCCGGTCGAGTTCGCGAAAGGCGTCGTCGCCCGGGTCCCGGCGTTCGATTTCGTAGCCGGTGACCCGAAGGTCCGGATGGGGACGCCAGAGCAGTTTGGCGCTGCGGGCCAGCGGGCTTGTGGCGGTGAAGAAACTGACGGGTCCCGGCGTTTTGAGGGTGCGGGCGGTGACGGTCCTGTCGGGAAGCGACTCGCGGCCGTCGGCGTCGAAGGTGGTGAAGCGGTAGCGGTAGGCGGTGCCGGGCTTCAGGCCGTTGTCGACGTAGTGGGTTTTCAGGGTGTCGTCGATCGAGGCGATCCGGTAGAGTTTCGTGTCGTTGCTTTCGGGCGTGTTGCGGTAGATGCGCACACCCCGGACGCGCGGATCGCGGACCGGTTTCCATTCGAAAGCGATCGCGTTGGTATCGCTGAGGTGCCCGTTCAGGCGGACCTGGGGCAGGGTTTTGTCGGTGACGACGGGTTCGCCGGGCTGCGGCCCGCCGCCGGCGCAGCCGCTAAGCAGGAGCAGCGTCGAAAAGAGTGCCGATCCGATCAGGGTCGATAGTTTCATCCAGGGCCTCCGTCTCGAAATGGGTCTGCAGCCACTCCAGAAACGGAGCGGGCAGCGGTGCGGTGAACGCCATGTCCCGGCCCGTCACCGGATGGGTGAAATAGAGGACATAGGCGTGCAGCAGTATGCGCGAGATTTTATCCGGATTGCTCTTAATGCCGTATAAATGGTCGCCGATGATGTGGCGGCTGAAGGTCTCGAGGTGGGCGCGAATCTGATGGGTCCGTCCCGTGAAAAGTTTGCAGGCGATCAGCTCCTGCGTTTCGTCCCGGGAAGGGTAGAGCTTGCGAAAAAGGGTCTGTGCCGGCTTGCCGTGGGGAACGTCCGCCATTTTGAGGCGGTTGTGCGGGCTGCGGCCGACCGGCCTGTCGACGAGGGTCAGCGTCTCTTTCAGCGGCGGAGTGACGACGGCGAGATAGTAGCGCCCCATGCTTTTGTCCTGCAGCTGTTTCGACAGCGCTTCGTGCGCTTCGTTGGTTTTGGCGACGACCATCGTGCCGCTGGTGCCCTTGTCGAGGCGGTGGACGATGCCGTGGCGCTCCTCCCCGCTGAGGGTGGAAAGGCGGATGCCGTGGTGTTTGAGCCAGTCGACGAGGGTGGGTTCCCTGACGCTGGGGGCGGGATGCACGGTCAGTCCGCTGGGTTTGTCGATGACGAGCAGGTCGTCGTCCTCGTAGAGGATCGGCACGTCGAAGTCGATCGCCTGCGGGGCTTCGGGCTCCATGACCGGCAGGGTGACGGTCACTTTCTGCCCGGCTTTGAGCTTCAGGCCGGGCTTGGCCGCCTTTTTCCCTTCGACGGCGACGTGGCCGTTTCTGACGAGGCGGGCGACCTGACTGCGCGGTTCGTCGAGGGCGGTTCCCAGAAAGGTATCGAGCCTCTCCGGGGTTTCGGCCGTAAAGATCAGAACGGTGGGCTGCAATGGAAACCTTTTGATATAATTTGCTTTTTTGACACTTGCGCGCTCCGGCGGCGCACAAAGGCGATGTTTGCGCAGAATAGACCGACGCATTTTAACACACTTCGATTTCGTCATCCCCGTTCTGATCGTGCCGCTCGTGGTGGCTTCGGGATGGCTGATCGGAGAGATCCATCCGCTGCTGGCGCACAAACACCTGGTCTATGTCGGTGTCGGTATCATCGTTTTCACGCTTTTTTTCTTCCTGCCGATTCGCCGTCTGAGCTGGATGATTCCGCTGTTCTACTGGCTCAATATCGTTTTGCTGCTCGCCGTCGAGTTCTTCGGACACGCCCGCCTGGGGGCCAAACGCTGGATCGAGCTGCCGTTCATCCATTTTACCCTCCAGCCTTCCGAGCTGATGAAGCCCGCGTTCATTCTGATGCTGGCCTACCTCATTTCCCGCAATCCGCCGCCGCGGGGCGGGTACGGCTGGAAAGAGTTTCTGAAACTCGGTTTTTTTATCCTGCTGCCCTTTTTTCTGATCGCCAAGGAGCCCGATCTCGGGACGGCGACGGTTCTGCTGCTGCTGGGTGTCGGGGTTCTGTTCCTGATCGGGGTGCAGTGGAAAATCTGGGTGACGCTGGCGGCGGGGTTTCTGATCTCGATGCCGCTGATCTATTCGCAGCTGCACGACTACCAGAAGAAACGGATCACGGATTTCATGAGCGAAAAGCCGAGCTATCACGTGCAGCAGTCCATCATCGCCATCGGCTCCGGCGGGATGTTCGGCAAGCCCAAGGAGGAGGCGACCCAGACGCAGATGAAGTTTCTGCCCATCGCGTCGAGCGATTTCATTTTCGCCTATGTCGTGGAACGGTTCGGGTTTGCGGGGGCCCTGGCCCTCATCGTTCTGTATGTCATGATCGTTCTGCATCTGCTGGGGATCAGCCTTTATGCGAATGACTACTATATCAAGGTCGTGGCGGCATCGATTTCATTGCTGATTTTCATCTACATGAGCGTCAATATCGCCATGACGATCGGCCTGGCGCCTGTGGTGGGCGTTCCGCTGCCGATGTTCAGTTACGGCGGAAGCAGTTTCGTCAATTTCATGATTCTGTTCGGAATTCTGGAAAACCTGATGGCCTTCCGCTTTCTCTACCTCTACGACCGCGGCGGTAAAAAAAGCTTCCTCTAAAGGGTGCCTCTGTATACTTTCATGCTTCCGAAACGATGGGTCTTTAGCTCAGTTGGTTAGAGCCCCCCGCTCATAACGGGGTGGTCCCGAGTT
>Ga0256843_1002846_pt1 | contig 12417 bp, 10 predicted proteins | sample AlvinellametaG_FD_191572 | JGI IMG/M metagenome (GOLD analysis project Ga0256843, IMG submission 191572) | Pompeii worm associated microbial communities from hydrothermal vent at the East Pacific Rise, Pacific Ocean - Alvinella | ecosystem: Host-associated > Annelida > Integument > Unclassified ... | reverse complement strand
TGCTTGTTTCATTGCTGCAATTTCATTGATTATTTGAGTTAGTGAGATAAGTCCCAAATGGTAACCAAATGGACCAAATCCAGAAATTACACCAGTTGCAGCTTGTGCAGTTATTGATTTTTGTCTAAACTCTTCTCTTTTATAGATATTTGATACATGTACTTCAACTGTTGGTAGAGCAACTGCACTAATTGCATCTTTGATCGCTATAGAAGTGTGAGAATAAGCTGCAGGATTAATTATAATTCCATCTACTTCACCTAAACACTCTTGAATTTTATCAATTATTTCACCCTCAAGATTACTTTGAAAAAACTCTAGTTCTATATTGTTTTGTGCTGCTGTTTGTTTCATTTGTTCATGTATTTGTTCCATAGTCATTGGACCATAGATATGCTGCTCTCTAAGACCTAACATATTAATATTTGGACCTTGTATTACTGCTATTTTCATTTTTCACCTTTTTTATTTTAATTTTGCTAAGATTGTATCTAAATTATATTTAAAAAAAATGGAAGATTATGAAAAATTTTATATTAAAAAATGAAAATGCAGTTTATTTTGAAGCTGGTTTCTCTTGTGATAATGTTATATTATTAAAATGTTCTAAAGATATCTATTTTATCACAGATGCAAGATATACTATCGAGGCAAAAGAGGAAGTTTACAAAAATGTAGAAGTTATTGAATCATCAGATCTGATAAAAACTGCAAAGAAAATTATTAAAAAAAACAGATTAAAAAAACTTGTTTATGATCCATACGATTTTAATGTATCAGATTTTAATAATCTTATTTTAAATTCCAATACTGAATTTATTGCAAAGATAAATTTTTCAAAACAAAAAAGGATTATAAAAACAAATAAAGAGATAAATCTTTTGGAGATTGCATCACAATTTGGAAGAGATGGTTTTGATGCATATGCGAAATTTATTGCAAAAAATGGTTTTGACAAAAATGAAAAATATTTACATTTTAAAGCCAAAGAGTTTTTAAGCAATCAAGGGGAATTTGATCTTAGTTTTGATCCTATTGTAGCAATTAATCAAAACTCTGCAAAACCTCATGCTTTGCCTACAAGTAAGAGTTTATATAAAAATGATCTGTTGCTTGTAGATGGTGGAATCAAATATCAAAGATATTGTTCAGATAGAACATGTACAGCAGTTGCAAATAATGATATAAATTTTAGCAGAGTTCAAAAATTTAAAAAGAAAAAACATCAAAAAATTTATGATATTGTATTAAAAGCACAACAAAAAGCTATAAAAAAAGCAAGAAGTGGTATGAGAGCAAGTCAAATTGATGCACTTGCAAGGGATGTTATAGAAAAAGCAGGGTATAGTAAATACTTTGTTCACAGTACTGGTCATGGTGTGGGGCTTGATATTCACGAGTATCCAAATATAAGTGCTAAATCTGATCTGATTATAGAGGATAATATGGTTTTTACTATTGAGCCAGGAATATATCTGCCAGATGATTTTGGAGTAAGAATTGAAGATACTGTAGTTATGAGAAATGGCAGAGCAGTGATTTTATGAAAAAAGTATTAAATGAAGATCTGATTTTATATTTTAATGATCATTTCCCCTATAAAAGAGCTACTATTTCAAATAAAAATTTTTTTGTAACTATTGGAATTGGTGGAAATATTGGAGATGTCAAGTTAAGATTTAATAAACTTTTTTTATCATTTTTAGATGATAATAGGTTTGATATAATTCAAACTTCACCATTACTTGAAAATCCACCTTTTGGTTATACTATGCAAGATGATTTTTTAAATGCTGTTATGGTGTTAAAAACAAATTTATCACCAAAACAGTGTTTAAAAGCTTTTCAAAGATATGAAAATAGATATAAAAGAAAAAGAAGCTTTAAAGATGCACCAAGAACACTGGATATTGATATAATTTTTTATGAAAATAAAACTATTGATACAAAAGATTTAACTATACCACATAAGTTTTGGAATCAAAGAGAGAGTGTAGTTATACCATTAGGGTATGTTATATGATATTTGATGATAAAAATATTTTAGCTTTTTACTCTGTAAAAGATGATGGAAATATAGCTTTTCATGTAGGAGATGATAAGCAAAATGTAGAACAAAACAGAAAAAGGTTGGCAAGTAAATATAATTATGATAATAAAAAACTAGTTTATATGGAACAAACGCACTCTTGTAATATAAAAATAGTTGATAATAGTAGTGCAAAATTACAAGAAAATTGTGATGCATTAATAACAAACTGTGTAAATTTGCCTCTTATGGTTATGGTTGCTGATTGTATGCCAATACTGATATATGATAAAAAGAAAAGAGTAATTGCAGTTGTTCATAGTGGAAGAAATGGTACATTTTTAAATATTGCTCCTAAAACAGTAAAAAAGATGGTTGAAGAATTTGGATCTAACAGTAATGATATATTGGTATATATAGGTGCATCCATTTGTAAAGACTGTTATGAGGTTGATGAAAATTTAGCAAATATAGCAATTAACTCTTTTGGCATATCTTATGTGCAAAATAATCATATCGATTTAAAATCTATTTGTATTGATCAACTTATATCTTGTGGTATACATAGAGAAAATATCAAAGATGAAAATTATTGTACAAAATGTAGTGGGGATAAATATTTTTCATATAGAAGAGATTTTGATAAATCAGGTAGATTTGCACTTGTTATTCAAATGTCATAATATTGACATAAATTAAGTAATAAAATAGTATCATTTTAACTAATATGAATATTTAAAAGAGGTGCTATGAAACAATTTATAATTTTTAGTTTACTGTTTAGTATATTGTTTACTGCATGTAATGACAAAAAAGAAGAAGAGATTAAAATAGGTTTTGTAGCAGGTCTTAGTGGTAAATATTCTAGTCTTGGTGTAAGTATAAGAAATGGTTTTACATTGGCTTTTGATGAGATCAACAATGAAATAAACGGAAAAAAAGTTGTAATAATCCAAAAAGATGATAAGCAAGATAAAAAAGAAGCAAAAAAAATCATAGAATCATTTATAAAAGATGGAGTTAAACTTGTTGTAGGAAATGCTACAAGTTCCATGACAGCTATATCTTTTCCTATTGTTAACAAACAAAAAGATATGTTGCTTTTTTCTGCAACTGCAAGTAGTGGAGAATTTACAAAACAAGATGATAATTTTATAAGAATACAAGTAGAACACTCAGCAAAAAGATATGATGCGTTGTTGAAATTTATTGAAAAGAATAAAATAAAGGATATTTTCTTTATTTATGATGCTAATAACTATAAATATGCACAGGATTATGAAGAGATTTTACAAGATAGTATTATAAAAAACGGTGGTAAAAAATTTGTTGCAAAAGTAACTTTGGATACACCATATGATAAAATAATAGAAAAAATCAAATCTACACCTCATGATATGATATTAATTGTAGGAAACTCTGTAGATACTGCAAATATAGTTCAATATATAAGATTAAATAATATTGATACAATGATTTTAGCCTCAGGTTGGGCAAAAACAATGGACTTCATAGAAAATGGAGGAAAAGCAGTTGAGGGTGTATTATTTGCTACAGGGTATGATGATAATTCAAAAGATAAAGCATTTTTAGATTTTATAAAAAAATATAAAGCAAAATATCATAAAACACCATCTGTATTTGCAGCTCAAGGGTATGAACTCGCTCAAATATTAATTCAAAATTTAAAAGAATCTGATGATATATCTACATTAAAACAAAGAATTTTAAATAAGAAAAAATATAAAGGTTTACAAGGTGATATAATATTTGATAAATATGGAGATGTATATAGAGAATATTTTATGATGGAAGTAAGAAATAAAGAGTATAGAAAGTTAGATAAAGAATAATCTAAATGAAAATTAAAAGTTTTAAATCAGATATTTTACTGTATCTTATTTTATTTTCAATAGTTCCATTAATCGTTGGTTCAACAATTATATTTTATGAGATGTATCAATATAAAAAAGAATCAATTTATAATGAACACTATAGGATTTTAAAACAAACGGAAGCTGAAGCTGACAGTATTGTAACAGATATTGAATATATCGGACAATATGTAAAAGAAAAATATCCTACAATGAAACATCATGTAATTGCAAGTATACCAAAGGTTCAAAAAAATATATCAACTATATTAATATTAAACAATCAAGGTGTACTGACAGATTTTTTCTCAGAGATACAAGCAAATATATTTATAGGGTATGATTACTCTAATAAAAAGAATTTTTTACAAATAATAAATGGTAAAAAAACATATTGGTCTGAAGTATATTTTTCTACTATTACACAAACCCCTGTAATCTCATATTCTATAAGAATAGATAAAAATTATATAGCAGTTCTTGTTGTAGATCTAAACAGTTTAAATGATTTTACAAAAAAATTTAAAAGTTTGGATGGGTCTTATATGGTAAGAATTACTGATAAAAATGGTATATTTTTGGCAAATCCAGACAGACCAGATTTTGTATTACAAAGAAAAAATATATTTAATACAAATCTTAAAGAGATTGTAGAACTTGATAATTATGATTATAAGCAGTTTTTGTTTATTGGTCAAAATGGTGAAAAATCTATTGGGATACATGGTATAACAAAAAAGTTAGAATGGATTGTAATTGTTCGAGAATCATATGATTTTGTATTTAGTAAATTTAATAATTTAATATTGGTTATTGCGTTGTTTGTATTAATTCTTGGATTGATATCTATAATATTTTCTATAAAACTATCTAAATCTATATTAAAACCATTGGATGATTTTAGTAAAAAAATGAATAATATTGCACATGGAAAGTATGATCAAGTAATAGATAATGCAAATTATATTGAGTTAAAACAACTAACATCAAATTTTCTTTTAATGCAAGAGGAGATTGTAAAAAGAGAAAATACTTTAGCAAACTTTAATAAACAACTTGAGAAAAAAGTTGATGAAAAAACATTGGAGTTAAAACAAATTAATGAATCTTTGGAAGATAAAGTTAAACAAGAAGTTGCAAAAAATGTTGAACAGGAAAAACAGATACTAGAATCAATGAAAATGGTTCAAATGGGTGAGATGATAGGAAATATTGCACATCAGTGGCGTCAGCCTCTTAGTGTAATTTCTACTTCAGCTTCCGGACTTAAGATGAATTATGAATTTGGGGTATTAAAAGATGAAGATATCCCTGAACATATGGATTCTATTGTAAAAAGTACAAAATATCTATCTGAGACTATTGATACTTTTAGAGATTTTATTAAAGAGAAAAAAGATTTTAAAGAGATAGTTATTCAAAAAAGATTGAAAGATACTCTAAATATAATAAGTGCACCTATTCAAAACAGTAATATAGCCTTAAAAACAAATCTTGATGATATTAAAGAACCTATTATTGTAAATATGGTTACAGGTGAACTTGATCAGGTAATTATAAATATAATAAATAATGCAAAAGATATATTAATAGATAAAAAAATTGATAATGCATGGATAAAATTGGAATTACATAAAAAAACAGATAAGATTGTTATATCTATTGAGGATAATGGTGGTGGAATTCCTGAAGATATTTTACCAAAGATATTTGATCCATATTTTACTACAAAACATCAAAGTTTGGGTACAGGTCTTGGACTTCATATGAGTTATCAAATAATTACAGAGAGTTTAAATGGTAAACTTTATATAAAAAATACAAAATATGGAGCTAAATTTTATATAGAATTACCACTGGTGTGATTTTTTTTATCATTTATCATATTCGCTACAAATATTAATATCCCTCCAATTGTAACAATAAATGCTGTAACATAAAGTGCAACAGTAAAATCACCATTGTAGTAGTTTGTTAACTCAACTGCATAAAGTGGTGCAAATATTTGACCCAAACTATATATAGCTGTTAAAGCGCCCATAAGTATCACAGGATTTTTACCTGCAAGTTTACCACCAAGAGCCAAAAAGAGTGTAACATGACCAATAAAAGTGCTTCCATATAAAAAAGCTCCAAACAGATTTAGAAATACATTTGTTGAAAAAGTTGGTATAAGTACCCCAAAAGCCTGTAGGACAAATGCTAAAGTTATTGCATTTATATTACCATATTTTACAGCTAATTTTGCCCATATAATTGATGAAGGAATAGCTGTAATCCCAACAATTATCCAAGAGATAGTACTGTATGGTTTTAGTTGTTCTATACTGTTAAAAATTGTTGGTAAAAATGTTCCGTTTATTACAAATCCAACACCTGCACAAAAATATGATAATAATAGTGCAATAACAAAAAAAGAGAATAGCTCTTTATTAACACCATGATGATTTTGATCAGTAGTAATATCTTTTTTAATTTGTAAAATATACATAGGATACAAACTAAATAAAAAAGCAAATACAGATAATACAATCCAACTATTTTGCCATGATATTGGTGTAAACAGATCTGAAAGACTAAATCGTATAATAATATCTGCTACAATGATACCAGCTCCAACACCTGCAAAATGGATCCCCATAAGTTTTGTTTTGTTTTTGGCATTTAATTTATACATAACCAAAGATGATCCAACAACCAGTCCCATAGCGCTTCCAAACCCTGCAATAATTCTAGATAATATATATAAATATTCTGAGTTTACAATACCCATCATTGCTGTACTTAAAACAGATAAAATCATACCAATTCTGAATAAAATTACTTTAGTATAAATTCTTTTTATAAATATTGCTAAAACTGCACCACTTAGGTATCCAACATAGTTAAATGAGGCTAAAATACCACTTAGTTTTAGATCTATATCTTTTTCTAACATCATTGGAAGTAATGATGTGTATGAAAATCTTGCTATCCCCATAGCAATTATAAGACTTAAAATCCCTGCAAGTAATATGGCTTTGTTGTTATTTTTATCAAGATATATATTTTTCATTGGTGTAAGTATATCAGTAATTTAATATATTTAGGGCATATTAACTTTTTTTTGATACACTTTTATTTTACAAAAAGAGATAATATGAATAAAAAACAAAAAGTAATAGTTGGTTTAAGTGGTGGAGTAGATAGCAGTGTAAGTGCTTATTTACTTCAACAACAGGGGTATGAGATAAGTGCAGTATATATGAAACTTCATAATGCCATTGAAGGGTATCATGAAAAAAATATAAGTGCAGGTAAAAAAGTAGCCCAATTTCTAAATATCCCTTATGAGGTTTTAGATTTAACAAAAGATTTTGAAAAAGAGGTATATGATTATTTTGTAAAATCATATATAGATGGAGTAACTCCAAACCCATGTGTAAAATGTAATAGAACTATTAAATTTGGAGCATTGTATGATTATGCTATGAGTAAAAATGCAGATTTTCTTGCAACTGGTCATTATGCTAAAACAGATGGGAAATTTATATATTGTGCTAATGATAAAAGTAAAGATCAAAGCTACTTTCTAGGGCAGATTGATAAAAAAGTTATACCAAAGCTTATATTTCCCATGAGTGAATATACAAAAGATGAGATAAGAAAAATTGGTCTTGAAATACCAGCTCTAAAAGAGATATCGTTACAAAAAGATTCTCAAGAGATATGTTTTGTAGAGAATGATTATACTGATATATTACAAAAACATACAAATATAGATATTCAGGGTAAAACTTTGGATAAAGATGGAAATGAAGTGGGACACCATAAAGGGTATATGCACTATACTATAGGTAAAAGAAGAGGTTTTTATGTGCATGGTGCACATGAACCACATTTTGTACTTGCACAAGATCCTAAAAACAATACAATAACTGTAGGTAAAAAAGCTGATTTGGCTGTAAAAAATGTACAAATAGATAATTTAAATATGTTTATAGATGATAAAGAGTTTAATTGTGGTGTAAAATTAAGATACCGTTCACAAATGTTGCCATGTAGAGTTAAAATAGATGGTGATATTGCAACAATAGAGTTACAAGAGGATGCTATTGGAGTAGCATCTGGTCAAACTGCAGTATTTTATGATGGTGAAAAACTTTTAGGAAGTGGTTGGATTACTAAAGCTTTTTAACTTAAATTTTAACAAATTTTAGATAGAATCGCGAAATAAATTAATTAAAGGAAAATAATATGGCATTAAATGTTTATTATGATAAAGATTGTGATATTAACATAATCAAAAGTAAAGTTGTAGCGATGATTGGTTTTGGATCACAAGGTCACGCTCATGCAGAGAACTTAAGAGATAGTGGAGTTGAAGTAGTTATTGGACTTAGAAAAGATGGTTCTTCATGGGCAAAAGCTGAAGCTAAAGGTTTTGAGGTATTAACAGTGGCTGAAGCTACAGCTAAAGCTGATGTAGTAATGATTTTATTGCCAGATGAAAATCAAGCTTCAATCTATGCAAATGAGATTGAGCCAAACTTAAAAGAGGGTGCAACTATTGCATTTGGACACGGTTTTAATATTCACTATGGAAGAATTCATCCAAGAGCTGATATCAATGTAACAATGATTGCTCCAAAAGCTCCAGGTCACACTGTAAGAAGTGAATTTGTAAGAGGTGGAGGAATTCCTGATTTAATTGCAGTTGGTCAAGATCCAAGTGGAACTACTAAAGAGTTAGCATTATCTTATGCATCTGCAATTGGTGGTGGAAGAACTGCTATTATTGAGACTACTTTTAAAGATGAAACTGAAACTGACCTATTTGGTGAGCAAGCAGTACTTTGTGGTGGAGCTATGAGTTTAGTTCAAGCTGGATTTGAAACTCTTACTGAAGCTGGATATGCACCAGAATTAGCATACTTTGAGTGTTTACATGAGTTAAAACTTATTGTTGATCTTATGTTCCAAGGTGGAATTGCAGATATGAGATATTCTATTTCAAATACTGCTGAGTATGGTGATTATGTATCTGGACCAAGAGTTATTAACGAAACTTCTAAACAAGCTATGAGAGATATTTTAAAAGAGATCCAAAATGGACAATTTGCAAAAGATTTTATTCTTGAAGGTCAAGCTGGATATCCAAGAATGAATGCTGAAAGAGCTAACGCAAGAGCATCGTTAATTGAGCAAACTGGTGTTAAATTAAGACAGATGATGCCTTGGATTGCATCAAATAAAATTGTAGATCAAGAAACAAACTAGTATCTTCATATTTAAATAAAGAGCTTTTTAGCTCTTTATTTTTTTAAGTATATATATGACTAAAAAATCTTCCAAAAAACAAATTAAAAAAACTAAAACTAGACGAAAAAGCAAAAAGAAACAATCTTCAAAAATATTTACTAAATTAAATCTGTTTTTATCTATTGTATTAATTATAGTTTTAATAATTGCATATAATTATTTTTCTAAACCTTTGCAAACAGATATAAAAAAAGAAACTGTACAAAATAATACAATTGATAAAGACAAAGAGTATAATGAATATATAAAAAACAAAATGTCACAATATATAAGTGATGGAAATCAACATTTTGAAGAATATACAAAAGAGTTTGAAAAAGAGTATATTCATACAAAAAGTAAGATTAAAAACCTAAGTGATCGTAGTGATAAGTTATTAGAAGAGAAATTAGCTAAAATAAAAAAAGAGATATTGGATTCTTTAAGAGATGAAGATAAACAAGTACAAGATGCTGCGAAAGATATAATAAAACAAATAGATAAAGAGATACTTCCAAAATTAATAGAAAAAAACAAAAAACAAAAAAAAGTAATAAAACAAATAAATAATAGTGTTAAACCAAAATTGGCAATTATTATAGATGATGTAAGTTATCAAAGACAAGTAGATACAATTTTGAGCTTTGGATATAATATAAATATGTCATTTTTACCACCAATTCCACGACATAAAAACTCTGCTGTGATTGCAGATAATCTAAATAACTATATGGTTCATCTTCCACTTGAAGCTGGAAGTTTTAAGTTTGAAGAGGATAATACCTTGCATATAGGTGATAGTTTGGAAAAGATTGATAGAACTATAAAAAGAATAAAACAACAATATCCAAATGCCAAATATATTAATAATCATACAGGAAGTAAATTTACCTCAAATGAACAAGCTATGGATAAATTGATGAGGGTGTTGAAAAAATATGATTTTAAATTTATAGATAGTAGAACAACTTCAAAAACTGTTGGGGATAAGTACGCTAAAAAATATGGGGTAGAGTGTCATTCAAGAAATATATTTTTAGATAATAAACAAGAGTATAAATATATTCAAAATCAATTGAAAAAAGCTATAAAGATTGCTAAAAAAACAGGACTTGCAATTGCTATTGGGCATCCACATAAAATGACAATGAAAGTTCTTAAAGACTCAAAATATCTTTTTAGTGGTGTAGATCTAATATTGGTTGACCAAATATAATTAAATAGATTATAAAACTAAATAGTGTATGATAACACTATGGAAAAAAATATTTACAATACATTATCGTATAAAATACCAGAATTAGACTCTATGAAAAAATATCCAACAAGTTTGTATTATATTGGAGATACTGATCTTTTAAAAAAAAGAAAAATCTCTATTGTTGGAAGTAGAACTCCAAATCAATATTCCCGTCATATAATCTCACAAATAGCTAGTAGATTATCACAAATTGATATTTGTATAGTAAGTGGTGGAGCTATGGGTATTGATGCTATTGCTCATAAAAGTGCAGGGTATAACAATACTATTATGGTAGCAGGTACTGGACTTGACAAAAGATATCCAGCAGTCAATAGAAAAATGATTGAACAAATTGAGCTTCAAGGTTTGGTTATTAGTCAGTTTAAACCAAATACACCATCAAATAGATGGAATTTTCCACTCAGAAATGAACTTGTAGTAGCTTTGGGTGAAGTTTTGATTGTTGCTTATGCAAATAAAAACAGTGGCACAATAAGAAGTGTAGAGTATGCACAAAGAATGGGTAAACAAATCTATGTACTTCCTCACAGAATAGGGGAAAGTGATGGTACAAATCAACTTTTAGAAGATAAAAAAGCAAAAGCTATTTATGATATTGATAAGTTTATAAATCAATTTGGTACAACTAAAAAAGAGGATAGAGATGATTTGTTTTTGCAATATTGTAAAACAAACCCCACTTATGATGAGGCTGTTTTAAAATATGGATCTAAAGTTTTTGAATATGAATTAATAGGAAAAATATCAATTCAAAATGGTGTTATTATTGTTTAAGATTATGTTCTTAATTGATAAGTAATATCTCCTGCTCCAACACCAAGAACAGTTCCTGTTGTGATTGTTTGTATTAAAACATTGTTTTTCATCACATTTATTTTATTATCATAAGTTGTAACAAAATCAGCAAATACAGGATTGTATTGTTTAAATTCATGTACAAAATCTATAATAATTATAGATTCAGCAACACTCCAAACCGGTAAAATAATAAGGTTGTTACACCCTTTAAAACACTCTTTAAATGCTTCAAGATTATCTTTGGTACGGCTGTATTTGTGTGGTTGCCATATAATTGTAAGTTGGTCTATGTTTTTTAGTTTATTGTACATTTTAACAGATTGTATTGTAGCTTTTATCTCTGTTGGATGGTGTGCATAATCATCTATTACTACAAAATTATCGCTTGCTTGAACTATATCAAATCGTTTTTTTATACCTTGATATTTTGGTAGATTTTGTCTAATTTGTTCTAAACTCATCGATTGGTTTGCTGCAAGTATTGCCATAGAAGCATCAAGTGCAATATGCTCACCAAATCCCCAAACTTCAAATTCACCCATATCTTTTAGGGTAAATTTTGTTTGTGGTTGATTATTCTTTAACTCATAAGTGATATTTTTTATATCTTTACTTGGATATAGTTTTATAGCCTCTTTTTCATAGTTTTTTAAAAAATCATCTTCAGCATTTATCACTCTTAGTTTTGCAATATCCAAAAACTTTTTATATGCATTGTAGAATCTTTCTTTATCATATTTGTAATACTCCATATGCTCTGGTTCAGTATTTAGTACAATAGAGCAGTAAGGATTACTTAGTATAAAACTCTCATCACTCTCATCAGCTTCAAAAGACAAGCTGTCATTGATATATCTAAAATTTGAATCAAACTCTTTACTAATAGCACCTATTAAAGCACTGTTTTGTAAAATTGCACTAAGCATTGCTGTTGTTGTACTTTTCCCATGCGCTGCACATACACAGTAGTTTTTTGTATCTTTTAATATAGTTCCAAGTGCCTCTTTTCTTGAAAGAAGTTTTAGGTTTTGTTGTTGGGCTGCTAAAATCTCGCAGTTATCAGGAGTTACAGCTGCACTGTATATTACTAAATTTTGATTTTGTATAGCATCTGCACTTTGAGGAATATTTACAACTATACCCTCCTCTTGAAGTTTTTGAGTAATAGTTGT
>Ga0256843_1002845_pt1 | contig 12422 bp, 11 predicted proteins | sample AlvinellametaG_FD_191572 | JGI IMG/M metagenome (GOLD analysis project Ga0256843, IMG submission 191572) | Pompeii worm associated microbial communities from hydrothermal vent at the East Pacific Rise, Pacific Ocean - Alvinella | ecosystem: Host-associated > Annelida > Integument > Unclassified ... | reverse complement strand
TGCCCACAACGGTCAAATCCTGGACAAAGCATACACTCACGCAAAAAAATACCGATCCCATGCGGCAAAAGCTTCAATGCTTGTAAACGGATATCACCCTTCACATCAGCTGCTTGAAGAAAAGCTAAAAAAACTCAATAATTTTGAAGACGCTTTAATACTCGGAAGCGGATTTTTGGCCAATTTGGCGCTTTTTGAGCTTGGAAGAAAAGGCGATTTGTTTATAGTGGATGAAGAATACCATGCAAGCGGAATCATAGGAAGCAGGCTGACAGGCGCCGAAGTAAAATTTTTTGCCCACAATGACATTGAAGATTTAGCTGCAAAAGCCGAAAATTATAAAAATTATAAAAGAGTATTTGTAGTCGTGGAAGGCGTATATTCGATGGAGGGAGACAAGGTTTTAAAAGAAATTACCGACTTTGCACAGGAAATAGGCATTCTTATAATAGATGAAGCACACAGTGTGGGAGTGCTGGGCGACAACCTGATGGGAATTACGGACGAATATAATCTTAATCCGGAAAAAACAGTTAAAATGGGGACTTTGGGAAAAGCTTTAGGAAGCTACGGAGCTTACATTCTCGCAAATAAAGAAATAATACAGTTTCTTCTGAACAGGGCAAAAAGCGTTATTTACACTACGGCTCTCAGTCCTATGGATACTTTGACGGCCTACTATTCGCTTGAAGAGATAGAAAAAAACATAAATTTTTATAAAAGAGAAATAAATAAGAGAAAATTAATCTTAAATTCAGATTCTTTAATTAAAATTCTACCTGCCCAAGACAATAAAGCACTCCTTTTAAAGCAAAAGCATTTATTTAACCGCAACATACTGATAGGGGCCATAAGGCCCCCGACCGTAAAAACGCCTATTTTTAGAATTATTGGACGCCTTGACGTCGAAATTGATATAATTCAAAATACAATTGATTTTTTAAAGGAATAATTTGTTCAAAAAAATATTCACATTTTTTCTTATATTGGGATTTATTATAACATTGGGCGTTTTAGGCTATTTTTTATATTTATATAACTCAATCAGATTCGCAAGCGAAAAAATCATATATTACAACCCACCTCTTAGTGCAAGATTTTACGACAGAAACGGAAATCTGCTGGCCGTAAAATACAAAAACCAAAACCGCTTTTACGTAAAATACAAAGACATCCCCGGAAGAGTCATAGAAACGCTTATAGCAACGGAAGACACGTCATTTTTCGAACATGAAGGTATAAATTTCAATGCCATACTCAGAGCTTTAGTTAAAGACATAAAAGCCGGTAAAAAAGTAGAAGGTGCGTCTACAATAACCCAGCAGCTTGTAAGAAACATCTATCTTAACCGTAAAAAAACCATCCAGAGAAAACTCAAAGAAATGATTATTTCTCTTAAAGTGGAACATTTCCTGACAAAAGAACAGATACTTGAAAGATACCTGAACCAAATCTATTTAGGTCACGGCTATTACGGAATCGCCACTGCGGCTTACGGATATTTCCATAAAAGCCTTAAAGACCTCACTCTTAAAGAAATCGCTATGCTTATCGCACTTCCGAAAGGGCCTTCTTTATACGACCCTACAAGAAATTATGAACTGAATATCAAAAGAGCAGACAGAATTATCAAAAGAATGTATATTTTGGGATGGATATCCCCGCAGGAATATAAACAGGCCATTCTCGCAAGACCTAAAGTTTATAAAAAAATGCTTGAAGAAAAAGCCCCTTATGCAGTAGATACAGCTATTATGAGACTGCTTCCGAAATATCCGGACTTGTTTACCAAAGGCTACGATATTTACCTTACAATCGACCTGCCTACGCAAAAACTGGCGCAGGAAACCGTCAAATGGAATAAACAGAGGCTTCTAAACATGAATCCGGACCTTAACGGCACACAGCTTAACGGAGCCATGATAACCGTAAGACCTCAAACTGGCGAAGTGCTTGCCCTGGTCGGAGGAGCGGATTACCAGAAAAGCAAATTCAACCGCGCCGTCCAGTCAAGAAGAAGCGTGGGAAGCTCCATTAAACCTTTTATCTACCAGATCGCTTTAAACATAGGATACAATCCCGCGAGTCTTGTTCCGGATATAAGCAGAACGTTCAAAATTCCAAGCGACGTGCCCGATGAGGACAAATACTGGAAACCTAAAAACTATGAAAAAAACACATTAGGACTGATTACCCTCAGAGAAGCTCTTGTCCACTCAAGAAACCTGGCAACGATTAACCTGGTGATGTCTATGGGACTGGACACGGTGCTTAAAGAAATGTATACGTTCGGATTTGACAAACTGCCTGACAATTTAAGTATAGCCCTTGGAAGTGTGGGTGAAAGCATGTGGAAATTCAGCGAACTGTATACGATATTCAGCAACTACGGAACAAAAAGCAAAGTTCACATAATCAAAAAAATAGTTATTCCAAGAGAAAACGTAACAATAACAACGGAACCTAAATACGAATATATAGAACCCGAATGCCAGGCTTATCTTATAACGAATATCCTTGAAGACGTAGTAAAAAAAGGAACAGGTAGAAAAGCAAAAGTAAAAGGTATTCAAATAGCCGGTAAAACCGGTACTACCAATGATTTCAGAGATGCATGGTTCTGCGGCTACACTCCTGATACGGAAACACTGGTCTGGTTTGGAAACGACGACTCGACTACACTTGGCAAAAGTATGTCGGGCGGACGTGTTTCAGCTCCGGCTTTTGCATATTTTTACAGACATCTGCTTGAAATACACCCTGAGCTTATAAGAAAATTCAAAATACCAAAAGGTGTTCATTACTACTTTATAAACGGACACAAAGAGCTGTTTACCAAACAGTCTCCTCCTCCGAAACAGGAAACTTACGTTCCTGTTTTTTAATGATACATTTCATAAAAACTGAAATTCAGTTTTTTAAAAAAAGCATAAAAATCTATTACTTCTTTTTTTGCCTCTTCAAGTTTTATTTCCTGAAATTTAATTTTTTTACCTCTGAACTGGGAAAGTTTAAAACAGTCTATAGGCAATACGTTACCTATTTTAGGATAGCCTCCTATGGTCTGATGTTCTTTAAGAAGCACGATAGGATTGCCCCCGCCCGATATCTGAACCGTTCCGAAGCTTATACCTTCGGATATAATATCGCCTTTTTTAGGCTTTATATCTCCTTTTAAAACAGCTCCCTGTCTGTTAATCCTTAACAGTTCAAAATCTTTTTTCAAAAACTCATCCGTATCAAACAGTTCTTTTTGATGACCGAATATTATTCTTAAATTTAAGAATTCCCCGGATTCCTGCGCAATAGTGGAATATCTGACAGGTACAACATCAGGTGTGTTTGCTTTTAACACATCCCCGTTTTCTATAGGAGAGAGTATTTTTTCTCTTATACTCACACTGGCGCTGGAATATTTTTTCGGAGCGTCAAATCCTCCTTTAATACACAGATATAAAAAATTGCCTTTTTTTAAGGGTTTTATTTTAACCTTATCGCCTTTTTTCAGCTTAAAACTGCGGTTTATTTTAAATACTTCTCCATTTATTTCGATTTCACCTTCAGGAGCGCATACAGCCGCGGAAACATCGCTTAAAACCTCAAATTCAAATTTTCCAAAAGCAACTTCTATACAGGCTTTCTCCCTGTCTCCCAATAAAGCGTTTGCCAAAAGATAGGAAAATTCATCCATTACGCCGCTGTGGGTAAGACCTATATCCGTATACCCGGCTCTGCCCATATCCTGAAACGTGCTTAAAAATCCGCTGTTTAATACTTTAATCACCCTCAATTTGACCGCCTCTGTTAATAAACTCTTCTTTTGTTACAGGTTCGAATTTTACCCTGTCTCCGACTTTCAGCAGAGAAAAACCGTCAATATTTTCATCAAAAAGTTTTTCATATGTTCTTGCTATTATATTCCATCCGCTTAAACTTTCCAAAGGATATATACCTGTCTGCACACCTGCAACACCTATTGACCCTTTAGGCACATTAATAAAATTTTTTTTCATTGGGAGATAAATATCCGTGGCTGCCATATATGCAAAACCGGGTAAAAAACCCAAAGCATAAACATGATATATTTTTGAAGAATGGATTTTTATTATATTTTTAACACTTGTTTTATGATAATAAGCGACTCTTTTCAAATCAAAGCCTGTTTCCTCCCCGTAATAAGCGCCTATTGTAATTATTTTACCTTTATTAACGTTGAATTCGCCATTAAAAACCAGCATTTCTTTTATTTTTTCAACAGTGGCTTCAAAAGTCTGATCAATTCCGTATTTTACAAGTATGGTTGTATACGACACTGTAACTTCCAAAAAATACGGTTTTAAAATTTCACTGTTTAATATTACGATTTTATGCAAATCCTGATCAATTGCAATTCCAAATTCTATTAATAAACTATCGATACCGGCCTGTTTAAATTTAATTTCCATTTTTTGTTTTATTATAACATTTTATTTCATGCAAACTGCTTACAACGCCTGCTGAAATAATCAAAACCGCACCTGTAAGCTGATTAATGTAAGGAATCTGCCCCAGAAAAACATATGCAAGAATCATTGCAAACACAATATCAAGATACTGCAAAACGGACGCAATCGACACTTTAATGTAATTAAGCGCGTCATACCATAAAAACAGTGCAAGCGCCGTATGCACAACACCGGTAATAAACGCTATCAATAAAGAAGTTACGCTAAATTCCCAGCGGGATACAAACAAAAAAGGAGCCGTTATAAATACTGAAACAATAATCTGCCAGGCGGTTACTGCAGCAGCCCTGTGATGCATTGTGGCAATTTTTGAAAAAAATCCGAGCGCCCCGTAACTAATTGCCGCAAACAATGCAATTACCGCGCCTTTTGAAAAATTCACCCCTCCGCTACTTATTATTACCCCTGCAAAAGCCAAAACTGCGGAAAAAATAATAAAACGGTTTAAGCTCTCTTTTAAAAACACGCCGGCAAGAATCAGGGATATTATAGGTCCGGCATAATATATCGTAACTACAGTCGCCACATCGGCATAATTAAACGCCCAGAAAAAAAATATCCAGTTTACACTGAGAGCTATCCCGCTGATTAGAAGAGGCCAAAACGGACGCAGTTTTAAAAATTCCCTTATACCGCTTTTTCTGACGGCAAAATAAAGTATAAACGGAAACGCAAACAAAACCCTGAAAAATACAAACACTCCGCTCGGAAGAGAGGAATAAATACTCATAAGAGGCGTTGACCCCCATATGAAGGTCGCTCCGAGCATTTCCAACAGACCTTTTTTAGTTTTTTCCATTTAAAGCCTTTTTAATATCTGTAAATTCACTGTTTAAAACCAGGGCTTTTGCGGCTTCCACCTCACCTATCAGCGCAAGATATGCGGCGTATACAAGTTCTTTTCTGAAATGTTTCAAAATCACTTTTCTTTCATATTCCCGTATGCTCAATGTGCCTGAAACATCCGTTTTCATATTCTTGTTAAAAATAAAAATTCCGTTTTCGTTTTTTATTACATTACCGGCGTCATATTTATCCTCTTTTGCAATAACCCTTATTATGGCTACGCCTGAACTGACAAGCCCGTTTAAGCGTTTATATTCTTTTTCATCAAAAACATCAATAAAAACGTCTTCTTTAAAATAGCGTTTTTCAGGATAAAAAATGGTTACGATAAGCGTGGATTTAACTGCAGCTTTATAAATATGCGTTTTGTCCGCGCCAAACTCGATTAAATCCCCCTCTTCGGCTTTTTCAGGATTATCTATACTTCCTGCCAGAACGCCGCCTTTTAATACGTATATTTTTTCTTTGCTTCCCGGAAAATGAGGTTTGGCAATATATTCGGCCCCTTCTTTTAAAGTCATTTTATAACTTTCAAATCTGCCGGTTTTTTCTATCAAAACCACACTTACCCCGTCACCTTTAATTTCCCCTTCTCCGACAAGCTCTCCGAAAGCCACCCCCAACACATCCGCAATGGCCCATATGGTATTGATTGTAGGGTTTGTTTTATTCTCTTCTATTTTAAAAAGCGTGGATTTGGCGACTCCGGCTTTTTTGGCCAATTCGCTTAAATTCAGCCCCTTGTTCTCTCTTAGAAACTTAATCTTATCGCCCAACGTCATATTTTGCCTTTTTGTTTCTTTTAAGAAATTATATCATAATACTTGTTTCTTATTTAAAAGTTGCTATAATTTTAAAAAAGGCGGTTTATGAAACTCTCCCTTTCACAAGGCACGGCTACGATTGTAATTACGCTTCTTGGAAGCGGTGTTTTTATAGTTCCGGCCCTAAGTGCAACATACAGCGGATGGGCGGCACTTATACTCTGGTTTATTATGGCTTTGATGATACTGCCGGTAGCGTTTATTTTCGGAAAATTAGGGAATCTGTATCCGAGCGCCGGCGGCAGCGCCACATTTGTGGAAGAGGCTTTCGGCAAAAAGACGGGATTTGCAACAAAACTTTTGTATCTTTCAATAATACCCATAGGCCCTCCTGTAGTAATTATAACTGCTGCGTCATATCTTGCCGGTGCATTCGGAAACGGCTATCTTATAGAATTCATAATTCTTGCAAGCTTAATTATTCTTATTCTAAACCTGTTAAGCCTTAGAGTTTCGTCTAATATCAATATATTGATCACAATTACGATAATTACCATAATTTCTGTATTTTTTTTAGTTTCGCTTTTTCACAGTTACAAAATAACGCCGCATGAAATTCACATCATAAAAACACTCGGGATAATTTTCTGGTGTTTTGTCGGTATTGAAGCCATGAGCCATATTTCGCACGAGTTTAAAAACGAAAACGACTTTTTCAAAGCGGTTGTAATAGGGATAATTACTGTGGCGTTTATGTATATGGCGGTAACTTTTTCCCTTCTTGCCTTTAACGCTTACGGGAATGAGAGCAAAAACCTGCGTTCATTGGTTATTGTAGCTTCGCATATTATGCCTTATGCCGATAAAATTATGGCCGTTGTCGCGTTTATCATATGCATAATGGCTCTTAATCTTTACGTCGCTTCCCTTACACGCCTTGCCACCACACTGAATATCGGGTTTAAAAAGGCTCTTTTTGTTATTATGGGAATTATTCTGGCAATCAGTATTTTAAAATTTATATTCAACTTTAAAGTGGATCTTTTAATAACATATTCAAACGGCGTGTTTGTTTTAATCTACTTTCTGGTATCTTTATCGGCACTTAAACTGCTTAAAACCAAAACAGCCCTTTCGGCTGTTGTTACAATGGGTGTAATTATTGTGATTTTAGGATTTGATATGGTTTATGCCGCAGTTATGTATGCTTTATTTTTATTGTTTTCAAAAGCAAAAGAGGTTTAAAAAACCTCAAATTTTGCAAGAAGAGAAGAGATTCTTTTTTTAACTTCTTCTTTGCCGAGAATACTTAACATAGCAGAGAGGTCTATACCTTTGGTATCCCCCACCATCGCAATACGCAAAGGCGGCATAAGGAATTTTGGTTTTATACCTTTAAGTTCTAAAAATTCATTCATTATATCATGCCAGTCAACCGGTGTTTTAGGGTCTTTATCGTTTAAAAACACTAAAAATTCCCTGAGATTTGCAATAACTTCGTCTTTTAAAAATTTTTTTACCGCTTTTTCGTTGTATTCTTTAGGTTCTGAAAGGATCTTCTTAATTTCTTCGGCCATTTCTTTAAGTGTTTTTACCCTGTCTTTAAGTTCATCAATTAATATTTCTTTTTTATCATGATCTTCGATATCCACACCGAAATCTTCTTTAAGAAGTTTTACGATTCTAACATTTGGAGAGTTTTTAATATAGTGCTGGTTCAGCCAGTCGAGTTTTTCTTTGTTGTATCTGCTAGGAGCCTTGTTTATGTCTTTCGGATCGAAAAGTCTAATCATCTCATCTATTGAAAATATTTCCTGATCGCCGTGACTCCATCCAAGTCTTACAAGGAAGTTTAAAAGAGCTTCCGGAAGATAACCTTCTCTTTTATATTCCATAACGTCAACGGCTCCGTCCCTTTTGGACATTTTAGAGCCTTTTTCGTTGTGAATCATAGGCACGTGGTAGAATTTCGGCACGTCCCACCCGAACGCTTTATATACAAGCACCTGTTTAAATGTATTCGTAAAGTGGTCGTCCCCTCTTATTATATCCGTCATTCCCATTTCGTGGTCGTCTATTACCACTACGAAGTTATAAGTAGGTGTTCCGTCGCTTCTTGCGATTACGAAATCGTCAACCTGGCTTGCGTCGATTTGGGCTTTTCCTTTTACTCCGTCTTCAAAGCCGACTGTCCCGCTTAAAGGCGCTTTAAATCTGATAACGTAAGGCTGATCAAGCTCGCCTTCGAAATCTCTGTATTTTCTGATATCAATAGGAGGCTCTTCGCCTTTCATTCTGGCTTCTCTGATAGTTTCAAGCTCTTCTTTTGTAAGGTAGCATTTATAGGCCATGCCTTTTTCTAAAAGCTCGTTTACGTATTCTTTATATTTATCAAATCTTTCGCTTTGGAACACTACTTCATCGTCCCAGTGAAGCCCTGTCCAGTTAAATGCTTCAAGTATCGCGTCTACCGCTTCTTGTTTGTTACGGCTTAAATCCGTATCTTCGATTCTGAGTCTGAATTTTCCCTCGTTTTTTTTCGCCCAAAGCCAGTTAAAAAGTGCGGTTCTGAGTCCTCCTATATGTAAATATCCCGTAGGTGAGGGTGCAAATCTGGTAACTACCATTAATGTCCTTTTTGATGAAATTATATCAAATAAGACTTTTAGAGTTTTATTGATTATGATCAATTAATTTTCATTTAATATAAGCTATAATATAAAAAGTTCGGAAAGGACAGACAATGGGCATACTAAAAAACATACTGGCAAAACTCAGAAAAATTTATACTTATGAAGACAAACTGATCATTGAATTAAAAGACGATCATCAAACACTTTTTTCACTTTTTAACAAAATCGAAAAACACCTTCAAAAACAGAATTTTGAAAAAATCCCGGAAATACTTAAAAAGTTTCATTACGAATACAGACTGCACATAATTTATGAGGATAACTACTTTTACACGTATATGAAAAGCAAATATAAATACAACGAAAAAATCTTAAATTTTATAAATCAGAAACAGGAAGAAATGAAATCGATCTCAAAAGCAATTTCAGGATTTATAAACAGATTTGACAACGTTAAAAAAATTGAATCAGAACAGTTTAAAGAGGAACTTGAAAAACTCGGAAAAGCCCTTAAAGCAAGGGTCGAGTTTGAAGAAAAAGAGCTGTATACGCTTTACAGCTAAAATTTTTTCTCTATTATTTTCACGCTTATCATAACGATTATTACTTCAAGAACAGCCGTAAAAACAAGCACATTGTACCAGTAATCGCTTATAGTCCCGTTTTGATGCGCAAGGGTTGCGGTTGCAATCAATAACGTTAAAGGCATAGAAAGCGACAACGCAAAAAGAAGCGTTTTTTTAATACCCAGCATCGTATAAAAAACAGCAGAAGCAAAAATTCTCACAAGAATCATAACTCCCACTATCATTAAAGAATCTTTCAGCATCTGCATAGAAATCAAAGAAAGATTTAGCGAGCTTCCGACATGCACGAAAAATATAGTAATCAAAAACCCGAATCCAAAAGGCGCAAGTTTGTGTTCAAGGTCTTTATTGTGCTCAAAAAACGTTGCAATAAACACCCCTACAACAAAAGCGCCGAGTACAACGTCAAGATGTATTTTCATTAAAAAAGCGATCATAATAAAGAAAAAACTGATTGCTATTCTTACATCCTGATGATATTTATCCACCCCCGGCATCAGATAATGTTTAAGTTTCGGAAACCACCAAAAAATTGCTCTGATAAGAAAAAACGCCAAAACAAGAAAAATTAAGAACAAAAACAGTATGCCTATATTGATTAAAAGTTTTTTATCAAAGCCGAACTCAAAATATCCGCTTACGACCGTTAAAATAAGGATAGAAATAAGTTCTCCCAGCACGCCTATTTTAATTGCCAGATCCAGCCACTCTTTTTTACCTATTTCCTGCTGTATGGAAATCATAAGACCTATGGAAATCAGTGGCATAATTACCAAAAACACTTTTGAATAGCTGAATAAAAACACAAAAATAAAACTCGACACAACTAAAATAAATAAAAAAAGAACGCCTTTTTTAAAAAGGGATTTCTCCATTTTTAACAGATCTTTTAAATTTACCTCCATTCCGGCTAAAAGCATTAAATACAAAAATCCCACTTCCGCCAGCAAATTGAACATTTCGTTATGATGTATAAGCCCGACTGCGCTGAATACCGCTCCAAGAGTTATTTCAACCATGGAAATAGGAAGTTTTAATATATTGCTTAAAAAAGGTGATATTAACAGTATTACCGATAATGAAATTATTAAAAATTCAGCACTCATTGGCTATTTCAAACCCTTCGTCAATTAAAATTTTAAGATCCCTGTCGGGTCTTTCGCCTTTTGTGGTAAGATAATCGCCTATAACTATGGAGTTAGCACCGGCTTTCAGAGCTTCGGTCCATCTCTCACCAAAGACGATCTCTCTTCCCCCTGCCAGCATTATTATAGCTTCTTTAAACTCATTTGCAAATCTCTTTACAAGATTTAACGCAAACTCTCTATCATGTGTGGCTTTTAAAGGAAGCTTTTCGTTTTCAATAAAAAAATTCAGAGGTATTCCTTCCGGGTCTAGCATTTTTAACGATTTTATAAAACTTTCAATATCGCTTTTGCTTTCTCCCATTCCGAATATCCCTCCGCAGCAGAGCTGAAGTCCTGCTGACTTAATGTTCTCACATGTCTCAAACCTCTCATCCCATGTATGGGTTGAGCATATTTCGGGATAATATTCCCGGCTTGTCTCAAGATTGTGGTTATATATTTTTACTCCGGATTTTTTAAGCTCTTTAAGAGAGTCTTTATCGGCGGTGCCGTTACACGCGATTATGGAAATATCCACCTCTTTGGAAACAGCTTCAGCCGCGCGGCAGACATATTCAAGCGTTTTTTCATCAAGTCCCCTGCCGCTGGTTACAAGACAAAAACCGGCGGCTCTGTTTTGTTTGGCCAGTTTTGCTTCATTTACAATCTGGGAAATCTCTTTTTGTCTGAAACGGTTTATATCCGCTCCCCATTTCACGCTTTGCGTGCAGAATCTGCAGTCTTCATTGCATGCGCCGCTTCTTATATTGCTGATCGCACACAAAAATATTTTTTTCATATTATACCTTTGGCAGAGTAAACTCTTTTACTTTAGTTTTCCATTCATCCGTTTTTATTTTCCTGTAAAACAGCGTAACAATATACTTCTCATCCGTAATATCAAGTGTCATACAGGTGCTGAACCCGTGATCCCTGGCACAAACCTCTCCCGGATTTAATATCAGGTTTTTACCGTTGAACGTTATATCCACGTCATGAGTATGCCCGTATACGATAATATCAGTATCCAAAGGAAACATATATTTGGGATAGTGCATAAGTTTCCATGTTTTACCCGCCAGTTTAAAATAATGAGGCTCTGTTGTAAGATTGTATTTGTCTACCACTTTATACAGATGAAAATCGTTGTTTCCAAGCACCGCCGCATATCTCACAGGAGCTTTTTCCAGATATTCAAGCACTTCTTCCTGAACAATGTCTCCGGCGTGAAGTATAAACTCCGCCCCTTCATTTATCAATAAATCTATAGCTTTTTTTGCCCTTCCGGTCTTTCTGTGAGTATCGGACATTATTCCTATTTTCAAATCCTATCCTTAAATAAAAAATTTTCTTTGCTTAATCTGCAGCGTCTTCTCTATGTTTACATTTAATACATTCGTAAATCTCTTTTTTTCTGTATGTTCTTTTTGCCATCAGATATCCGCATTCCGGACACTGTTTGTTAACCGGTCTGTATTTTGAAATAAACGTACATTTAGGATAATTCGCGCATCCGTAAAATTCCCCTCTTCTTGACTTTCTTTTTACGATATCGCCTCCACATTCCGGACACTTTACATCGTCTAAAATTTCAGGTTCGTTTAGAGGTTTTGTGTTTTTACACTCAGGATAATTGCTGCATGCCAGAAATTCTCCGCTTTTACCTCTTTTCACAACCATATCGGCACCGCATTTGTCACATTTAACATCGGCTTTTTTCTCTTCTTTTTCTTCGAGAGGCCTTGTATATTTACATTTAGGATAACTGCTGCATGCAATAAACTCGCCGAATCTTCCTTTTCTTATTACAAGAGGAGAGCCGCAAAGAGGACACGTTTCGTCAATCGGTTTTGCAATTTTCTGAGAAGGGATCTCTTTGTATCCTTTGTTTACAAGCTCCATAAACGGATTATAAAATTCTTTTAACACCTCCTGCCAGTCTTTTTTCGCTTCGGCTACG
>Ga0256843_1002844_pt1 | contig 12423 bp, 8 predicted proteins | sample AlvinellametaG_FD_191572 | JGI IMG/M metagenome (GOLD analysis project Ga0256843, IMG submission 191572) | Pompeii worm associated microbial communities from hydrothermal vent at the East Pacific Rise, Pacific Ocean - Alvinella | ecosystem: Host-associated > Annelida > Integument > Unclassified ... | reverse complement strand
AGGAAAGCGAAAATCGACAATGCACAAAAATCAACACTTGGTGATTTAGATGTATTATCGCAATTGAAAAAAGATATGGAAGGCGGTAAATAATCCACACTCCATAAGACATAAAAAAACCTATCGATTTGCTTCGATAGGTTTTTTTGTATTAGTCATTAATGAGATTAAAGCTATTCACTTTTTCCTGTTTTCGACATTGGGTCACCATACAAGAAAGAAAAAAAGAATTTTCTTTTAAAATTCTTACTTTCATTTTTTGCTTGATCAAAAAACGAAACAAAAAAATCAAGCAAACGAGCATTTATCTAAATTTTTTGTTCGTTCACTAAACTATCTGAACTCGCACAACTATTTCAATAAATATTTTTCATTTATTAATAATAGTGCAATTATCATTCATATAATAATTTCATTGACTCGAATCCCGAAGAGTCGGGACTTCTTTTAGTCGCAACAGATAGTTCTTAACGTTCCCTCACGTCAAATTTTACGATAAATTCTCGTACGCGTGGGGAGATGATTGTTTTGCTTGTGTATGAAAATATTGTTCGTTTTTATTTCTGAGGTAAGGAAAACATAGAAGGCAATATAAGTGTTCAATGGCACCCCTGCTGGGCGCAATTTAATCGCGTTCCACATTAATTTTTTCATAAATATATCTTGTGAAAATAGTAAAAAAAAGCGCACGGGTCACCCAAAAAAAGCAACAATAATTCTTAAATAGCTAAATTACAGCAATTTACGATTTATCGTTAAAAATTGTGTCGAAAACAGGAAAAAGGCGCATCAAAAAGATACGCCTTATATTTTAATAGCTATTTCTACAAAACCAGATCAATCATCAATATGGAAAAAAGCAGTTGTAAAGCAAAAATCAAACTACCTATTAATAGTGCCTTCCCTCCTTGCTTAATCACGGCAGTAAAATTGATTTTAAACCCAATACCTACCATAGCTAGCAATAACAAATAATGACTAATTTTGCCAATTTGATGAATATTTGTTTCGGGTAACAGGTGAAAAGTAGGCACTAATGATAACAATATAAATCCGATAATAAAATATGGAATACCTTGTTTTTTTATAACTATATCATTCTTTTTATTTTTTTTATGAAAATAGTATATCAAGGTGAAAACAACCGGTGTTAGCATTAGTATTCGCATCATTTTAACAATGGTTGCCGTATGCCCCACGGCATGATTAATTGAAAAACCTGAGGCTACAACCTGACCGACGGCTTGCAAAGTATTTCCTATAAAAAAACCGGAATGAATATCGTTAAAATGTAGTAAATATTTAACCAACAAAGGCAGGCTAAACATGCCTATTGTTCCGAGAAAATTGACAATGGTTACTGCCAATCCTACCTCGTCTTTCTCTGCACCTATAATCTTTTCGGTAGCAGCTATGGCAGAACTGCCACAAATACCATTACCAATACCCAATAATAAGCCCAAACGTTTATTAAAATGGAATAGTTTTGATAAAACCTGCGAAATGGTTATGGTAAATATAATTGCGATGACGATAATAATGATGGACTTATAACCCAATTCCTTAATAATATTAAAATCTAACTTTACGCCCATTAAGATAATAGCCCAAGCTAAAATCTGTTTTTCGGCAAACGAAATACCTATCGAACAGCGACTTGGCAATTTGAATAAATTGCCAAATATCATACCCAAAGTAATGCCAATCACCACAGCACCAACCGGAAGCCATTCTGCCAGATAAAAAGACAGTACAGCTACAACAAAAGTAAGTATTAATCCGGGTAATATTTTTTTTATTTTAAACATTTTGCAAATATATAAATTAATAAATCGCCAAAAGCATAGCTTTCGGCGATTAACAGAAAATTAATAATTAACCAAATTAATCTTCAGGGTAAGCTTCGGGTGGTACAGGCATTGGCGCAGCAACACCGTTAACCATTCCGTTATTTTTAGCAGCCTCATCGTCGATGTAAGCTTGCACTTCTTCTGTATTATAATGCAACATATGCACTTTTTGTAAACCGGTATTTTTCATACCTTTTCTGATAAAGTAAATAGTTAAGGCTAGTAAAAATACCCACCATAAAACTAAGATAAATTGTTGTACACCTTCGTTGTCTGAAAAAAGTTCATAAACTTTATACTTATCGGTTAATGAACCTACGATACCTTTTTTAGCATCGCCCCCGGCAATAACCGAGCCATTTAAAAAGGCTTTATGTCCTTTGTAAAATAATGTAAAAGGCAGATAACCTACGGCAAAGCCCATAAACCCAACCATGGTGTTTACATAGCCCATACCTAAACGCATATATGAACGAATTTCACAACCAATTAATGTTACGGCACCAATACCTAATAACAACCCGCCAATAAAACTACCGGCTGTTAAAGAGTATTTTACTTTTCCGGCAAAGGCAGGCTCGGCGCCTAAGAAAACCCAAGCAATAATAATAAATGCCAACATCACAACCCAATGTGTTGCAATACCAATAATGGGTGCATAACTACGCATTAATGTACGCGTAATACGAGGTACGCCCATAAAGGCATATTTTTTATCGTTTTTAGCCATATCGGCTCCGGTTTCCATAGCTACTAAAGAGCACTCTGTACCAAAACCCGATTTTGCCAAACCAATACCACCTAAAATACCGGCTACCAATGTTAAGATAACATAGAACCAACCTTTGTGATCTACTGACTTGTTAAATGGCTTTACTGCATCGCCTTTAATGTGTTGCATACTATCACCATCAAAGAAACCGTTATAAATAGCAACAAAAATAAATACCAATGAAAAAATTAAAGCTATCCAATAAATAGCTTTTTTACTCCATTTAAAGCCCTCTTTATAAGTAGCTTGTTCACCTTTATCGGCATTTTTTACATAGGCTAATGTTTCTTGGTGTTTAAAATAATTAGCTAAACCTAATTTACTCATAATTAAGAAACCCAACGCACCACCAATTGCCATAAAGATAACGGTAACTAATGAGTGGATATTCATCATAGGCACACCACCCATTAAGTGATTTAGTGTACAACCACCACCTAAACGAGTTCCGTAGCTAAAAAATGCACCACCTATAAACGATACAATCAAGGCTTTTTTAGAAAAATATGCCCAAGAACGACTTTCGCGCTCCATACGAGATACTAAAAATCCACCTATAATCATACCTACAATAGGCCAACCCACACCGGGAATAAATGCACCACCTGTGGCAGGTAATACTTTTTCGACACCATCGACAACAACAGTACCGTATTTACCATATAATTCAGATTTGAATCCGAAGAGGTTATTGATAAATACTTCCATACCTCTAAACATTTTACCTAAATCGGTAGTAACCGTAATAGGTTTTAAATGAGGTGTTTTTCCGTGGTTAACCGAGTTAATCCACAAGCCAATCATATAAATGATTTGCGCAATTCCGAATAGAATACCTGCGTACATATACGACCACTGGCTTCTAATAAGTTTTTTAAAATTCATAATTGTTTATTTTTAGTTTATTTTGATTATTAAAAGTCGATTGCCACTCTAATTAAGTGACCTGATAAATTACCCAGAGTATCATTTTTATCATCTGTGATAACATAGTTATACATGATACGAGCATGCGAAGTTAAATACCAGTTAAAACCAAACGTCATATTATTTACTTGTTCAGGTTTACCTGCATTAGCATCAATCACATCTTGTGAAGCTGTCATGTTTGAATACCTTGCCACTAACTCAATTGCACCAAAACCATCATGATCAATATCTTTTTTGGGTTTTACACGACCAAAAGCACCGTGTTTATACGGACGGTGTTCGCCTGTTAAAAAGAAAGAGCCCATGGCGTAGAAGCTACTCATTTTATAATCCTTATCTACGTCATTCGTTAAAGATTGTGTTTTATATTCACCTTGTACCGAAATGGAACCAAAAGTAGTTCCCAATTCAGCGCCTATAATTTTACGCCCTGTTGCATCAGGAAAAACATAATGGTATTTGCTACCCATGTGGTTTTCCGGTCTAAATTTCAAATCTTTATAAGGTCTACTGGCAAAGTTAAGTCCTACATGCAATACTTGATGCGTCTCTTTATTAAAAACCGGTGCACTAGTAACTCTTGCTACAAAATTGTTTCCTACTTCCAAGTTCGCATCCTTAAATCCACCATCGTGTTTACCATTATTTGTCAAAGCCATTTGAAAAGTTAGTTTTCCGTTAAGCAAACCATAGTTTTCGTAATGTAAACCTGTTCCCCATCTGAAATTATCTAGTGAAGTGACCATCGAGCGCTCAAAGAAAGTAATATATTTACTACTAGTTGCAGTATTTAGTCCGGTAGGCTCAGCCACACTACCAATAGCAAAATTACCGAGTTTTTTATTCACATATTTTATGTAAACATCTCTAAAACCAATATTGCCATGCGCAAAGCTAGTTTCAACTTTGTATTTTAAGCTCGGCGAAATTTTTCCTGTTGCAGACAAATGCACTCGTCTAAATTCAAATCCATTAAATTTAGCATCTACTTTGTCTCGTTGTAAAAATTCATAGTCAGCCTGAATACGCCCATTAATTTTAACTGTTTTCTTAAATTTTTTTTCTTGCGCCGATAAATTCCCGGCAAAGAAAAACGATAATATTATTACCGTAACAATTTTTACATTTCTCATAGTATTGTGTTTTTGATTATTTATTTTTTGCAATATATAAAGTGAAAATGTAATAATTAATGACTTTTATCAGTTTTAGAAACAATATCACTTATATACAAGTAAAATATTAGCAATCAGTTTACATAGAATTAGCAAAATTAAATGAAAAACCATCATAAAAAAAAAGACATTCCTCATAAAGAAGAATGTCTTTTAAATTTGACAGAATTTTGTCAATTAGTTTCCGTAAGTCAAGCCGATATAATACATACTTCCAATTAATCCTGTACCCGGTGCAGGTAAATATTCTGTACCTAATAAGTTTGTACCACCAATTTTAAATTGGGTTTTATATTTTTTGATATTGTAATTCAATTGCGCATCCAAAACCGTACGTGCAGGTACTATTCCATCACCAAATGATGCTTCCCACATAAATTCGGTTTGATATCTTACATTAACATTAAATCCAAGATTTTTGTATAATTTATCATTACCCAAAGAAAACTTAATTCTGTGCTCGGGGGTATTAAAACCGGTACGCATATCAGGATTTTCTCCTATATCCAACTTGGCATAATCATAAACCAAACCTATTCTGAAATCACTTACCTTATAGTTTAAACCAATGTCCATCCCGTACGACTTGACACTTTCTTTTGAATTTGTATACACTTGAAATGGTTTTACCGCACTTGACATAATAGCATTGAAGGCTGTTGCATCATTAACATTACCAACTTCGTGAGATAATGCTAAAACTCTTTGTCCTGTTGTGAAATTTTTATACGAATTAAAATAAACGCTAAAATCAATTCCGATTTTTTTAACTTTTCCTCTGTAACCAAATTCATAAGTAGAAATTTGCTCAGGTACAATCAATCCAATTTTAGCAATTTCTAAATAACTTGCCGCATTTGGATCTCCGTTTTTATATGCAACCAGAAATTTTTGAAAACTACTTAAAGTGTATGAGTTATGGTAAGCGTCTGTACCCGATACATCAGCATCAAATTGTGTACCCGATCCGGGGTCTGTGGCGATAACTGTTTCATGATATCTATCTAAATTATCAGGCGCACCACCTACAAGCGCAAAACCACCAAGATCTAATCCAATATACAACTCTTGTGTGGTAGGATTTCTAAATCCTGTTTGAAAAGACACTCTAAAATTATGTTCTTTGTGCTTACCTGCTGAATATACTAATGAAGCTCTTGGCGACACATTACCATTAATGTCTTTTTGCTTGTCATAACGAATTGAGTTTGATATTTTTAATCTATTATCTAATAGTTTTTTTGTTATTTGAACATAAACACCTCCTTGATCTATATTAATAGCACTTAAACCGGGGTAATCCGTAAAAACCGTTCCGGCTGAGTGTAGCGAATATCTACGTAACGAACCTCCTACTTGGATTTCGGCAAAATCAATTAAATCTTTAAAGTTATAATTTCCTTCAATATGTTTTACACTACTATTATCAATAAATTTTCCACCTGTTCTAAAATTGCCGTCGCTAATAACTTCATTAAATGCTTTTTCAAATTCAGGGGTTCCCGGTTTGTAACGTGGTGTTTTAGGGGTTCCTGTCAAATCTACTGTGCTGTAATCGGCAAAATTACGAGCAATTGCGTGCGCTTGGTCTTCGGGAAATATTGTTCCTCCTGTACCCGGAACCAATCCTAAACGAGCAGCTGCATATACTTGTGCATAATCGTTATACCAGTCTTTATCACTTCGCCATTTTCTGTTGATATTCCATGCTGTAAATCTACTATCATATGTATCACCGGCATCCTCACCTGTATAATAAGCTCTTAAGAAAAAATGTTTGTTTTTGACTTCCAATTTATGTTGATGAATAACAAAATTGTTCATTACATATTTATTAGCTCCCTGATAAGTGGTTTTACCTGTTCCAAATCTCGAAACCCAAATAAACTCTAAACCTTTAGATTTTCCTGAGGGTCTATAATGAAACGCTATATCAGCTTTCATATTTCTGGCTTTATTATCTGTCAAATAGCGCTCTTCATATCCTGTACGCGAAACTCTAATATCTTCAACAGCACCGCCTGTACTTGCCGATAGTGGTAGCAACACGGCAAAATCATCACCATATACATTAAAACCGTCATAAGAAGGATTTGACTCTCTGGAGCCACGCTTGTCAGCATTGAATGGATCTGTATCAACATCTGAATAGTCAACGGCTAACCAATCTGTACCTTTCATAAATGAAAAATTTACTTTGGCAGCGATTTTTTTACCCCCCCAAGCATAACGAACACCTGCTGCATTGTAAGCATTGGTTCCTGCTGCTTCTTGCACTGTTTGACCATATTTTACATAAGCACTCAAGCCTTTATATTTAAAAGGACTTTTACTGCGCATGTTAAGTATACCATTAAATGCATTCGCGCCATATAAAGCCGATGATGCACCGGGTAAAATTTCAACACTTTGCACATCCAGCTCATTCATGCCAACCAAATTTCCTAATGGAAAATTTAATGCGGGAGATGAATTATCCATGTCATCAACCAACTGCACAAATCGTTCGTTGGCAAAAGCTGAAAAACCTCTTGTATTTACAGATTGAAAAGTTAAACTACTCGTATTCAAATCTACCCCTTTTATATTGGCTAATCCATCATAAAAAGAAGGTGAAGTTGTACGCTTTATCGCTTTCAAATTATACCTTTCAATACTTACCGGTGCCTCTTTTATAGATTCTTTTGAACGTGAAGCTGTCACAACAACATCATCTAAAAACTCTTGATTCTCTTTTAAAACAACTTTTAAGCTCCCGGCTTTTGAAACATTGACTTTTTTTGTTTCATATCCTAAGTACGAAAATTCTAAAACTGTGGGCAATTGCAAATTGGCAAATGAAAAATGCCCGTTAAAGTCTGTAACTGCTCCTTTATCTGTGCCACTAACAACCACATTCACACCCGGAATAGGCTCGTTGTTAACATCTGTTACAGTTCCCTTTACTTGCTGACCTCGCATGTTGAAAGCTAAGGTGAACAGTAAAAATAATAATGTAATTTTTTTCATAGTTTGTTTACTTTTGATTAATTTTGGCTAAAATATAAAAAAACCTGACAAAAGTCTTGTTTTTAGCATTTAACTAGCTTATTTGGACTAATTTTTGCACATTTCGTAAGCTTAATAGTTTTTCTAAATGTTTTTTTCAACCAAAAATGAATAATGCAATAATTGTAACCAAAATTTAACATTTTTACAAAAAACCAAATAAAATATATGAAATTTTCTACCACTTCATTACGTTCAAAGATATTTTTATCAATGATAGGCTTAACTTTTACAGCCTCTATATTGATACTCATTATTACGGTAACACAGTATAAAGAAGAGTCGGAAGATTATCATAAAAAAAGACTATTTAGAAAAGAAAAAGCAGTAAAATCTCATATAAAAAGCATCTTAGACAACACCGATTATGAAGTAAAAACAGAAAAATTACCCTATATATTTAGAAAGGATGATAATATCAGCGAGCTATCGCGTATTCATAAAATGCCTATCAATATTTATGATTTAAACGGCAAACTGCTTATTGGTTCGAGACGTTTTTTCGGCCCTAACCCGGATTCTCTTCATATTAATATGTCCGAAATCATCAAACAAATTGACCAATCGGAAGATAAAAGATTTGTCATCAAACACGAAAACCAATCCGATGGATACCAATCGTCTTTCAGTTATATCTATGACGAAAAATTTAAACCCATAGGCATACTTAACCTCCCTTACTTGGCAGACAACACTTTTTATAAAGACGAGTTAGCAGAGTTTTTAAAGAACTTGGGAACCATTTATTTTCTCATGTTTTTACTGGCTATTTTAATCTCCTATATTTTGTCAAGATATATTACCAAATCATTAAAAACAGTGAATGATTTACTTGAAAAAACATCTTTTTCACAGCAAAATGAAAAAATTATTCTTAAAAATGCTAATGACGAGATTAATCAGTTAATTACTTCTTACAATAAAATGGTAGATAAATTAGAAGAAAGTGCCAAAAAATTAGCCCAAACCGAACGCGAGCAGGCATGGCGGAATATGGCAAGGCAAGTAGCACACGAAATAAAAAATCCGTTGACACCTATGCGACTGAATATTCAAAGTTTTCAAATGACTTTTAATCCGAATGACCCCGATATCAAACAAAAATTTAACGAATTTGGTAATACACTCATTCAACAAATAGATTTAATGAGCAACATTGCCTCAGCATTTTCAAATTTTGCCAAAATGCCACAGGCACAATTACTCGAAAACAATTTAAATGAAGTTATTCAAAATACCATCAAACTTTATGATGAAGAGGAAGTGAAATTTATCACCAACCAAAAGGATATTATTTTTAACTTTGACAAAAATCAGATGCAACGCGTAATTACCAATTTGGTAAAAAATGCCTTGCAAGCTATTCCGAATGATCGAAAACCACAGATTATTATCGCCACCGAAGAAACAAATGAAATGATTAAGATTATTGTAAGTGATAACGGCACAGGTATTGCCACAGAAAATCAATCGCAGGTATTCGAGCCCAAATTTACCACCAAAAGCAGCGGCATGGGACTAGGATTGGCTATTGTTAAAAAAATTATTGAAAACCATAACGGAAAAATATATTTCAACACCGTAATTGGTGAAGGAACATCATTTATTATCGAATTAAAAAAATAAACCAAAATATTATGACTTACCAAAACATACTCACAAACATCGAAGACGGAATAGGTTTTATTACCATCAACCGCCCAAAGCAACTCAATGCTTTAAACAAAGAAACAATTGAAGAATTACATGATGCCTTTGACAACTTTGACCAAAACAAAAATGTCAAAACAATCATTATTACCGGTGCCGAAAACAAAGCTTTTGTAGCAGGTGCCGACATTAAAGAATTTATGAACTTTGACGAAGCACAAGGACAAGAACTTGCCCGCAAAGGACAAGAATTATTATTTAGTTTTATCGAAAACTTAAATACACCTGTAATTGCCGCTATCAACGGATTTGCCTTGGGTGGCGGTCTCGAATTAGCACTTGCTTCGCATATCCGTATCGCCTCAGACAATGCCAAAATGGGCTTGCCCGAAGTATCTTTAGGTGTTATTCCCGGCTATGGCGGCACACAACGCCTCGGACAAATTATCGGTAAAGGTCGCGCTATGGAAATGATTTTAACGGCTAGTGCTATCGATGCGCAAACTGCTCTTAACTACGGATTGGTCACCAAAGTAGTACCTCAAGAAGAATTGATGGAAACTTGTGTCAAAACAGCCAAAAAAATAATGAAAAATTCGCCCAAAGCCATCAGTTTTGCTATCAAAAGTGTAAACAGCAGTTTTTATGCAGGCGGATTTGCTACCGAAATAGCATTGTTTGGCAAGGCATTTACCACTCAAGATTTTAAAGAAGGAACAACTGCATTTGTCGAAAGACGCAAAGCTGATTTTAGCGGAGAATAACGAAGGTGAAAGGCATGATGACCGATGACCGATGAATATAGCAACGCAATTTATCACGTCGTTTATGATCTAACGATTCATCGATTTTTCAAATAAACAAGAGATTTCTCAGTCGTAATTTTCTCGATAACTATCGGGAAGAAATGACATTATGAAATTCATCGGTTTATCGATTCATCAATTAAACAAACACGGGGCTTCGGTACATTTTTTATTCGTTCCTCTTAAAAAACACTCAGCCGCCTCAGATTATCGATTATACTATAAACAATTCATCAATAAAAAAAAACAAAAATCGTCATATATATTAATGATGAATAAGCTTATATTTGTAATTCTAAAATATGTAGAGATAAAAAAATATCAATTAAGAAAATAAACAATTCAATATGAGCAATTTAGCAAAATATCTACCACAAGTAAGAAGAGACATTGTCCGCATGGTACACGGTGTACAATCTGGACATCCGGGTGGGTCGGTAGGAACCGTAGAGTTTTTTACAGCACTTTTTCACGAAATTATGGATATCAATCCTGATAAATTTACCGTCAACAGTACCGGCGAAGATGTATTTTTGTTATCAAACGGACACATCACTCCTGTATATTACAGCACCTTAGCACGTCGCGGCTATTTTCCGGTAAGTGAACTAGACAGTTTTAGAAGATTAGGCTCACGCTTGCAAGGACACCCTTCGGTACACGACGGATTACCCGGCGTACGTATTGCCAGCGGTTCGTTAGGACAAGGGCTGTCGGTTGCTATTGGTGTAGCGCAAGGTAAGAAAATCAACAACGACAATCACATCGTTTACACCTTACATGGTGATGGCGAATTACAAGAGGGACAAATTTGGGAAGCTGTTTTATATGCCGGCGCCAAAGGTGTTGATAACTTAGTAGCAACAGTTGATTATAACAACGCACAAATTGACGGCACCGTTGACGATGTACTTAGTTTAGGTAACCTCAAAGCTAAATTTGAAGCTTTTGACTGGGAGGTAGTCGAAGTTAAAGAGGGTAATAATTTAGATGAAGTCATCAAAGGATTGCAAACTGCCAAAGCAAAAACAGGCAATGGTAAACCTATCGCAGTCTTATTACATACCAAAATGGGCTATGGTATCGATTTTATGGAAGGTGATTACGGCTGGCACGGCAAACCTTTTAATGACGAACAAAAGGATAAAGCTTTAGCACAGTTAGAAGAAACACTGGGGGATTATTAAACAATTATGTCCCGATAGCTATCGGGATATGAATTATGAATTAAGACTATAAATTTATCAAATTATCGGTTCAACGATTCATCAAAAAAATAAAGAAATGAAAAAATATACAGATAAAAAAGATACCCGTTCGGGCTTTGGCGATGCACTAACCGAACTAGGTAAACAAAACGAAAACGTAGTAGCTATTACCGCCGATGTAATCGGATCGGTAAAAATGAATGATTTTGCCAAATTATTTCCCAATCGTTTTTTCGATATTGGCATTCAAGAAGCCAATATGATTGGTATGGCAGCCGGTTTTACACTAGAAGGAAAAATTCCTTTTGCCAGCACCTTTGCCGAGTTTATTTCAGGTCGCGTTTACGACCAAATCAGACAAGCCGTAGCATATTCTGAAAAAAATGTCAAAATTTGTGCTTCACATGCAGGCTTAACCGTAGGCGAAGACGGCGCCACACACCAGGCGCTCGAAGATATCGGTATGATGAAAATGTTACCCGGCATGGTGGTGATCAACCCTTGCGATTATAACCAAACCAAAGCTGCCACTATGGCAATTGGTGCATATGAAGGACCTGTTTACCTGCGTTTTGGACGACCAAAAGTGCCAAACTTTACACCTGACAATCAGAAATTTGAAATTGGCAAAGCCATTGTTTTAAACGAAGGAACGGATGTTAGTATTTTTGCCACCGGACACTTGGTATGGGAAGCAATTCAGGCAACCGAAAAACTCGAAGCCGAAGGTATTAGCGTAGACTTAATCAACATTCACACCATTAAACCACTTGATGCCAACGCAGTGTTAGCTTCTGCCAAAAAAACAGGCGCCGTAGTTACTTGCGAGGAGCATAACCGTTTAGGCGGATTGGGCGAAAGTATTGCCGGATTATTGGCAACTAACCACCCTACTCTACAAGAGTTTGTAGCCGTTGATGATGTGTTTGGCGAATCGGGTACAGGCGATGAGCTGATGCACAAACACGGATTAGATGCCGAAGG
>Ga0256843_1002843_pt1 | contig 12424 bp, 10 predicted proteins | sample AlvinellametaG_FD_191572 | JGI IMG/M metagenome (GOLD analysis project Ga0256843, IMG submission 191572) | Pompeii worm associated microbial communities from hydrothermal vent at the East Pacific Rise, Pacific Ocean - Alvinella | ecosystem: Host-associated > Annelida > Integument > Unclassified ... | reverse complement strand
TCAAAATTTAGTGCATCTTCAAATAATTTCATTATTTTTTCATGATCATTTTCAATAACTATACTTTTTATTATCTCTAAATCATATATTTTATTGGTATCAATATCTAATATTTTTATAAGTTCATCAGAAAAAGTAAAAATATTTTCATCTTTTTTATATTCCCAAACACCTAAGTTTATCTGTTTTTGACACTGTTCTAATAAAAATATTTTATCTTCTATTGCACTCATAATTCCTACCAATGTTATAAATTTGTAATATTTATAATTATATTACAAATTACATAAATTAGACAAATTAATTTATGTATAAAAAATATACATCATATATAACTATTATATACACAACTATTGTATAATTGCACATAATAAAAATTGGAGTAATACTTTGCAAATTTTACAAAAAGCATTTGATGCAAGAAATAAAAAATTAAATAAAATAGAAAAAATAAAAGAATCTAAAGATGTATTTGAATCATGGGAAAAGCTAGAATACTATGCCAAAAATGGTTTTGATAGCATACCTGAAGTTGATAAGTCATATTTTTTAAAATGTTTTGGTATATATTATAGAGAAAAGACTCCAAAAAAATTTATGTTAAAACTTAGAATTCCAGCAGGTCACTTAACTGCAGTTCAAGCAAAAGTAATAGGAGAATGTGCAAAAGAGTTTGGACAAGACTATATTGATTTAACAACAAGATGTCAATGTGAACTTAGATACTTAGATATTAAAAATATTCCTACAATACTAAAAAAATTAGCAGAAGTAGGAATAAATTCACATCAAACAGGTGTAGATAATATAAGAGGTATTATGGGGGATCCTTTTGATACTTTAGCTTTTGATAATATTTTACCATCTCATCACCTTATATTAAAAATGCAAGAAAAGTTTTTATTTAATAAAGATTGGGTTAGTACTATTCCTAGAAAATTTAATACAGCAATTACAGGTTGTACAGTAAATAGATGTAATATTTTTGTACATGATTGTTGTTTTGTACTTGCAAATAAAAATGGTGTATATGGATATAATTTATATCTTGGTGGGAAAGTAGGAAAAATAGCCAAAAATGCAGATATTTTCTTAAAAGATGAAGAAGAAGTATTAAAAGCATTTGATGCTATTACATATATTTTTAAAACTTATGGATTTAAAGATAATAGAAATAAAAATAGACTTTGGTTTTTAATTGATGCAGTTGGAATAAATGAAATAAGTAAAGCTATAAGAGAATATGCAAAAATCAATTTTGATACAAGTGGGATTACTATGACTCAAATTGATTATTTCGAATCAGATTTTGACAAAGTAACTCTAAGAGATAATACACTTGCTGTTCATACAGCAATTCCTAGTGGGATGATAAGTGGTACAAATCTAATAGAAGCTAGTAGATTAAGTGCTGTTTATGGTTCAAGACAACTTAGACTTGATATGGAACAATCATTATATATTTTAGGAGTTAAAGATTATAATGCAATTATTAAAGAAGAGTTTTTTGTACAATTTCCAAATAACAATTCATACTTTAATCACCAATTAGCATGTGCAGGAACTGAACACTGTCCATTTGGAGTAATAGAAAATAAACACGATGCAATAAATATGGCTAATTTTTTAAACAAAGAAGTACCTTTAAAAAATCAAAGAATAAGAATGTATTGGTCAGGATGTGTTAAAGGTTGTGGAATACACTCACTTGCAGATATAGGATTTGAAGGTGCAAAAGCAAAAGTAGATGGAGTAAGTGTAAGTGCAGTTAATATTTATCTTGGTGGTAAGTTAATAAGTGAGGGTGTAGAGGGTTATAGTATAATTAAAAATGCACCATTACCTTTAGCTTCAGATTATATCAAAGCACTAATGATTGAATATAAAACTTTATCAAAATTAAATGAATCTTTTGAAAGTTTTCATGATAGAGTATTATCATTATACTCTAAAGCTTATATTGGTTTTTTCATACAATTAAAAGCTTATTTATCATATAAAAATATATCTATTGATTTAAATATAAATGAACTTACACCTTGTGCAAAAGTAGAAGAATATGAAGTATTTAACCTTGGTAGAAAATTATACTTTAAACTTACAAATCATAGTGCATTTAAAGAATACAAAGGTCTTACTAATAAAAATCCAAATGATAAAATAATACCTTTAAATAAAATGGTAGATAATGTAGATGAAAATTTATCATCTTTAGTATCAAAAACATTAGATATTCAAGATAAAAGAGCTTTAGTTTTTTCTGAACTTTTAGATATTATATCTTATAATAACTAATGGCTAAAAATACTCCTTCATTTCCTATTGTTTTAATTAAACCTAAATTTTTAATAATAGGTGGAGGGAATGTTGCTCTACAAAAAGCAAAATCACTAAGTAATAACAATATAAAATTTAAAATCATCTCACCAAAAATAAATAATCAAATAGAAGAATATTGTTCAAATATTAAACTAAAAAAGTTTAAATTAAAACATATAAAAAATTATACTCATATAGTAAATGCAACTGGCAATGATAAGATTACAAAAAAACTTTTAAAATATAAAAAAAAGAATAATATTTTATTAAATATTGTAAATAATCCAAAACTATGTGATTTTTATTTTATGTCATTAAGTTCTAACAAAAAACTACAAATAGCTGTAACTACGAATGGCTACAGTCCTAAATATGCTATTTTTTTTAGAAATAAATGTGAAAATTTAATCCCAAAAAATATAAACAGAATACTTAATGCATACTCTAAAATAAGAAAATCTAATAAATAAATAATTATCTTGTATAAAAAATATACAACTCATAGTATAAAATACTTTTTTATAATGGTATACTTCCAACGAATTTATTTGTAATTGACAAATAAAAATTAATTAAAATTAAGGAATTTAGATGAAAACTAAATTAGTATGGCTTTTATTAGCTTTATTATCTCCAGCATTTATGTTTGGAGCTGACACATTAGATACAGGTGATACTGCATGGATGATGGTATCAACAGCAGTAGTATTATTAATGACTCCAGCAGGACTTGCGTTATTTTACGGTGGTATGACAAGAAGTAAAAATGTTCTTAACACATACGCAATGGTAGTTGGAGCATTTGTTGTTGCATTTGTTGCATGGATTGTTGCTGGTTACTCAATTGCATTTGGAACAAATGATTCTGCTTCTATGCAAACTGTAATGGGTGGATTTAACAACTTATTCTTAAATGGAATTAAATGGACAGATTTAAGTGGTACTTACCCTACTTATGTATTTGTTGTATTCCAAGGTACATTTGCTGCTATTACTGTTGCAATTGCTTCTGGTTCTGTTATTGAAAGAATGAAATTTTCAACATGGTTAGTATTTGTATTTATCTGGGTAATTGGTGTTTATGCTCCTGTTACACATATGGTATGGGGTGGAGATGGAGCTCTTTTATTTGATGCTGGTGCTTTAGACTTTGCTGGTGGTACTGTTGTACATATGAATGGTGGTTTAGCTGGTCTTGTTTTAGCAATATTAATTGGTAAAAGATCTGGACTTAATAAAACTGCTATGAAACCTATGAGTATTATGCTTACAGCTCTTGGTGCTGCTTTACTATGGTTTGGTTGGTTTGGATTTAATGGTGGATCTGCATTTGGTGCAAACGCTATTGCTGGTTTAGCATTCTTAACTACTGCTTTAGCTCCTTCAGTTGCAGCTATTGTTTGGATGTTATTAGAATATGTTATTTACAAAAAAGCTACACTATTAGGTGCAGTTTCTGGTATTGTTGCAGGACTTGTAGCTATTACTCCAGCAGCAGGATTTGTTGATGTAAGTGGTTCTATTATTATTGGTGCTGTTGGTTCACTTGTTGCATTCTTTGGTGTTGTTACACTTAAGAAAAAACTTGGATATGATGATTCTTTAGATGCATTTGGTATTCACTTTATTGCTGGTCTATGGGGAGCATTAGCTGTTGCATTCTTAGCTGTAAAAGATAACGATTTATTATGGGATGGACCATTAAAAGAATCTGGTGATAGAATGGGACAATTTATGGTTCAACTTGAATCAGTTGTAATTGTTGGATTATTTACTCTTGTTGGTACAGTAGTTGTTTACTATATTGCATCATTATTAACAGGTGGTGGTAGAGTTGATGAAGAAGAAGAATCTGTTGGACTTGATGAATCAATCCACGGTGAAAAAGCACTTAACCTATAGAATTAACATAAGGAATATAATATGAAAAGAATTGAAGTAATTATTAAACCATTTAAATTAGAAGATGTAAAAGAAGCATTAACTGAAATTGGTATCACAGGTATGACTGTATCTGATGTAAAAGGATATGGAAGACAACAAGGTCACTCTGAACTATACAGAGGGGCTGAATATGTTGTTGATTTTATTCCTAAAATTAAAATTGACATGGTTGTTAGCAAAGAAAATGTACAAAATGTAACTGATGTTATTATTGCAAGTGCTAAAACTGGAAAAATTGGAGATGGTAAAATATTCGTTTCTGATGTTGAAAGTGTAATCAGAATAAGAACTGGTGAAACTAACAACGACGCATTATAAGAAATTATAATTTATAAAAGGAGTATTTTCTCCTTTTATAACTACTCTTTAAATCATTATTCATAAGATTTTGATATAATATTATTATGAATAAACAAGAACTAATACAAACACTAAAAGATACTTACCCTAGAGATTTACGAAAAAATGTCGTAAAATCAATACAACACGATGAAAAAAATAATGACACAGATAAAATATATGGTATGGTAAATCAAATATTTTCTTATGTACTAAAAGAATGTAACTGGGATATTGCAAATACCTCTGAAGATTGGAATAACGAACCACTACTTATAATGAAAGAAGCCTTTCCTAAAATTGATACCACAAAATGGTATAAAGAACAAGAGCTATTTATATCTACAAATATTGATGTTAAAGTAAATGCTTAGTAAAAAATTATTTTACTTCAACAAATTCAATATTATCTTCCTTTAAATAAACTACATATCCCAAAATATAAGAGCAATTTGTAATATTTGAAATAGCTTTTTTATAAAAATTTACCTGAGTATTATGAGAAGGTAATTTTTCTTTTGTAGTTTTATAATCAATTACTATATATTTATTATCATCTTTTACTAATAAATCTACAATTTTTAATTCATCATTATATATGAGTGATTGTTCTTTAAAATACTCATTATTTGAAATAATATTTTTAAATTGGTTATTGTTAATTAAGATATTAATTCTATTTTTAATATCTTTAAAATCTAATTCATCTAAATATGTATTATATTTTGATTTCATTATTTTAAAACTAAATTCTAATGATTTTTTATCAAAGTTCTTCATCATCTCTAAGCAATAATGTGTAGCAATACCAAAATACTTTGCTTTGATTGAATCTTTTGATTGAACTTTTTTATCTGTTGTTATTTCTTGTATGCCTAAATTTAAGGGAATATAATTTATATCTTTATTAATTATTTCATCACTCTTACTAGATTTATTTATATACAATTCTCCTATTGATTGATTTGAAAAATCAACATTTAAATTATCAAATACACTATCTTTTTGTTTTTTAAAAATAATCATATTATTTTTGGCTCTTGTTAAAGCAACATATAAAATATTTCGTTCATCATTTAAACTTAACTCTTTTTCACTTTGTATAGCATTATTATAATCATCATCAAAATTTTCTCTATTTTTATTTTTATAAAATATTTTATTTAGATTTATATCTTGATATGAAAATAATAAACTAGATTTATCTGCATTTTTTTTACTTATTCTATCTAATACCATAACTGTATCAAACTCTAAACCTTTTGATTTAAATACTGTTAATATTTGCAATCCAATATTATCTTTATTAACCATAGATTCTTCTAGATTATCAATTTCAAAAATAAATTCTACTATATTATTATATGTACCTAATATCTCTATAAATTTAATATAATTCTCATCTAATAAGTTATAATAATAAGCTATTTGTTTTACAATATTTTCTAATTTATTTGTCTTTATATCTAAGATAAGTTCAATTTCTAAATTTACATCATTTCCAATAAGAGCATTAAAATTTGCTTTATAAATATCTTTTTTAAAATAATAATATTTTATTAAATTAACAGCTGCTTTTATGTTTTTTTGATTAATAAGTTTAGAGGTAACTTCTGTTATTATTTTTAATTTTTTAAATTCTTGCGTTAAATATTCATACAATTCTATAACATCTTTATTTGTATATGTTAAAATAGCAATATTCTTTGGATTAATACCTTCTTCTAAAAGCTTTTCTAACATAGTTTTTATATCTATAAATTTATATGTATCTTCTAAGTATAAAGAAGTGATTTCTACTTTTCCTACTGTTTTAGAGTTTACTTTTTGAGCATAATACTCATATGCTGGTACATTTTGGAATATATTATTTACAAAATTTACTACACTTTTACTTGATCGATAATTTGTATCTAATATTTGTAGTTTTAAATTAGGTGAGTATTTGTCTATAACATAATCAAATAAATCTTTATTTCCACCTCTAAATCTATAAATAGATTGCTTTGTATCTCCCACATAAAAAAATGTTTTATAAATATCACTATTATTTAATATTATTTCATCTATAAGTGGTTCTAGTATTTTATATTGTAAAACTGAAGTATCTTGAAACTCATCTACTAACATATGATTATATCTAGTATCTAATCTAAAATATAAAAATTCTTTATCAATATATTTACTAAGTAAATCATAAACTAAATTTGTAATATCCCTAAACTCAAAACTATTTTTTTGTTTTTTATAATCTAACCTAAACTTTTTAAAATTATTAAAAATATTAAATAAATTATTTAATATTTTTTGTTCTTCAAGTTTATAATAATACTTTAGGTTTTCTTTTATTTTATGAAAATTATCATCAAGCTCTATTATTTGTTTATCTTTTTTAAAATATGTAAATTCACCTAAACTATCTTTACTTAACCAAGTTTTACCTTTATCTAAAAGAGTTTTTATATCATTAAAATCAACTGCTTTTTTAGCACTAGGACTTAACTTTGATTGTAATACATATTCTTTTATTTTTTGGGCATTTGTTAATATTTCTGTTTTTAATACATTTAATATTTCAAGATTAAAATCTACTACTTCGTATTGTTCATTTTTTTCATCTAATACTTTAAATAATTCAATTATAGAAGATAGTTTTTTATTATATGAATGGGAAAAATATATCAAAGATTCAAATTCTTTAGAATCTAATGAATTCAAAAACTTATATAACATCAAGTCTTCATCATCATTTGAAATACTAAAATCATCATCAATATTAATATATCCTGCAAACTCTCTTAATATCTTATTTACAAATTTATCAATAGTAAATATAGATAACTCATTAACTGTAATATTATTTAATATTTCATCCTTTTTATTAAGGATTTCATCAATAGATAAGTTTGTTTGTAAACTAATAGCTTCAAGAATTGATTTATCATTTCCTAAATCTAGGATTGTTTCATATATTCTTGTACTCATTTCTAAAGCAGCTTTATTTGTAAAAGTAAGTGTTAATATTGATGTTACATTTACATCTTGTAATAACAATGAAATATATCTAACTGTAAGTGCAAATGTTTTTCCACTTCCTGCACTAGCTTTTAAACATAAAAATTTTTCCATAATTCTCTTTCATATATAATTTATATTATATCATAGTATTTTATAATATATTTTAGATACAATAAGTTTATGAAAACAATTATAAAACTTAGTATATTTATCTTAATATTAATCACATTTCAGGCTTGTTCACAAAAAATTCAAATAAAAGCTATTAAGGCTTCTAAACTAACAAATAAAAATATAAAATATATTTCTGTTGATGATTTCAAAGCTGATACAATATCTCAAGCTACACAAATACAAACAGCTTTGAGTAATGTAACTATAGATGGTAAGCACTATTTTCATCTTGCTAATAGAAAAAATGCAAATAAAATATTAGAAGAACAAAAATTAAAAGATTCAGGTCTAGTTGATTTAGTTGATGATGAACAAATAAAAGGTTTGCAAGAAGTAAAAGCATTACTAACAGGTGAAGTTATATTAAATGACAAATCAAAATCTAATTATTATGAACAAAGAACTGATTATTCAAAATGTATCCAAACATATACAAAAAAAGGCAAAACTTATTGTAAAAAATATAGAAAATATAATGTATATTGTCAATCAAATATATACAATGTAAAAACAAAAATAAATATTATAAATATTGCAAATGGAGCAACGATATATAACAATACATATGGTGCAAAAAGTAAATATGCACATTGTAGTGATGATAAAAATATCTTACCTAGTAAAAATTATGTGAATACAAGATTAGCAAAAAATATCTCAAATCAATTAATAAAAGATATTGCACCATCATATGTATATTTTACTGCTGTTTTACTTGATTCTGTAGATATTAAACTTACAAGTAAACAAAAAGTATTATTTAAAAGTGCATTAAAACTAATAAATTTAAAAAGATTAAAAAAAGCAAATCACCTACTTAAAAAATTAAATTTTCAAGTACATAATTCTTCATATGTAATACTTTATGATTTAGCATTAACAACAGAATCTATGGGAAATTTAGATAAAGCATTACATTTACTAGAATTAGCAGAAGATATAGCACTAAGTAAAGATAAAGATATTAAAGAAATATCAAAATCAATAAATAGAATAAAACATAATATTATTGAAAAAAACAAATCAATGAAGCAACTATGAAACTAAATAATCAAACAAAATTATATTTACAAATATCTTCTTTACTAATGGCATTGGCAATTTCTATTGGAGCATTTGGAGCTCATGGATTAAAACCATATTTAGATGATTATGGTATTATTATATATACAAAAGCAACAACATATGAGTTTTATATGACTTTAGGACTATTTGTAATATCTTTTATTTCTATATTTATTCAAAATTCTAAAAAGATTAAAATTTCATTTTATTTAATATTATATGGAATGCTTATATTTTCATTTTCATTATATATTCTAGCAATAAGTAAAATTATGTGGTTAGGAGCTATTACTCCAATAGGTGGTAGCCTTATGATTATAGGCTGGATAGTATTATTTTTTGCAATAAAAAATGATACAAAATAAGACTATTAAAAATAGTCTTATTTTATTAAATAATTATTAGTTCATAATCTCTTCAATAGTGATATAATCCCCAACTCTACCAGTCATTTGTTCTACATCAGTATTTACTGGAAGTGTTTTTTTACCTGGAGTCCAACCTGCAGGACATACTTCACCAGTTTTAGTTGCATGTTGCCAAGCTTTTACTTGTCTTAGGAATTCATTTACATTTCTTCCTACCATTGGTGCTTGTACTTCTTGAGCTACTACTGTACCTTCTGGATTAATTAAGAATCTACCTCTTAGAGCTATACCTTCTTCTTCAATCATAACACCAAATGCTCTAGATACAGTTCCAGTTGGATCAGCTCCAATTGTAAGTTTTAAACCTTTTAAAAGTGGTTCAGTCTCTACAAATCTTTTATGAGAAAATTTAGTATCTGTTGATACTGCTAAAATTTCAACTCCAAGCTCTTGAAATTCATCATATTTTGCATTCATAGCTGCAATTTCTGTTGGACAAACAAATGTAAAGTCTGCTGGATAAAAACATACAACTGACCATTTGTCTTTATAATCTTCACTACTTACTGTTTTGTAGTGTCCTGTTTTTGAATCGTATGCGTCCATTTTAAACTCTGGTGCTTTTCTTAATACTAATGATGATGCCATATTTATATCCTTTTTTTCTATTGTTTTATTTTCTTTGGAAGTTACACTTTGTGTTTCTTCAATTGGTTCTGCTCCTGTATCGCATGCCATTTTAAATCCTTTATTTTAAAGTTAGAAAATTATAACTAAAGGATAATAATTATCCTTTAGTCTATTCTATTAATAATTTATTATAAGTTTAACAAAAGTTTATAACTCTTTTGCTTTAATATTATCCTTATTAGGAAATTCCTTTTCATTCACATTTGAAACAACAAGTTTCGCTATAGTATCAGTTTGAATTGCAACTTCATATGTCTTTGATGCAATTGCAGCATTTTCTTGTGTTTGTTTATCTAATGAATTAACAGCATCATTTATTTGTGTAATCCCTGATAATTGTTCTTTACTAGATGATTCAATACTAGATATTAAATTAATTGTTTTTGCTATATCAGCATTTAATTCATTATATCCATCAATCATCTTATCTGAAATATTTTTTCCAGTATTTGCTTTTGATGTTGCATTTTCAACTAATGTTTTTATCTCATTTGCGGCTTCAGCACTTCTACTTGCAAGATTTCTCACCTCTTGTGCAACAACAGCAAATCCTTTTCCTGCTTCACCTGCTGTTGCTGCTTCTACTGCTGCATTTAGAGATAAAATATTTGTTTGGAAAGCAATTTGATCAATAACACTTATTGCATCAGATATAGCAGATACTTGGATATTTATTTCATCCATTGCATCTGTAGTTTCAGTAGCTAATTTTTTACCATCATTTGATGATGTATGTAAAGAAGATGCAAATCCAGACATTTTTATAATATTTTCATTATTTGATGCTATATTATTTGTTATATTATCAAGTGCTGCAGCTGTTTCTTCTAAAGAAGCTGCTGCTTTATTTGAATTGTTATTTAAAATATCCACATTTTCTAATAAAATATCACTACTTTTATCTAATGTTAAACCATTTTTCTTATTTTCTATAAGCATATCAATTATAGATTCTCTTAATATATTCATATTAATTTGAAATTTCTCAAATACTCCATTTTTTTCTATATTATCAATTTTTAATTCATTTAAATAATTGTGAGAAGCATATTCTTCTAATTGAGAATTTATATTTATAAATCTACTTTTCATATTATCAAGCATTTTATTAATATTAACTTTTAACTCCATTAACGAGTTATTTTTTGTAGATTTAGTAATTTGTTGAGAGAACCAACCATTGGATACTCTTGCCATAACAATCTCAGCTTCATCAAGTAATTCTCTATCTTGAGAAATTGTATCTCGTATAACTATAATATTTTTTTCAACCTCTTTTGCCATTTGTGCAATTTCATCATTATTATTTAACTTTAAACTATCTATTTTATTAGATTTTCTATTTAAAAAATCAAAAAAACTATTTAAATATTCTCTAAAATCACTTATAGATCGTATAATACCTTTTGAAATTAATTGATTCATTATAATAACAGTTATTAATATAATAATAGAGTTAATCAAAAGCCATGTTAATGATGATTGAAGATGATGATCAAATCTTTTTCTTGATTCTACAACATCTTTTTTTAATGGTTGCAATGCTTTAATAAGTTTAACTTTTAACTCTCTCCATATTTTTAAAGATTGTTTTAAATCATCTTCAGAAAATGCTATTGTATTATTTGCTTTATTTATTAACTTTTTAGTATTTACATTATACTTAGCTATATCATCTTTTAAGCCTTTTGCTAATTTAGGATTTGATTTGGATAAGCTTTTATAAAAAGAATTTGTTTTTTTATATCCAGATGTCATTGTTTTTATAGCTTTCTTAGAACTGTTATTTAATAAAACAACACCTTTTGCAGAGTTTACCATAAGCCCACCAATTAACATTGATTTCAATTGTCCTGCTTGTTCTTGAAGATTTTTTGTATGTAAATATTCTTTTTCTAATTTATTAAATGATGTATAAATATTTAACATTAAAATTGCAATACCTATAAAAATAATTAATAAATTAACCTGAAGCTTTGATTTTATTGTTAGATTCTGAAACATTTAAAAGCCTTATTTTAAAATTTATAGATTATATAATAAATAACATATGATATATATTTTATATGTTATTTATTATTGCAAAATTAAACAAAATCTAAGTACAAATAAAATTAAAATAGACAATTAGCGTAAATAAAAAATAGAAATTTTAAATATAAGTTGTAGCTAATTTAAGCTATTATGTTATGTATCTTTGCTCTGCACTTTGGTACATTTTTAGTTTGCACTTGACAAATAGCAAATAAAACCTATATGATAAACTATAAATAAATATGTATAAAATTAAAATATAAATCAGTAGTGTAAATAAAAAGTAAAATATAAATATGATTTAGAATCTAAATTAAGAGTGTTAAAAATTCTGTGTTAATCTAACTCCTAGAATTTTTAAGTAAAAAAAAAGAGTTCTTAAAAGTTGGCGGCGACCTACGTTTCCACAAGGGGACCCTGCAGTATTATCGGCGATGAGAAGCTTGACTGCCAGGTTCGACATGGGACTGGGT
>Ga0256843_1002842_pt1 | contig 12425 bp, 12 predicted proteins | sample AlvinellametaG_FD_191572 | JGI IMG/M metagenome (GOLD analysis project Ga0256843, IMG submission 191572) | Pompeii worm associated microbial communities from hydrothermal vent at the East Pacific Rise, Pacific Ocean - Alvinella | ecosystem: Host-associated > Annelida > Integument > Unclassified ... | reverse complement strand
ACTTGATAAAAAAAGTTGTCAAGAGTGTTTTAGTGCTATGGAGATAGACTATAAAATAGCTGATGATACTGTTGTCTCTCCCGATGTTGTTTTTGCATGTGGAGAGGATCTTGGTGAGAAGTATCTGCAAAAAACACCGCAGATAATCTTTGAAGTGCTAAGCCCCTCTACAGAAAAAAAAGATCGTAATGAAAAATACTCTTTATATGAAGAGGTAGGTGTAGAGTACTATGTTTTAGTAGATGCAGAGCTTCATAAAGCACAGATATATAAACTTCACGATGGTACTTACAAGCTTGAAAAAGAGTTAGAAGATACAATCTACACCTTTAAAACATCAAAGTGTACAATAGCATTTGAATTTCAAAAGATATGGGTAAAAAAAAGATGAAGATAGTTCTACTAGATGCGTTGACATTTGGCGATACTGATCTGAGTGCATTTGATGCACTTGGAGAGGTGGAGGTGTATCAAACAACAGCAAAAGAGCAAACGCAAGAGCGCATAGAGGGGTTTGACGTTGTTGTGACGAACAAGGTGGTTATCACCAAAGAGATGATGCAAAATACACCTTCACTCAAACTTATTTGTATCGCCGCAACAGGGATGAACAATGTTGACTTAGAAGCTGCCAAAGAGCTTAACATAGAAGTAAAAAATGTTGCAGGTTACTCAACATCTTCTGTTATTCAGCACACATTTTCTATGCTTTTTTACCTCATAGGACACTCCCGTTACTATGATGAGGTAGTTAAAAGTGGAGCATATGCAAAGAGTGCCATCTTTACAGATGTTTCGCACCCATTTTTTGAGATCAAGGGAAAAAAATGGGGGATCATAGGTCTTGGTGAGATCGGTCGTGGTGTAGCAAACCTTGCTACTGCGTTTGGTGCAGAGGTGTGCTACTACTCAACAAGTGGAGTCAACCGTACAGATGATTTTCAAAGAGTAAACTTAGAGTATCTCTTAGAGAGTTGTGACATCATTACCATTCATGCACCGCTCAATGAGAAAACAAACAATCTTTTAGACTATGCAAAACTTCTACAACTCAAAGAGAAAGCGGTAGTGCTCAACCTTGGTCGTGGTGGCATTATAGATGAGGAAGCAGTAGCGAAAATAGTAGATGAGCGAGAGCTCTACTTTGGTCTTGATGTACTTACGCAAGAGCCTATGAGAGAAGATCACCCGCTTTTGCATGTGCAAAATAAAGAGAGACTCTATGTAACGCCACACATAGCGTGGACATCACAAGAGGCACGTAAAAAGCTTATAGCTAGTGTTGTTGAGAATATACAATCGCTGAAGTAACACTCTTTTTCTCTGCTTTTTTAGCAGCAACTATCTTACCCTTTTCTTCTGAAGTGGCATTTCTTGCAGCTCTTGTGAGTGGAATGCCACCTTACCATGCACTTTTTTTTGCTTCACTTGGTAATGTTTTAGCTATTGTGTTTAACTACTATTTGGGTTATTTTTTTTATGAAAAGATGCATAACAACCTGCAAAAATCCTCTTTTGGTCGAAAGGCATTAACACTTTCTAAGGGGTATAGTTACCTTCTTCTACCTCTTTCATGGTTACCGCTTATAGGTGATCCTTTAACCATAGTAGCAGGTTTGTTGCGTGTAAAGTTTGTTTGGTTTTTAGTAGTTGCAGGAGGGTTGCGTGTTATGCGTTATTATTTTTTGATCTTCACAACTCTAAGTTAAAGAGTTGTGAGGGCTGTTAAAATCTAAATTGTGCACCAATTCTAAAGTGAAAAAGATCGACATTAAGCATACCTGCACTCGCAATTAAAGAGATTTTGTCCGTGAACTTATAACCTACTTGTGATGTAAGAGCTAAAGAGAGATCTGTTGTGTTACTTGTGTAACTACCATAGGAGTAGTGTCTTAAGCTTGTCAGTAGTGCTGCTCTTCCTCTTACAAAAAGCTCTGATGAGAGATTGTATGTATAAACAGCATAGGGTGCAAATGTTGTATAACTAAGATCTGCATCTGTTTTGTAGTATGTTTTTTCTTCAGGAACTACTGTTTGCGTTATTTCAAACTCTACACCAAGAGTCGATTTTTCATCTATATCAAGAAGAGGTACACCCGCATTTAGTGATAGTGCAACACCAGTATCGTAATCGTTAACAGCTTCAGCTCCTAAACCAACGCCATAGTAAATTTTATCTGTATCTACGTATTTTGTTGGATCAAATGCAAAAGATGAGGTTGCCAATAGTGCTGTTGTTACAGTTGTGAGAATAACCTTTTTCATATAAATCCTTTAACTTTTGTTGTGAAGTATATCATAGATTTTTAAAAATGAAAGTGATAAAATAGCCACATTTTAAGGACAATAATATTGTCGATACAGCTATTTTGTAGTATAATAAAAAATTAAATTACTAAGGATCAGATACTATGTACAAATTTCTTCTCGTTCCTCTAGCTTCTCTAGCATTATTTGCACAAGAAGCTATTACACCTATACCAGAAAATATTGTTTATGAAAAAGCAAAAGCTGAGTTAGGAAAAAAGCTTTTTTTTGATAAAGAGCTTTCAAAAGATGGAAAGTTTTCATGTGCATCTTGTCACCATGTATATAACAATGGTGCAGGAGAGAAACAATACTCAATAGGAAGTGGTGGTAAAGAGCTTAATATGAACACACCAACTCTTTTCAATGCAGCGCTTAACAGTTCATTTTTCTTTGATGGAAGAACACAAGACAGAAAAAAACAGGTAGAGATCTCAATAGAGAGTTCTCAAGAGTTAGACAATAGCGTAGATGCTATTTTAAACAGAGTAAAGCAATCTCAAGAGTATAAAAAGATGTTTGATGCTGCTTATAAAGATAGTGTAACAAAAGATAATCTTCTTGATGCAATTGCTGAGTTTGAAAGAGCACTTTCAACTCCAAATTCTAAGTTTGATAAGTTTTTAGGTGGTGATGATAATGCTATCTCTTCAAAAGCAAAAAGAGGGTATAAAAAGTTTATATCTATGGGTTGTGTGAGTTGTCACAATGGTGTAAACCTTGGTGGAAATCTTTATCAAAAGATGGGTCTTTATACTCCATACACGCAAGATAAGATCTTAAATGGTCGTATCGATGTAACAAGCCGTGACAGAGATAGATACGTTTACAAAGTACCATCATTGAGAAATATTGCAAAAACAGCACCATATATGCATGATGGACAGGTAAAAACACTTAAAGCAGCTATAAAATCTATGAGAGAACATCAGTTAGGTGTTACAAATGATTCAAAAAGTATAGAAGAGATAGAAGCTTTCTTGAAAACACTCAATGGTGATATTCCAGCTATTTTAAAAGAGGAGAGATAATGAAAAAGTACCTCATACTTATACCTATTTTACTTGTTGTTGCAGGGATTATAAGCTTTTACCTCAATAAAAATATAGAGATCAAAGAGGCTGAACACAAGCTAACTCTACTAAAAGAACAATCTCATGAACTTGAGGTTATGTTTAAAAACCATATGCAAACTATGGAAGATGTAGAGAAGATTGTAAATCTTGATGATGTTGCACAATCTAGTAAAGAGATTGAGAGATATACACAAATCTATCTTGATACGATCAACGCTATGGATTATGAAAGATTATATAGCCTTGCAAAGATAATCCGTTCAAAATCAGATAAATTAGCACTTCTGTATGAAGATATTAAAACAGACAATACTGTTATAAACAGTTCTAAGGTTTGGGTTATTAATAACTTTGAGAGTTACTTAAAATCAAGTCGTTCACTTTCATACCAAAAGAGAACATATTTAAAATATCTTTTAAAAGCAGCTATAAATAACAATTATAAAGGTTTAGTACATATTAACAATGTTAGATATGCTGATGCACTTAACCGTAACCTTTTAATGATCCAAGAGAGACAAGCTCAAATGGAGAAAAGTTATGAGTTAATGAGAGAGAATGATATACGTGTTGAGATCAATCAGGTGATTCTTTTTACATTTAAAAAGCTTGATGAGTTAAGAGTAGAAACAGATCTAATTATCAAAAAACTACTTGCTGGTTCTATGTTGATGTTACTTTTTGCTCTTGGTATGTACGCTAGAACAATCAACTCTCTTGCACAAACACGTAAGCTTAAAAATGAACTTGCAGAGTTCGTTCATGCGCTTGATGAGAGTGCTATTGTTTCAAAAAGTGATCTTGAAGGAAACATAACATATGTAAATGACAAGTTCTGTGAAGTGACAGGATATGAGAGAGATGAACTTCTAGGTAAATCTCATAATATTGTGCGTCACCCTGATATGCCAGAGGGACTCTTTAAGAGACTTTGGTCAACGATTCAAGATAATCGTATCTTTAAAGGAACGATTAAAAACAAAGCCAAAGATGGTTCTGCATACTATGTAGATACAACAATAGTTCCTTTACATGATGAAGATGGTAAAGTAGATGAGTACCTTTCTGTTCGTTATGATATTACAAACTTCTATAAAGAGTTTGATGGGACAGAAGATAAACGTCGTGGAAATAGAGGTCTTTAAAAACCTCTTTTCCCTTTCCTCTTACTTTTTTTTCCCTATTTTATTTTTTTAACTACGCTACACTTTCAAAAAACTATGAGGCTATACTAATGCAAAAAAAAGTTCTTATTGTAGGTGCTGGTGGTGCTGGACTTACAGCAGCACTAAGTGCTTATGACAACGGAGCGGAGGTTACTATTGTTTCAAAAGAGTACCCAACAAGAGCGCAAACATCTATGGCACAAGGTGGAATCAACGCAAGTTTAGGTAATGTCGAGAGTGATAGTGTAGAAGCTCACATAGCAGATACACTTCGATCTTCTCACCATTTGGCAAAAAAAGAGCAGGTTGAGAGGTTGTGTCACAATGCAAAAGATGCCATAGAGTGGTTAGAGAGTATAGGTGTTCCCTTCTCTCGAACTCAAGATGCAAAGATAGCACAGAGAAAACTTGGAGGTGCATCGGCTGCTCGTGCTTGTTATGCACAGGATTATACAGGTTTAAAGATTCTTCATACTCTTTATGATGCTGTATTGCAAAAAGGTATAAAGATACTCAATGAACGCTACCTTTTAGAGATAGCTGTAACAGATCAAAGAGCTGTTGGTGTTTATATGCTAAATATTAAGACACAAGAGGTTGAGTTTTATGATGCAGATAGTATTATTTTAGCAACGGGTGGTTTTAGTACTATTTACAATAAACGCTCAACAAACTCTAAAGCATCCACAGGTGATGGTATTGCAGTAGCATATAAAGCGGGTGCAAAGGTGAGTAATATGGAGTTTATACAGTTTCACCCAACAGCTATGAAAAACTCCTCTGTTTTAATCTCTGAGGGTGTAAGAGGTGCGGGTGGTTACTTACTTAACTCAAAAGGGGAGCGTTTTTGTAATGAACTCTCTTCAAGAGATATAGTCTCTCGTGCTATCTATGAGCAGTTGAGTATGGGTGAGGAGGTTTTTTTAGATCTTCGTCATCTTGGTAAAGATTTTTTAACAAAAGAGTTTCCTCAGGAGTTAAAACTTGCCTCTTTGTATGAAAATGTTGACCCACTTACAGAGCTTATTCCCATAAAACCTTCTGCACACTATACTATGGGTGGTGTAGATGTAGATGCAAACACACAAAGTTCACTTCAGGGACTTTTTTGTGTTGGAGAGTGTGCAAACCATCATGTTCACGGTGCAAATAGACTTGGAGGCAACTCTCTTTTAGAGCTTATAGTTTTTGCAAAGATAGCAGGAGAGAAAGCAGTAGTATTAGCACAAGAGTCACAACATACGCTAAGAGATGAGAGTTACACACTTGAGTACAATACACAAAATATAGAGATAAACTTTTACGATGTTATGCAAGAGCTTGGAGATAAGCTTTACAAAAGTGCAGGAATACTAAGAGATGCAAACTCACTTGAAACGTTACTAGAAGATATACAAACATATAAAAAACAACTTCCAAAGATGGGAGTAACTGATAGCTCACGTGTGTATAACACAAATGTAGTAGAGTTTTTAGAGTTTCAAAATATGCTACTACTGAGTGAGTTAGTTGCACAGAGTGCTCTTTTTAGAGAGGAGAGTAGAGGTGCACACTTTAGAAGTGATATGCCAGAGGAATCTGAAGATTTTCAAAGTGTTACATTAGTACAAAAAGGTAGGGTTATAGTATGAAACTAAAGATTCAAAGAGAACATTTAGAAGAGTTTGAGGCTGATGTTCATAATATAACAGCATTGGGCTTTTTAGAGCATATTAAAAGAGAAGATGACCACTCTTTAACTTTTTCAAGTGGATGCCGTAGTAGTATATGTGGAAGTTGTGCTATAAGAGTTAATGGTAAAGAGGTGTTGGCGTGTGCACATAAAGTAGAAGATGGTGACATACTAGAGCCACTAAAAAACTATGAAGTGATTCGTGATTTAGTAGTAGATATGCAAAAAGCACAACAAAAAAACGCACTAGCAAAAGCTTTTTTAGAAAAACTTACAACACCGCTACCTGCACTTACACCAGATGATGTAAAACGTAATGAGTTGCAGAGTGATTGTATTTTGTGTGGTTCATGTTATAGTGCTTGTCCAGTGTTAAGTGTCAATGAAAACTTTTTAGGACCATTTACACTAACTCGTGTTTGGAAATATGTCACAGATAAACGTGAAGCAGATACAAAAACAAAGATAGACACAATACAGGTAAATGGTGTGTGGGATTGTACACTGTGTAATGAGTGTACAATGGTTTGTCCACAAGGAATATCTTCTAAGCAAGATATAGAGATGTTGCGATCAAGCTCTGCAATGGCTGGGTATAGTGACCCTAACTTTGCATCGTTTGGTGGTGGTTTTGGGTTTGATGGCTCACCTCAGTTTTAAATATACAAAGATTATAACATAGCAGTTATGTTATAATCACACACTATAAGATCTAAAAAGGTTGGACTATGGCAAAAGAACACTCATTTGATATATCTGCAAAGATAGATATGCAAAACTTTAAAAATGCTATTAATATGGTTGAGAGAGAGGTAGGGAATCGTTATGATTTTAAGGGTACTACTTATGAGGTTACTTTCAATGAGAAAGCAAAAACACTGACACTTATAGCATCTTCTGAAAATAAACTTGATGCGCTTAAAGATATTGTGATCTCTAAACTTCTTAAACAAAAGCTCTCTTCAAAAGTTTTAGACGAGTTAAAAGTAGAGGACTCAAGTGGTGGAAATAAAAAAGCTACATTTAAAGTGGTGGACTACATAGAAACAAAAGAGGCTAAAAAGATTACAGCTGATATAAAGAAGATGAAGTTAAAAGTACATGCTCAAATAGAGGGAGACTCCATACGCGTCAAAGGTGCGAAACTTGATGATCTACAAAAGGTTATGAAGATGGTACGTGAGGGTGATTGGGAAGCACCTATTGTGTTTGAAAATATGAGATAGGTGGTAGATGATGGCAAAGATGAGTATAAGCGAGGCATCGGAGTTTTTTAATATCTCTAAAGAGGCTATACACAATCGAATAAGAAGAGGATCACTCTCTTATGTTATAGAAGATAATGTAAAGTATGTTGTTGTAGATGAAACGCAACAGGTAGCACCTAAAACTCAAACAAAAAAGAGAGCACAAAAAAGTACAGATGAGAGATACTATGCACTCTTAGAGGAACAAAACGCAAAACTTCAAGCAAAAGTAGAGAAGTTAGAAGATGAAACTCGTTCGCTTCGAGATCAAAAGGAGCAGATGCTCATAGCTGAACGTCAAAAGATAGAAGCTATCTATAAAGAGAAAGATGAACAACTCAAAAACATACTTACCTCTTTTAAAGCGCAGTTTCTTGTTGCTCCAACAGCATCTCTTGAGAGCTCAGATGAGGAGTTTATAGAGCATGAAGAGGATGATATAGTAGTTGAGAGTGAAGATAATGCTTTTTTGCCAGAAAGAACGATTGTATCATTAAAAAAATATCTTAAAGATCTTGATATATCGCAAAAAAAACGTGAAAAGATCAAAGCGCGTTTTAAAAAGAGAGCAAAAAAAGATGATCGAGTGATCCGTATAGGTAAAAAATACTATCTTGATTTAGATAAGTATGATTATGAGGATCTTTTAAAGTAGTTTATATTTTATCTACTCGAAACCATCCTGCTATGGAGTAGCGTTCTTTTTTTGCAGGGCGTACTTCATGAGGAAACTTCTCACTAAGAAATATAACCATTGTGTTAGTTTGTGGAATAACAGTTGTTATGAGGTTATTCTCTTCATCGTAGATAAGTAGTTCCCCTCCATCATCTTTTGTAAAATCTTCATTGAGGTAGTACACTGTTGTAACAACTCTATTTTTACTTCCCATAAAAGAATCAAGATGTTTCTCATAAAAATCTCCCTCTTCATAGATAGCAAAATGAGCCTCATAGTAACTTAAACCTAAGTAGAGTGAACGGTTGAGATAGTTTTGAAGACCTTCACAAAAAGTTAAAAATCTTTTTTGAGCCACATCTTCACTCTCAAGCCAACATATTTTGTCACGTCTGCGTTGATTGTCTATGTGAAGTGCTGAAGATTGTGAAATTCCCGCTTGTTTGAAGGTATGTTTTTTTGCACTCTCTAAAAGTTCTTTATCGAGTCCATCTTGAAACATCTCTTTAATAACTACAAAACCATCTTCTACTAATCTGTCTGTTATATATTCATACTCTTTTTCATACATAGCGTTATTGTAACGCAACAAACTATATTTTTTCAAACAAAAGAGAAGATAGGGGTTAAAAACTATTGTAAGAGGAGGGTATCTCTCTTAAAAAGAGAGATTTAGATTGGAAGTACACGAATATTTTTAGAGAGTTTCTCTTTAAGTGTTGATTCGATCGCATAAAGAGTTCCTGTCGCACTTGAAGCACATCCACTACAAGCACCAAGATAGCGAATATAAATATCTATGTAATCATCACTCTTTTTAATGTCGATAACTTCCATATTTCCACCATCCATGATGAGGAATTGACGTACATTTTCATCTATAACCGCATCAACAGCTTTGATCTGTTGTACTAAAGTCATATCTTCAAACTTCGCTTCACCAGTTGCACTTGCATCTGCTGCTGCTTTCATCTTCTCTTCATCCATCTCACGACGAACATCAGCTAAGATGTCAACAAGGTAGTAGTCTTTTGCTTCGTGACCACCTGGTTTGATACAACTTTTACAAAATGCACCCGCTTTTGTGTAGTCTGTAATCTGTTCAACTGTTTTAAGGTCATTAAGGCGGATCACCTCTTGGATCGTTTTAAGTGAAACTCTCGCACACTCACAAACAATAATCTCCTCTTCAAAACTCTCACTATCTACACCAAGGTAAAGCCCTGCTGCTTTTTTAATAACATCATAAGCCATAACAGAACAGTGCATCTTTTGAGGTGGAACTGCTGGAGTGTCAGGATCATCACGTAGTGCCATCTCAACATCAATGTTTGTGATTTTTACCGCTTCTTGTACAGTTTTACCTATACAAAGTTCAGTCATTACATCACTACTTGCTATGGCTGTACCACAACCAAAACTTTTAAATTTAGAGTCAACGATTATGTCTGTTTTAGGGTCAACTTCCCAGTAAAGACGTACTGCATCACCACAACTCTCAGCACCAAAATCTGCTACTATAAGTTTGTTTCCACGTTTCTCTACTTCACTTTGAAACAACTCTCCTTGATGTTTTGGGTTGTTCATAAGTGTTGTTACTTTGTTTGAATATGCGTCCCATAGAGACTCACCAAATAAATCTGCTTTTGCCATAATAATTTTTCCTTTAAATTTTTCAGAATTTTAAGGGAATTTTCATTCCCTAGTGTAGTTCACTCTCTTGAACTTCTCCACCTTTTGTGGGTTGTTGTTTTGCAAATGAGCTTGAGATAGCACGGAGTCTTGCAACTGCATTTTTAAAGTGTTCTATTGTGTATTCTATCTCTTCATCTGTTGTGAAACGACTTAAACTGAGTCTAATTCCTGTGTGTGCGAGTTCATTGTCTGCACCAACTGCCATCATAACTGTATTTGCTTCAAGTTCCTCACTTGCACAAGCACTACCAGTTGAAGCACCGATTTGAGAGTTGTTAAGATCCCAAAGCATACCTTCACCCTCAACACCTTTTATAGATATAAGAATAGTGTTTGGAGTACGGTTTTGTCTGTCTCCTACTGTGAAAGTATCACTTAGTTTTAAAAGTTCATCTTCTAAGTAGTCACGTTTAGCACGTATTTTTGCCATAGTATTTTCTATGTCACTTGTTGCTAACTCTATGGCTTTACCCATACCTACTATATATGGAACATTGAGTGTACCTGAACGGCGACCACCCATCTGCTCACCACCATGAAGTAGAGGAGTTAATGGTTGAGAATCTCTAATAAAAAGAGCTCCAATTCCCTTTGGTCCATGAAACTTGTGTGCCGAAAATGAGATAAAATCAACGTGAACATCTTGTACATCAACAGGAATTTTACCCACTGCCTGTACTGCGTCTGAGTGAAAAAGCACACCTTTTGCTTTACAGATCTCACCTATCTCTTTAACAGGGTTGATCATACCAGTCTCGTTTGATGCCCACATAATAGAAACAAGCGCTGTTTTTTCTGTTATGAAAGCTTCAACTGTATGTGCCTCTACTACACCTTGTTCATTTACAGGAAGGTATGTAACTTTTACACCTTGCTCCTCTAAAAACTTACAAGTAGAAAGAACTGATGGATGTTCTACTTCGCTTGTAATGATATGATCTTTTGTACCATTTACAATATAGTCTGTAAAAACTGACTGCAGTACCCAGTTGTTTGACTCTGTTGCACATGAAGTAAAAACTACATCATCTTCATCTTTAGCGTTGATCGCTTTATATACTTGATCTATCGCTTTAGAGATAGCGGGGTGAATAGATGATCCAAACTTATGAAGTGAGTTTGGGTTACCATAATGCTCACTAAAGAAAGGTAGCATTACATCTACTACTTGTGGGTCCACCATTGTTGTTGCGTTGTTGTCTAAATAAACTTGCATTTTTTTTACCTTTACGAGAGGGTTGAAAAGACCCTTTTGTTAAATAAGACAAAATTTGTCTTCTTTTAGTTCTGACATAATAATAGCTTTGATATTATGGTTCGCTTAAACAAATATAAGTTGGGTGTTTTATTAATAGTTTTTTCAGCTTTGAGCCATTTAAAATCTATTTTAATAAAAAACAACTATAATTTGGATTATATACAATAATAAAGTAGGTAGAAGATGAATATGCAAAGAGTAACGAAACGCAATATAAGTATTATAAATATATTTATTATCTTTGCTATTTTTCTTATTTTTGGTTTCATTATGAAAAATATGTTCTATCAATATGCGATAGAAACAAATGTAGATAAAGCAAGAGTGGTCACACAGGAACTTTTAGCTACAAGACACTACTTGGCAAAAATAGCACCCTATGCAACCATAGTAGATAAAAATATAAATGAGTTTGCTATATCTCCAGCTTTTGTTGGTGCTAAGATAGGAAAAGCTCTGGATAAAAAAGGGTTTATCTACTTAAAACAGACATCGCTTCGATATAGAAATAAAACTAATGCTCCAGATAGTTTTGAAGAGATGATTTTGAAAAAGTATGAGCGAAAAGAGCTTCACGGAGAGTATTATGAAATAGCAGATATAAATAAAAAAGCAAATCTGCGTTATACCTACCCTCTCTATATACAAAAAGCTTGTTTAGCATGTCATGGAGTACCATACAAAGATGTAAAAGAAGAGATGTATGAGCAACTTATTAAACACTATGGAAAACGTTCTTTTTACTACAAAGAGGGTGATCTAAGAGGGATCGTTTCAGTTGCTATTAACATAGAAGATATTGACAAGACACTTGTGAGTTTTAAACTGAAGACATTTATTACTATGTTGGTTCTCTTTTTTGTTATTACTCTTTTCTTTTACATAGAGAAGAAGTTTATTTATGAACCACAAATAAAAAAGATCGAAAAACTCAATGAAACACTTGAAATGCGAATAGAGGAAGAGGTAGCTAAAAATAGAGAACAGGACAGACAGCTTATACAGCAATCACGTCTTGCACAGATGGGGGAGATGATAAGTATGATAGCACATCAATGGAGACAGCCTCTAAGTGCTATTAGTGCTACTAGCTCCTCTCTTGAGTTAAAAGCCACACTTGGTAAAATAGACAAAGAGACGATCATTGCTCTTTCTCAGAAGATCTCAAACTATGCACAACATCTTAGTTCAACCATAGATGATTTTAGGAGCTTTTTTAAAGAGAATAAAACACAAAATATGACAGATATAAAAACAGTGACACAAGCAGCTCTTGCCATAGTAGATGTTTCACTAGAGAGTAAAGGTATTGTAGTAAAGAAAAACTT
>Ga0256843_1002838_pt1 | contig 12431 bp, 9 predicted proteins | sample AlvinellametaG_FD_191572 | JGI IMG/M metagenome (GOLD analysis project Ga0256843, IMG submission 191572) | Pompeii worm associated microbial communities from hydrothermal vent at the East Pacific Rise, Pacific Ocean - Alvinella | ecosystem: Host-associated > Annelida > Integument > Unclassified ... | reverse complement strand
GATGGTATGCTTCTTACCGAAACGGTCGAAATACTCCACCTTGACATGTTTCGCCCGCTCGATCTCTTCGTAAATACCCGGAACGGAAAGACACCCCTCTTGAAACTTGGTAGAACCGTCCTTTTCAACAATAACGGGGTTAATCATCTCCAGCGTGTTCTCTTTGGGTTGCTCCTCTTCCCCTTCGGGAATATCTTCCAAAGGAATATTGATAATCAGCACGCGAAGATCGACGCCTACTTGGATGGCGGCAAGCCCCACGCCGTTTTTTGCGCGCATTGTATCGTACATGTCGTCAAGCAGATCATGCAGACTTTCGTCAAACGCTGCAACCTCTTTTGAGACCTGTTTGAGACGTTTATCGGGATAGACAACGATCTCTCTGACCATCTCTACTCTCCGTTATCCGAAACTCTTGGTCAACACTTTATCGATAAGACCGTATTCGACCGCTTCTTGAGCGGACATAAAGTTGTCTCTGTCGGTGTCTTTTTCGATCTGCTTGACCTTTTTACCCGTCTTTTGCGCAAGAATCGTATTGAGCGTATCTTTAAGACGCTTGATCTCTTCGGCCTGAATGAGAATATCGGTCGCCTGTCCCTGCGCACCGCCGAGAGGTTGATGAATCATAATACGCGCGTTTGGAAGCGCATAGCGTTTTCCTTCGCTTCCCGAAGCGAGCAAAAACGCGCCCATCGAAGCCGCCTGACCGATACAGATAGTGACGATGTCGGGCTTGATGTAATTCATCGTATCGAAGATGGAAAATCCGCTTGTAATCACCCCTCCCGGAGAGTTGATATAGAAGTAGATATCCTTATCGGGATCTTGCGCCTCCAAAAAGAGCAACTGCGCTACGACCGAAGAGGCAACCGCATCGTCGATCTCCCCGCTGAGCATAATAATACGGTCTTTAAGAAGTCTCGAATAGATATCGTAACTTCGTTCGCCGCGCCCTGTCTGTTCGACTACATAAGGAATATAACTCATAAAATTGCCTTTATATTATAGATAGTAATTATGGATGGTTCGATCGAATATACATTAAAAAAGTTAACGGAGCGTGTCGGGACGCTTAGTCCCGACTTCAAAAATTAGTCGTCCAAGCCCAAAAGCTTACCGAAGAGTTTATCTTCGATCATACCCATTTTCACTGCGGGCAGCAGGTTATGCTCTTGGTAATACTTGATAACCGCTTGCGGATCTTGCCCGCTCATCAACGCTTCGTAGTAGATCGCTTGAGAGACCTCTTGATCGTCGACGGTCACCTCTTTCTCTTTTGCGAGCGCATCGACGATAAATGTCGCTTTAACCGATTTTTCCGCCTCTTCTCTCACCTCTTCACGGAGCGCTTCGACCTTTTCCGGATTCTCTTTATACTCTTTAAGCTCCTCTTCACTCATCTGCTGTGCCTTAGCATTGATCTTCGCGTCGATCTCCTGCTCTACGATATTGTTCGGCAATGCGAAATCGAACTGCGCGACCAACGCTTCGATTAACTTCGGTTTGAGCTCTTCTTGGTAGAGCTTGGAGAGCTTCTCTCTCTCAACCTGCTCTTTAAGTCTCTCTTTTAGCGTCTCTACGGTCGCCTTATCGTCATTGAGCAGTTTTTGCGCCAATGCATCGTCGATCTCGGCAGGTACCTGCTCTTGAATTTCGTGCAGTTTCACTTTGAATGTCGCCTCTTTACCCGCAAGGTCTTTCGAACCGTAGTTTTCAGGGAATGTTACGACGATATCTTTCTCTTCGTCGTACTTCATTCCGATAATCTGCTCCTCAAAGCCTGGAATGAACTGCCCCGAACCGATCTTAAGATTGAACTTCTCGGCTTTCCCTCCCTCGAAGGCTTCTCCGTCGATAAAACCTTCGAAGTCGATCACGGTCATATCGCCGTCTCTTACCATTCTTTTGCGTTTGATCTTCTGGTATGTCCCTTGTTGGTTCTTGATATCTTCAAGTTTCGCTTCAATCTCCTCTTCAGTCACTTCAGGCTTTTCAAACGATGGAATCGCCTTTTCGTACCCTTCCGTTTTCACTTGCGGCTTCAAAGAGACTTGAAGTTCCACTTCGATACCGTCGTCACCCTTTTCATATTTTTTGAAGATCGGCTCTCCGATTACATCGGCGGGGTTGATCTCCGCTTGCGTCATACCGAAGTCGATCAAGGCTTTAAGCGCATCCGCTTCGGCATCTTGACGCAATTTATCTCCATACATCTTTTTAACGATATGCGGCGGCACTTTTCCTTTTCTGAAACCGTCGACTTTCATCTGCTTACCCGCTTCTCTCGCAAGCTTGTCGATGTTGGTCTCGATCACCTTGTTTTCGATTTTTCCTTTGATCTCGACATTCGCGTCGTCGATCTTGTTCACTGTAACTTCCACTACTATCCTTTACTTTAATAATTACAAATTGCGTGATTTTATCGAAATTTTAATAAAAATACGAATGTATCGTACCAATCGGAAGAATATGGGGTTTCGCTATAAAGCGCAAATCCGCAAAGAGGGATCATGCGCTTTTACGCTTTGGCGTTCTTTTTATCTCTCTGAATCCGTTTACGCATGGTCGGATCGAGATGCTTCTTTCTGATTCGGATACTTTCAGGAGTTACTTCGATCAACTCGTCATCCTCAATCCACTCCATCGCATGCTCCAGCGTCATTTCGCGGGGCGGTACGAGTTTGATGGCATCTTCGCTTCCCGCCGAACGCATATTGGTGAGCTGCTTTCCTTTAAGCGGATTGACCTCAAGGTCTCCCGGTCTTGCGCTCTCTCCGATAACCATACCGTTGTAGACTTTATCTTGCGGATGGATAAAGAGCGTCCCTCTCGCTTGCAGGTTGTATAAAGAGAAGGCGACCGCCTCTCCGTCGTCCATAGAGATAAGCGCACCGGGCGTTCGGCTTACTACCGCACCGGTATATGGACGGTACTCGATAAAGGAGTGGTTCATGATCCCCTCTCCCTTGGTATCGGTCAGAAACTCCGAACGGAACCCGATAAGACCGCGTGCAGGGATTTCGAACTCGATTCGTACGGTACCGTCGGGCATCGGCGTAAGACTCGTCATTTCCGCTTTTCGTTTTCCGAGTTTTTCAATGGCGACCCCTTGGAACTCTTCGGGCACATCGACGACAAGATGCTCGAAAGGTTCCATCTTCACACCGTTTTCTTCTTTTACGACCACTTCCGGACGTGCAAGAAGAAATTCGAAACCTTCACGACGCATATTTTCCGCCAAAATACCGATTTGCAACTCCCCTCTTCCCGAGACTTTGAACGAAGCGTCGCCCAACGGCTCCATACGCATAGCGATATTGGTCTCCATCTCCTTTTCGAGTCTCTCTCTGATTTTGTTGGAGGTGACATGTTTTCCTTCCGTACCTGCAAGCGGTCCGTCGTTTACCGACATAATGACCGAAAGCGTCGGCTCTTCGACATGCATCGGATCGAGAGGTACCGGATTTGCCGGATCGCAAATGGAGTCACCAACATCGATATCGGAAAAACCTGCAATTGCAACGATATCTCCCGCTTCGGCCTCTTCGATCTCCATTCTCTCAAGACCCTTGAAACCGATAAGTTTACTCACGCGCGATTTGGTCTTCTCGCCGCTGGCTTTAACCAATACATACTCGTCGCCTTTTTTCACTTTTCCGTTAAAAATACGGGTTATCCCGATACGACCGACAAAGTTGTCGCTATCAAGCGTAAAGACCTGCGCTTGCGTATCGGCATCCGGCGAACCGTCCGGATAGGGAACCTTTTCGAGAATCGCTTCGAAAAGCGGCGTCATATCTTTGTTTTCGTCCTCCATCTCCCATTTGGCGTATCCGTCTCTCGCAGCAGCGTAAAGAACGGGAAATTCGAGTTGATCCTCATTTGCATCCAGAGCGACAAGAAGATCGAACACTTCGTCAAGCACGCGTTCGGGCTCGGCGCCGTCTTTATCGATTTTGTTGATCACCACGACGGGGATAAGTCCCAGTTCGATCGCCTTTTTCAAAACGAACTTCGTTTGGGGCATAACCCCCTCTTGCGCATCGACAAGCATCAACACCCCGTCGACCATTTTTAAAACCCTCTCGACCTCTCCGCCAAAATCGGCGTGACCGGGGGTGTCGATAATGTTGATTTTATGATCGCCGTAAGTGATGGCTGTATTTTTAGAAAGAATGGTAATACCTCTTTCCTTCTCGATGTCGTTACTGTCCATCGCTCTCTCTTCAACCTGCTGATGCGCGGCGAAGGTGCCCGATTGTTGAAGAAGCTGATCGACCAGCGTCGTTTTACCGTGGTCGACATGGGCGATCACGGCGATATTTTTAATCTTTTGCATAAACTGTCCTGTTGTTGCATGCATACGCATACCGTTATTTTCGCGGATTATACCCAAAAGTATCTATTATAGCGATAATCCGTATATTTCATGGTAAGTTTTCATCGCGTAGCGGTCGGTCATCGCCGCAAGATAATCGGCGATAACACGGTGCGCCGGACGCATGTCAAACAGCGCTTTTTGATACTCCGGAAGCAGATCACGATCATCGCTGAAAGCACGGTAGAGTCCTTTGATACACTGTTTGCCAGCATACATTTTCCGTGCGATTTTCTCGTGAGTGTAAAGTGTTTTAAAGAGCCGTTTTTTCAACCGTTTCAGCTCCGATGCTATCTCTTCGGAAAAACCTACGGGAAGCGGTGTCTGCGCATCGAGCGTCGCACAGATCGGATCGTCGCTTCTGTGACGCTCCACCCCCTTTCGGGAGTGTTCGATAAGATCTTCGACAAGCAGTTTGATCAATCCGGCGACGAAACGGTGTCTGTAGAGAGGTTCGTTTCGTGCTACGCCCTCTTTTCTCACCATCTCGTCAACCCTTCGGCAGATTGCCTCTTCAAGCAGATCATCGAAGCTTATCAAACCGTATTTAACTCCGTCGTCGATATCGTGCGAGGTGTAGGCTATCTCATCGGCATGATCGACCACCATCGCTTCGAGAGAGGGGTGTTTTCGTAGAGAAAAGTATGCGTCCAACCCTTTTAAAAAAGGTTTTTCGTACGGATAAGAGTGCTTTAAAACACCCTCAAGCGTTGCAAAAGTCAAATTCAATCCGTCGAAATCTTTGTACCTCTTTTCCAGTTTTGTCAAAACCCGAAAAGACTGAAAATTGTGCTCGAAACCCATTGTGTGTCCGTCGGACTTAAGCAGTCTGTCAAGCTCGTCTCCGCCGACATGTCCGAAGGGTGTATGTCCCAAATCGTGAGAGAGGGCGATCACCTCCGCAAGCGTTTCGTTCAACGAAAGCATTCTCGAAAGCGTACGGGCGATTTGACTTACTTCCAACGAATGGGTCAAACGGGTGCGAAAGTAGTCGCCTTCATGGTTGAGAAAGACTTGCGTTTTATACTCCAGTCTTCTAAAGGAGCTGCAATGTATCACTCTGTCTCTGTCTCGCGAATAGGGGTCTCTAAAATCCTCTTCGAACCGATGGAATCTCTCATAGGGTTTCATAACTGGCAACCTCATACAATATCACTTATTTTATTTTGCTATAATTGTACCAAAATCCGTCTACGGGACAAGGAAGAGCATGGAAACGACGCGGATGCACCATATCACCTATATCAAACCGCAGGTCAGCCTGCTTCAAGAGAGCGGTCTGGGTGTTGCGGAGATCGCCGCAAGAACCTGTTACGACAGTTTTGCGAACTCCGAAAACCGGTGCGTTAAAGAGGCGATGGAACATCTCGACACCGATGCGATTAACGCCATCGAACGCTCCGAACTCCTTTCTAATCTGGCATGGGTGCATCACCATCACTCCATTATCGAACATGCGACGCTTAGCTATCTGGTGAGAGGAACTTCCAGAGGCGTTTTGCAAGAGCATGCGCGCCATCGCATTCAAGCGATCTCCGTACGATCTACCCGCTATACGATGTCTTCGGTTGTCAACGCTTTCGTCGCTTCGCTTGAAGCGGAGGATCCCTTCGCTTTCTTTCTTGAAAAGCTGCTGGCTTTAGAACTTTTCGTCATCGTAGACGAAGCCTATCTTGTCATTGAAATTCGCGCAATCTACGACAAACTCCGCTTTCAGTACGAACGAAGCGAAAACTTTTTCGATATGGCGGTCGCTAAATCCTCCCTGCCCTATTTGGAAACGCACCGTAACGACGCGCAAGCGCTTTACGACGCGCTGGAGTGCGGAAAAAAGAAACGCAACGTGGGCGATGCCTTCAAACATATCGTGTCGGACAACTGGAAAGTCGATATGGTCGTTTCGTTCAATATTCGAAGTCTGAAAAACTACTTCGATCTTAGAGACAGCGGTGCGGCATGGTTTCAGATTAGATGGCTCGCCGAAGCGATGAAAGCGGTCACGCCCGTAAAATACCTGCAACTCATCGACAAAGCCTATAAAACGGTATAAGGACACTTATGTTTAAACGCTATCTACTTACATGGTTGGTCGTTGCAGGAACGATTTTACTTTATGCACAACCGCTTACGATGGAAAGTATTACCGAAAATCTTCATAAAGGTATCGCCACAAAACTCAAAGGCAAAAACGGAGAGATCGTTAGAGAGATCTATGCCAAAACGGGAAACGAACCGCTCTGGATCGGCGCGGGAAGCAGCGAAAAGATGAGCGAACTGATTCAAGCGCTTAAAGATCCTCTCTTCAACTACAAGAATAAACCGTTTGATCAGAAGGCGATCAAAAAACTGCTTTTTTATTTGGACAACAACGCGATCTCCTCTTCACAAAAGGCCGCGGTTTACGCCAGACTCGATCTGCTGTTGACAAACTCTTTCGTACGATTGGTCCGTTTTATCGTCCAAGGCGATGTGGACTGGGCGTTGGTACAAAAGAAGTTCGAAGCGCTTAAAGAGAGCGACGACATCAAAGCGACATGGGAGATGAAACCCAAAGCTTTCCCTCCGCTCAAACCGATGATATCCGCCGTCGAATCGGGAGAGATCAGAGACTATCTCACCTCGCTGATTCCTTTGGAGGAACATTACAGAAAACTGGTGAAGCTACTGAAGAACTACCGCCGCATGGAGAAGTTTCCTCAAATCCCCTACAGCAACGAACCGCTTAAACTCGGAGACCGCTCTTCCCGTGTCCTTCAAATCAAAAAACGATTGCAAATATCGGGAGACTACCCAAAATGGGCGAAACTGGACAATAAATTCGACAAAACGCTTCGTCGTGCGGTTATTACTTACCAAAAACGCTATCTTCTCGAAGTAACGGGCGAAGTGGACAAGACGATGACATGGTACCTCAATCAACCCGTACGAAAAAATATTCAGGCTATCATTACCAATCTCGATAAAACGAAGCTCTATCCGAAGTCGTTCGAAAACGAATATATCGAAGTGAATATTCCCGACTTTAACCTACGGTACTACAAAAACGGCGAAATGGTTATGAAAAAAGGGGTCGTCGTAGGAAGAATAGACAGACCCACGCCGATCTTTGACGACAAGATGGAATATATCGTCATCAACCCGACATGGACTATTCCGGACAACCTTATCAAAAGAGATCTGATACATGTGCTTCGTGAAAACCCCTACTATCTTGAAGAGCACAACATTCATGTTTTCAGGGGGAAAAAGGAGGTGGAGATTACCCAAGAGGATCTCGATCCTTACGAACACAGCGATAAAAAGGTTCCTTGGCGGTTCGTACAGTTTCCCGGAGACGACAACGCACTCGGACGCGTTAAATTTATGTTTCCGAACAAATACGCCGTCTATCTTCACGATACGGACAACAAAACCCTTTTTAGCCGCCGGTATAAAGTCTACTCTTCGGGATGTATGAGAGTGGAAGATCCGTTCGATCTCGCCGATTTGGTACTCGAACACGCGCGAGGAAACTGGAATAGAGAGAAGATCGAAGAGATTATCGCAACGAACAAACCCACCACGATCCGTTTGAAAAAACCTATTCCCGTACACATCGTATACTTTACCGTCTATGAAGAGAACGGATTGGCCTATTTTAAACACGATATCTATTTATACGATCAGATTATCTACGAATCTTCGGCAGGACACAGAAAAGAGTCTTTCACCGTACCTAAAAAGAGACTTATTAGCATCAAAAAACAGAAACGAAACCAACAACCGCTTTCGAACTGAAGACGTGACAACTTACTATTAACGCATTTTCACCCGTTGTAGATGCGTTAGTGCAATCGCCATCGCGTCGGTGATATCAAGCGGTTTGATCTCCCTATTGATTTTAAGTAGCCTTTTAACCATAAACGCCACTTGCTCTTTCGTCGCTTTTCCGTTGCCCGTTACCGCCTTTTTAACTTGCAAAGGGGTGTATTCGTAAAAGTATCCGACCTCTTGTAATATTTTTAACGAAAGCGCTCCGCGAAACTGCGCCAACTTCAGTACGCTTTGTGGATTGTAAGCGTAAAAAATATCTTCGATCGCCACTTCGTCGACCGTATGGGATTTCAAAATGATATCGATACCTTCGACAAGTTCGACGATCTGCTCTTGCAATATTTTGGTTTTGATCTTTAGCAATCCCGCCTCTACGAGTCTGATATCCCTTCCGTTCCAAGAGAGAATACAATAGCCGAGATTACGGCTTCCGGGGTCGATTCCTAAGATATTCATTCACACCTTTGTTCACATTGTGAATATTTCTCTTCACAATGCTTGAAGTACCTTATTTTAGCTTATTTTGGCTAAAATTATAAAAGTTATTCACATAGCGTTCTTTAGTATGTAAACTATGTGAAAATCTCTCTTCATAAATTTTAGGAATCGGCATTATGAACATCGGACAAAAAGTACTCTTCGAACTAAAAAAAGAGATATCTCAAACAGATTACGAACGCTATATTAAAAAACTGGTCTACGACACCAAACGCTCCCGAAGCAATATCGCTTACTTCAACGCGCCCAATATGCTTGTCGCCAAATGGATTAAAACCAAATACGCCGATAAACTCGCGCACCTTTTCGAGTTGCAAAATGAAATCAAACCCAAAATAGAGATCGGCGTGGGCAAAGCCAAAAATAAACAGAGTTCCGGAGCGGTTAAAGCTCCCGTCGAAAAGAGCAGCGCAAAGAGTACCTATCTCAACCCCTCTTTAACCTTCGAAAGTTTTATAGTCGGAGAGTCCAACCAGTTTGCTTACACCACGGCAAAAGCGGTTGCCGAAAAACCGGGAAAGCTCTACAATCCGCTCTTCATTTACGGCGGTGTCGGTCTTGGGAAGACACACCTGCTTCAAGCGATAGGAAACTATCATGTCGCACTTGGCAACACCGTCATCTATACGACGCTCGAACAGTTTATGAACTCTTTCACCTCCCATCTGCGTTCACAAACGATGGATCGTTTTCGCGACAAATTCAGAGAATGCGATCTGCTTCTTATCGACGATATTCAATTTCTCAGCCGTAAAGAGCAGACGCAAGAGGAGTTTTTTCACACCTTTAACGAACTGCACAACGCCAACAAACAGATCGTTATGACCGCCGATAGAGCACCTAACAAAATTGCAGGTCTCGTAGACAGACTCCGTACGCGCTTCGAATGGGGTATGATGGCGGATATCCAACCCCCCGGATTGGAGACGAAAATTGCGATCATTCAAAAAAAATGCGAACTCGACGGTATTAAACTCTCCAACGAAGTGATTAACTTCATCGCCACCAACATGGGAGACAATATTCGAGAGATCGAAGGAACCATCATCCGTATCAACGCGCTCGCTTCGATGCTCAACCAAGAGATTACGCTTGATTTCGCGCAAAACGCCATCAAAGATCAAATCAAAGAGAAAAAAGAGAGCGTCACCATCGACGAAATCGTCAAAATCGTCTCAAGAGAACTCAATGTCAAACCCTCCGATATCAAGAGTAAAAAACGGACTAAAAATGTCGTCAACGCCCGCCGTACCGCAATCTATCTCGCCAGACACCTTACGCAAAGCACCATGCCTCAAATCGCACTCTACTTCGGTATGAAAGACCACAGCGCCATTTCGCACGCCATGAAAAAGATCGAAGAGGTAATAGAAAACGACGAAAATTTCAAAGTGCTTTTGGACGAACTTTCCAACAAAATACATACCGATACCGAAAAAAGCGACCGTTAGCCAAAAAGAAACACTAAAAACTTGAATAAAAAAAAGATATAATTATAAACAGTGAACGGATGTGAATTCTTCCTATTCGCATTACGAATCCCAAAACGCGTCGTAATCGGCGTTTGCAGTCTTTTTCACATATTCAAGTCAAACGACTGCTATCTACTAAAAGAATTAAAAATAATGAAGGAGAGTCAATGAAGATCAAGGTACAAAAACAGATCATCGAATCGATACTCATCAACCTGCAACCCTTCTTGGAAAAAAAGGATGCCAGTCAAATCACTTCACATATCCTCTTTAAATCGGAAGGCGACAAATGTTTGGTAAAAGGAACCGACGGAGAGATCGGACTTAGCGTCATTACCGAACACTTTCTCATAGAAGCGGAAGGGAGTTTCACCGCAAACGGTAAAAAACTGCTCGATATCATCCGCATTTTGAAAGAGGGAGAGATTACGCTCGAACTGCTTGACGACACTCTGGTAATCAAACAGTCTCACTCGAAATTCAAACTGCCTACTTTCGATCCGAACGGATACCCTACGTTTCCAACGGTAGAAGAGAAAGGAAAAATCACTCTCGACTCTCTCAGTTTGATTCAAAATCTTAAAAAGATCTCTCCGGCGATCGATACGAACAATCCGAAATTCGAACTCAACGGCGCCTTGATCAACATTAAAAATGACGGCACCGATCTGGTCGGTACAGATACGAGAAGACTCGCAATCGCATCTATTCCGGGCAACAACGATCAAACGCTCTCTCTGATCGTACCGAAAAAAGCGATATTGGAGATACAAAAACTTTTCCTCGACCAAATCGACATCTACTTCGACGAAACGAACCTGATTATCGCCAACGATAACTACTTTTTCTTTACCAGACTTATCAACGGTAAATTTCCCGATTATCAGCGTATCGTTCCTTCGAGTGTCAAACACAGCGTTAAATTGCCTAAAAAAGAGATGGTCGACGCGATTAAAATGATTACTACGATTTCACAAGAGATCAAAATGACTCTCCTTAGCGATGCGATTATCTTTAACTCTTTAAGCGCTGACAATGTCGAAGCGAAAACCGAAATGGAGATCTCTACGGGATTGGATGAAAAATTCGAAATCTCTTTCAACAGCCGTTATATTCTCGACTTTATTTCACAAATTGACAACGGCGAGTTTTTGATGGAGTTTAACGAACCGAGTCTGCCGTTTATCGTTAAAGATGAAAATTTTATTACGATCATTATGCCGATCGTAGCGTAAGGATAAAAGAGCAATGAGCGATATTTCAACGAAATATATTTTTGTTACGGGGGGTGTACTCAGCTCCTTAGGTAAAGGGATTACTGCGGCGAGCATAGGAACGTTGCTTAAACACACGGGTTTACGCATAGGGGTATTGAAGCTCGATCCGTATATCAACGTCGATCCCGGTACCATGTCTCCGCTTGAACACGGAGAGGTTTTCGTTACTAAAGACGGCGCCGAAACCGATCTCGATTTGGGACACTACGAGCGGTTTCTCGACACTTCGTTGACACAAAACAACAACTTTACTACGGGACAGGTCTATAAAACGGTCATCGAAAACGAAAGAAAAGGGAAGTATTTGGGTAAAACCATTCAAGTGGTTCCTCATATCGTTAACGAAATTAAAGAGCGGATTGTCCGTGCCGGAGAAGGTAAAGATATTCTTATCGTCGAATTGGGCGGTACAACGGGAGATATTGAAGGGTTGCCTTTCCTTGAAACGATCAGGCAGATGAAGCATGAGCTTGGAAAAACCAATGTCATGAATGTGCATGTAACGCTTTTGCCCTATATAAAAGCGGCGGGAGAGTTAAAAACCAAACCGACGCAACACTCCGTACAAGAACTTCGAAGAATCGGTATCGCTCCGCATATGCTCGTGCTCAGAGCGGAAGTGCCCGTCGATGCGGACATTAAACGGAAAATCGCTTACAGTTGCGATGTGGATGAAGACTCCGTTATTGTTGCGGAAGATGCGAAGACTATTTACGAAGTGCCGCTTAACTTCTTAAAGCAAGATATTCTGACACCCATTTGTAAACAGCTCGAATTGGAAAATTGTAAACCTCAAATGGATGAGTGGACCTCTTTGGTTCATAAAATCATTATGCCTCAAGAGGAGATGAAAATCGCTTTTGTCGGTAAATATCTCGATCTTAAAGAGTCCTACAAGTCTTTAACCGAAGCGTTGATTCATGCGGGTGCGCATCTGGATACCAAAGTGAACATCAAATGGGTCGATTCGGAGAAAGTGGAAGAGGAAGG
>Ga0256843_1002837_pt1 | contig 12435 bp, 16 predicted proteins | sample AlvinellametaG_FD_191572 | JGI IMG/M metagenome (GOLD analysis project Ga0256843, IMG submission 191572) | Pompeii worm associated microbial communities from hydrothermal vent at the East Pacific Rise, Pacific Ocean - Alvinella | ecosystem: Host-associated > Annelida > Integument > Unclassified ... | reverse complement strand
TTACTCTTACAATTCCTCTTCTTTTGATAACTTTACAGTCATCACACATTTTCTTTACTGAAGCTCTTACTTTCATCGTAAGTCCTTATGAGTCTTTGTCTTTGCTGTTTTTAGGCAAAGAATCTTATTTATTCGCTTGCCAATACTTTTATCTTTTATACATTATATATAAAGATAGAAATACTCTTACTTTTTGGTTAAAACAGCAAAGCGGATTGGAATTATAGCAAAACGAATGTAAAACTTTTATTAAGCTTATAATATATCTTGTAAATCCATAGTATAATACCCTATTTTGAAATAGGAAAAAGTAAAATGACCCAAGAAGAAAAACAAGAAATTAAAAAGATTATTGAACTCCAAATCAGTTCTCTTCATACAGAGATACTCAACATGCAAAACAAACTCAAACCTCTTAAGAAAGATTGTTCCTTAGATAATATTGATCATAAAATTCTCAAGCAAGATCAAGATATAGCTATAAAAAGGTTTGAAATAGCAAAAAAACGGTTAAATAGTTTAAAGAGAAGCTATTCTCAAGTTAATAATGAAGAATATGGCATATGTCAGGAGTGTGAAGAAGAGATAGATATACAACGTTTAAAACTTATTCCTGAATCTCAATACTGTGTTACATGTCTTAATGAACTAAAATGCTAAAAACTAAAGCATCTAAATGACACAAAAATGACACAAAATATTATTGCTACTTAACTCGTTTTGCATTACACTGCTGCTATCACTTTGGGAGTAGCAAATGGTTGAATACATTTTAAAACGCGATGGCACTTATAAGCAATTTCAATCTTTTAAGATAGAAGACGCTATAAAAAAAGCCTTTGATAGTGAAAATATTTCATATGACGAAACTATCTTTATCAATGTTTTAGAAAAGCTTGACCATAAACGTGCTGTTGCAGTTGAAGATATTCAGGATTTGATTGAGTATGAGTTGTATAAAAGTAGATATTTTGATGTAATGCGTTCTTTTATGATTTATCGTCATACACATAAAATGCAACGAAAAAACCTCTTGGATGATGACACTACTTTTATCAACTCTACACAGACCATTGAGGAGTATATAAATGGAAGTGACTGGAGAATAAAAGCAAACTCAAACACAGGCTACTCCAATGCAGGATTGGTAAACAATACTGCTGGAAAAGTGATCGCAAACTACTGGCTAGATAAAATCTACTCAAAAGAAGAAGGGTATGCGCATAGAAATGGGGACTATCACATACATGACCTTGACTGTCTGACAGGATATTGTGCAGGCTGGAGTCTCAGAGTTCTTCTTGATGAGGGATTTAATGGTGTGCGAGGAAGAGTTGAGAGCAGTGCTCCAAAGCATTTTAGAGAAGCACTTGGACAGATGGCCAACTTTTTAGGCATTTTACAAAGTGAGTGGGCTGGAGCACAGGCTTTCTCCTCTTTCGACACCTATTTAGCCCCTTATTTATTTAAAGATCAACTTTCATATAAGGAGGTAAAGAAAAGTATTCGCAGTTTCATATACAACCTTAACGTTCCTGCCCGATGGGGACAATCACCTTTTACAAATATCACAATAGATTGGAATGTACCTACTGATCTTGCAGATCAGATTCCAACAAGTAAGCAGAGACATCTATTTGAAAACCTTGATAATGACACTCTAAGATTCAAAGCACAAGAGAGAGGCGCTAGCTCTCTTACAGATATGACATACAAGCATTTTCAACAAGAGATGAATATGATAAACAAAGCTTACTATGAGGTTATGACAGAGGGGGATAAAACCGGCCAACCCTTTACATTTCCTATACCTACCGTCAATATCACCGAAGATTTTGACTGGTACGGTGAAAATACCGACCTGCTGTTTGAAAATACAGCAAAAATTGGCTCTTCCTACTTTCAAAATTTCATAGGGAGCCAATACAAACGTGATGAAAACGGTAATCTCGTAGAGAATGAGGAAGCTTATAAACCTGGACATGTGCGTAGTATGTGCTGTAGACTACAACTGGACTTAAGAGAATTGCTTAAGCGCGGTGGTGGCCTATTTGGTAGTGCTGAGATGACAGGAAGCATCGGTGTTGTTACACTGAATATGGCACGACTCGGGTTTTTACACAAAGGCAACAAAGAGGGCCTCTATGCAAGACTTGATGAGCTGATGGAGCATGCAAAATCGACACTGGAGAAGAAGCGTGTCTTTATTCAGGAGATGTATGACAGAGGACTCTTTCCCTATACAAAACGCTATCTTCCAGGTTTTAAAAACCACTTCTCAACCATCGGTGTCAATGGTATTAATGAGATGATAACTAACTTTACTAATGGCAGAGAGGATATCACAACCATAGAAGGAATGAAGTTCGCTATTGATATCTTAAACCATATGCGCTCACACATGCTGGAATTTCAAGAAGCTACAGGCAATCTTTACAACCTTGAAGCCACACCGGCAGAGGGAACCACCTACAGGTTTGCAAAGGAGGATAAAAAGCGCTTTGGAGACAAAATAATCCAAGCGGGAATGGATGAGAACATCTACTATACAAACTCATCACAAATCCCGGTCGATTACACAAGTGACCCGTTTGAGGCACTTGAGCTCCAAGATGAGCTCCAGACGAAATACACAGGAGGAACAGTACTACACCTCTATATGCAGGAAAAGGTCAGCTCAACTGAAGCCTGTCGCAAGCTTGTGAAAAATGTCATCTCAAACTTCAGACTGCCATATATTACTATTACACCACTCTTCTCAGTATGTCCAAAACATGGCTATATAGAGGGAGAACATGAGTACTGCCCGAAATGTGATGAAGAACTGTTTGCAAAATATGCCAACCTTGACATAGAAATAACAAAATCACATGAGTTTTCTGCTGAAGGAAACTTAGCATTAGCATAAATAAAGGAATTATTATGAGTAAAGAGGAAATTTTAACTCTACTAGAGAGTAAAAGACAAAAATGTATTGTTTATACCCGTGTTATGGGTTACCATAGACCTGTTGAGAGCTTTAATATAGGAAAAACAGGTGAACACAGACAAAGAGTTCAGTTTAAAGAACAGTAGTGTTATCTATGATATAACGAAATTCACACACCTTGACTATCCCGACCATTTAGCTGCAATTATCTGGTTTAGTGGATGTAATATGCGTTGTGATTACTGTTATAACAAAGAGATAGTCTTTGCCAAAAATGGTTCTATATCAATGCAAGAGGCTCTTGATTTTTTACATTCTAGGGTCTCTTTATTGGATGGTGTTGTACTCTCCGGTGGTGAAGCAACAGCCTATGATCTTGTTACATTTTGTCAAGCTATAAAAGAGCTAGGATTTTCAATCAAGCTTGATACAAACGGCACAAATTTTAGCAATCTCAAAAAACTTCTTGATTTACAACTTCTTGATTATATCGCACTTGATTACAAAGCTCCAAAAGAGAAATTTACACAAATAACTCATTCACATAAATATGATGATTTTTCTAATACTCTTGATATGCTTTTGAATTCTGACATAGAATTTGAAGTACGAACTACACTCCATGCAGATCTATTAAGCCCGGCAGATATCAACACAATAATCGATGATCTCTACGCTAGAGGATACTCTAAAACATACTATATTCAGGAGTTTGTTGAAACTCAAGAAAACATTGCACAATTAACAAAAGCAAAACTCTCCTTTAATAAAAAAGCCCTCAAAAACAAGCTTCCTATCATCTGGAGATAAAAATTCATTTTCTTGACATATATCAAGATTTACTCGATAAAAATCGGTTATTATTTCGCTGAAACTTAAATCGGACAAAATTTGTCTTATTTAAAAAATAATACTAAAATTTAGGATAAAAAATGACAAAAATTATACTTGTATTAACTTTCGCATTCGTTGCAGTTCAAGCTGAAAATATCGTTCACTATGATACAAAAACAGTAAAAAAACCAGCGATGACAAAACCAAATCATCCAGCAACAGATCTTTACACAAAGTAATCAAAAGATTAAGAGGCTATCACTATTTGATAGCCCTCTGATTTTACATTTTTAATCAACTCTTTGGAAGTCTTTACTCGAAATCTTCTTATAAAAGTTCTTAATCTGTCATCACTTACTTCATCTTCCCAAAGTCGCTTTTTAATAATTTCATCGTTAACAATATAAACTTCATTTTCATAATACTCAATTAAAAGTTCCAAAAACTCTCTCTCTTTTTTACTAAGTGCTACATATCTACTTTTTTTATAAAGTGTTCTCTTTGTTTTATTATAAACATATCCATCACGTAATTGTATATTACGTTCTCCGAAATGTTCTTCCAAAGAGATAATATACTCTAGAAGTTCATCCGGATCAAAAGGTTTGATAAAATACTTCACTACACCAACATCAATGGCATTTAAGAGTTTCTCTGTTTCACTAAATGCACTTAGTATAATAATAGGGATACCATTATCAATCGCCTTTATCTCTTTGGCCATTTCCAGACCATTCATCTTCGGCATATTAATATCTGTGATGACAATATCAGGAGGGAATTGTTTAAAAAGCTCCAACCCTTCTCTACCATCATTTGCAATAGAAAACTTATAAAAATTATCACCGATAGCATTTTTCAAGAGTCTTGAAAGGGATGTCTCATCTTCTACAAGTAAAACTCTTAAACTTTTTAAGAACTTATTTCTCATTTGTAAGATCCAGAGGAATTGTTATTGTAAACATAGTCGTTCCTTTTTTAGAACTAACATCCAAAGCTCCGTTAAAGCCTTTTTCACATATCATTTTTGACATGAATAGCCCCAAACCTGTTCCTTGTGAAGTATGTTTTGTTGTAAAGTAAGGCTCAAAAATCTTATAACGTTCTTTCTCTTTGATACCTCCTGCATTATCTTCGACAATCACTTTGGCATAATCGGACTCTTTGGTAACGCGAATATAAATCTCACGAATCAAAACACCATTTTCTACAAAGGCATCCCTAGAGTTTTTTAGAAGATTGACAATGACCTGTGTAAACTCATTCGTTATTCCAAGTACGCTCACATCTTCATAAGAAGTTTTGACCTGGATCATATCTTTTTTCAAAACCCTTTTAAGAATATGCAATGCTTCTTCTATACTCTCATGCAACATAAACTGTTGTTTCTCTTTATCAGGTTTGAAGAAGTTTGAGAAATTCTCAATGGTATTGGACATATTTTGAATAAGCTCTTTACTCTCACTGTAAAGGAGATCTACCTCATCTCCTTTATTGTTCAAAGCTGCTTTTTTCAGTGAAAAGAGTGTCAAACTCAATTCGGTAAGCGGTTGTCTCCACTGATGTGCTATATTGGCAAGCATCTCTCCTAATGAAGCAAAACGAGATTGCCAGAACATTACCTTTTGCTTCTCTTCGTTCTTTTTTATCTCCTCTTGGACACGTATCTCCAAGGTTTCATTAAGCTCTTTAAGCTCTTTTGTCTTGGCTTCGACACGTTTTTCAAGCTCTTTGTTTAACTCTTCAAGCTCTTTTTCCTTTTTCTCCAAAGAGTGCTTGTAAAATATCTCCTGTGTCACATCATAACGAATGGCTATAAATTCTTCTATATCACCCTTTTCATCCAAGATAGGTATGACTGTAGTATTGACATAAAAAGTTGAACCGTCTTTTGCCCTATTCTTTACAGTTGTCTTATAAATTTGTTTGGATTTGATTGTTTTCCAAAGGAGTTTGAATTTTGATGCAGGAACATCAGGATGCCTTACAATATTATGGTTTTTTCCAAGAAGCTCATCTTTTGTATAACCCGATATCTTACAAAATTCATCATTTACAAAAGTTATAATACCGTTCACATCGGTTTTTGAGACTATATTACTCTTTTCTATCGCTTCTTGATACTGTTTTAACATACAATGATTGTAACAAAGCCTTCTATATAATATGCTTAGATGCTAAAAATTGCTCCATATCTTTTTGCCCAATTCTATATGCTTTTTCTATACCTGAAAAACTGTACGCAGATATATTATCAAGTAGCACATTTGAAAAGTAATAATTACACATTGTAGCTTTTTCATAATTTTTATGTTGCCAAGCGACTCGAATATTCTTTCGTAACCAACCTAAAATAGTAGTTGGAACCTGTCTGTTATTTGCATATAAATTGACACCTACAATAGGATAAGAAAACTTTTTTAGCTTCTCTACAGGGAAATTATCGACAAGCCCTCCGTCACTATAAAGCGTACCATCAATCTTTACAGGCGGTAAAAGTGGTGAAATCGATGATGATGCTAGAACCATATCTCTAAGATTACCACTACTTACATAATATGCTTCTACTGCACAGATATCTGTAAGACAGACTGTAAGAGGAATTTGCAACTCTTCAAAGGTATCATAAGGAATAAGCTTCTTTAAAATCGGTGCTTGCATATCTATACGAAACAGAGCCCCTTTTTTTAGATATACTTTAAATACTCTCTTATACTCTTTTGATGTGATAATTGTAAAAATCTCATCTGCTTTTTTCCCAGATGCCACTGCAGCTCCTATGATCGCACCAATACTCGTACCACTGATAGCTTTTATTACAACACCTTTTTTTTGTAAAACATCTATGATTCCTAAATGATAAGCACCTTTTGCAGCACCACCTGAGAGTACCAGGCTTACCTCTCTTGGAAATTCATTCTCTTGCATTTTTTATCTTTTCTTTTTAAAGTATCATAAAATTATAACTAATCCCACACTATACTAACACCATACTCCTGATTTAAAACAGCTATTTTTACATACGTAATCTTTTTACCATATTTTTTACTTAAAAGCTCTATCTCAATTTCTCCCTCACTTAAAAGCTCACGTACCTCTTTATAAGAGAGCCACTTGCCATAACGAGCAAGAGAGTTTTGCCAGATACGAAAATCACAAGTAGCATCTTGCGTGAGCTCATACATCTCACCATCTTCACTTATCCAATGTGCATTAGAACAAGCATAAAGCTTTACTTTTTTTCCTCTCACCTCTTTATCACGCACCTCTATAAGGCCATCTTCACAGTAAGGACATTTTCCCAAAGTCATCTATCATACTCTTTTTCTTTTTAGTATAGAAAAACTTTACGCTCTTTTTTAAAATTATGACAATTTGCAATAAAAAAAGTTATTATGAATTATGCTACAATTACTCTATGCAAAACAACTCAAAACAACTTGAACTTTTAAACAACACAACGCAAACTTTTGAAGATGAATTTTACAAATATGCAAAACCTCTGGAGTTTGAAAAAGGAGCTTCTCCATTTTTTCCAGATGAGCTGATGGAGTACTTCTACATAGTTGTAGATGGCAGAATAAAAACCTATCAGATAAATTTTGAAAACAATAAAGAGCAAACTATCTTTATCTATAAACGTGGAGATATGTTTGACATCATCACTCTACTAGATCATAAACCTCATGATGTTATCTATGAAGTACTTGAAAACTGTAAAGTCTTACAACTTCCAATTGAAAGAGTCCGATACTGGCTTGAAAACGATCACACATTCAACCAAAAATTTTTTCCTTACCTTGCTGCACAGATGCGCCATACAGAAGAGTTGGCAACTGATCTTGCACTCTATGATACAAAAGACAGACTTATTAACCTGCTTGTTGATAACCTCAACCCAAATAAACGCTTTAAATATAATCTACTACATAATCTTTCAAACTCGGAGATAGCAAAACTCTTAGGAACAGTACGTCATGTTGTTGAGAGAACACTCAAACAACTCAAAGCTGACAATCTCATAGAGACAAGCCGTCGCAATATCAAGATTACAAATTTTAAAAAACTTCAAGAAAAAGCCTCTCAAATGCTACTTAAGTAGCAAAACTCCTTCTTAAAATATCGTATTATTTCATCAGATTTAGTCTAAGAGACTAAGAAATACAAATAATTTTTAAGGAGTATATCATGCTAGTAACAAGATATAGAAATCCATACCAAACAACAAGAGAAAGATTTGATCTATTTAATGAATTTTTTAAACAATTTGAAGAGCAAGAACCAAAAGAGGTATTTGACTTCACACCTGCTGTAAATACACGTGAAGGTAATGATGCATATTATATTGATGTTGATCTTCCAGGGGTAAAAAAAGAAGATGTAGAGATCAGTGTCGATAAAAATGTTCTTACTATCAAAGGAAAACGTGAAGTAAGAAATGAAGTCAAAGAAGAAGACTACTACAGAGTAGAGAGTGCTTATGGAACATTCTCACGCAGCTTCACTCTACCAGAGAAAGTTGATATAGAGAACATTGAAGCAAAAAGTGAAGATGGTGTTTTAGAGATTGTTATTCCTAAGCTTAAAGTAATTAAAGACTCTACGAAAAAAATTGAAATTAAATAATAGATTTGAGGAGGTGCTTTATGGACATTACAAAAACTACACAAGAAGTTGTTGAAAAAGTAGAAGATACAGTTGAAAAAGGTCTAGAAGTAGTAAAAGATACATTTCGCAATGTAGCTTCTCATCTACCTCTAGCAAATTTAGCAAAACATGATAATGATACCTTTACAATAGAGGTTGATTTACCAGGTGTTAAAAAAGAAGATATAGAATTAAAAGTAGAAGATGACTACCTCACTGTAACAGCGATTCGCCGTTATAAAAATGAGGTTAAAGAGGATGATTACTATCTATGTGAGTCAAACTTTGGAGTCATCTCACGCAGCTTTGTTCTCTCTGACAATATAGACAGAGATAAGATACAAGCAAAATTTGAAGATGGAAGACTCTATCTAACATTAGAGAAAGTAGAGTCTAAAAAGACAAAAAGTATTAGCATCAAGTAATTGATGCTGATGCGAATAAAAGGATACACTATGAAAAAAATTCTTACAAGTGCTGTAGCAACACTACTTTTAGCTGGTTCTTTGCAAGCTGCTACAACAACAGTTGATCCAATTGAGATGGATTTTGCAAAGATGAATCAATACTTTAACTCTTTAATGGAACAACATCTCAACACTTCAGCCCTAAACAATATTAACTATCCACGTACTGATATTCAAGATACTCCAAAAGAGATGATTATCAAATTTGATCTTGCTGGAGTTAAAAAAGAGAATATCAAACTCTCAATCAATGATGACAAGGTTTTAACCATTGAAGGTGAGAAAAAAGAAGCTAAAGAGAACAAATCTAAAAATTTTGTACAAAAAGAGATTTTTTACGGAAGTTTTCAGAAAATGATTAAGCTTCCAGACAATGTGGAAATTGATAAACTAGATACAAAATATAATAATGGTATTTTGACTGTTACAATTCCAAAAAAAGAGATCAAAAAACCTAAAGCAAAAATTATCCCTATCAAATAGGCAAAGTTTTTGCTAGAATTCACTTATGAATTCATATGAAGATAAATTTAACAAAGCTATAACAAACACATTTTATTTCAAGCTTCCTCTTGATGAGCAAAAGTTCATCAAAGAGAAAGCATTTTTTTATAAATTTTCACATCAAGAGCTCCTTCAAGTAATAAATTTCGCGCGAGATTTGGAGATGTGGGATGAGAAACCTATCAATGCAATTTTTCCTGACCATCCTACTAAAAAAGTAGCTTTAAAAAGGTTGCGTGAGCGTTACGAAGAGATTCGTAATACTCCCAACTCCTATGAAAACTTTCAACTCAAAAATATCCCAAAAGAACAGAAGTTCACTTTTAAGACAGAAGCAAAAGAGGGTTTTGGACTTGGGCTTTGTCCCGTAGCAAGTGAGAAGACACGATGCTGTAATCTCTTGACACTCGATGCTGTTGAGAGTTGCGGTTTTGACTGTTCTTACTGCTCTATTCAGAGCTTTTATAATCAAAATACAATTACCTTTGACTCTACATTTAAAGATAAACTCCTCAACCTAAAACTTGACCCAAATAAGACCTATCACATCGGTACCGGTCAGGCAAGTGATTCACTGATGTTTGGAAACAGAGAGGGCGTTTTGGAAGCTCTTTTAGAGTTTGCACGTAAAAATCCAAATGTCATTTTAGAGTTTAAAACAAAATCTGACAATATCAAATATCTGCTTGAAAATGATGTACCAAAGAATATTTTTTGTACATGGAGTCTCAACACTCCAACGATTATAAAAAATGAAGAACACCTCACAGCATCACTCCAAAAACGCATAGCAGCTGCAAGAGCTATGGCAGACAAAGGTGTCAAAGTAGGTTTTCATTTTCATCCTATTGTAGAGTATCAAGGATATCTTGACGAATATCAAAAAATATATGAAAAACTTATACTAGAATTTCACCCATCAGAGGTAGCACTTGTGAGTTTTGGAACGCTTACATTTATTAAGCCTGTTATCAAGCAATTGCGTGAGAGAGAGTTTAGAAGCAAGATAACACAGATCCCTCATGAAGATGCAAGTGGAAAGACATCCTATCCTGAAGCTACTAAGATAGAGATGTTTAAACATGCCTATGAAAGCTTTAAACCATGGCACAGAGACGTCTTTTTCTATCTTTGCATGGAACCTCATGAGCTTTGGAGTAAAACATTTGGCTATCAGTACGCTACCAATAATGACTTTGAACATGCAATGCTTGGCGCATACTGTAAAAAAATAGGTCAAGAATATTTTATATAGGAAAACTATGCAAACAAAACAGAACTACTTTTTATCACAACCTCATCAACCCTTTTTTATTTTAGGTGTTGCAAATGCAATTATTATGATGCTGCTTTTTGCACTTGCCTACAAAGGGATATTTGCCCTGAGTATCGATACAACGACATTTCATGTCTATACACTAGCGTATCTACTTTTTAATAATGTCTTTACCGGCTTCTTATTTACAACTTTCCCCCGTTTTAATCAAACAGAGGTCATTCAAAAGAGCTACTATACAAACATCTTTTATGCAAATCTACTAGGTTCACTCCTTTTTATTATTGGAGCCTTTAGCAATAGTCTTCTAGTAAGTGTAGCGATGCTTTTACTCTTTATAGCGCAAGCTTTTATCGTTTATAAACTCCAAACTATCTTTAACAATGGTCGTTCACCGGATAAAACAGACTCTTTATGGATATTAGTAGCAAACTATTTTGGACTAGCAGGTCATCTTCTCTTTTTCATTGCAGTACTTTTTGGACTTTATGAGCTTGTACCAACAGCCATCAATATAACTTTTTATCTCTATCTTGTATTTTTAGCCTTTAGTGTAGGGCAGAGAATGATTCCTTTCTTCTCTCACTCATGGGCAGAAAAAAATCCAAACTTCATAAAGATAGTATTTGTACTCTTTCTCTTAAAAAGTATATTCTCATCTGCAGATATAAAAATTGCCGAACTTTTAATTGACATTGTCTTAGCACTCTATATGTTGCGTGAGTTCTTACGTTGGGATCTACACCCTTTTCAATCTCCATCTATTCTTTGGGTACTGCATCTTGCCCTTTTTTGGCTACCAACAGCCTTTGGACTCTCAGCTATCAGTTTAGCTGCAGCACTCTTTTTAGATACATCTTTTTACTTTTTAAATATACATCTCTTAGCAATTGGATTTTTAACAACTGTTCTCATCGGCTTTGGAACGCGTGTAACACTAGGCCATGCAGGTATGCCTCCACAAGCTGATAGATTTGCTACAGGTATATTTATCTTTATTCAAGTAGTTGTACTACTACGTTCTCTCTTTAGTATCAATGTTGCTTTTGGATGGGGACTTAACTTTCTTTTTGATATCTCATTTACAGCATGGCTTCTGCTCTTTTTACTTTGGGGCGGAAGATATGCAAAGATCTTGATTTTTGGAAAGAAAATACGCTAAAATAAATGTATATGGATAACAGCTCTAATGAGCTGTACTATCCGAGTTTAATTAATTTTATAAACTTGATCAACCTGATTACCATCTTTAATAATCTTCACTCTATCTCCAACGATAAACTCTTTTCCTTTTGAGACAACTACAATATCTTGTCCATTATCTAATTTTACAGAAAGTTCCTGTGCATTTGCCTTGTTCACTTGTGAACCTACATACGCACCACCAAGACCACCAGCTAATGTTGCCAAAGCACTACCTCTTCCTCCACCAACAGTAGATCCAAGAACACCACCAACTAAAGCACCAATAAAAGTTCCAGCCCCATTATCAGTAATAACAACAGGACGAATGGACTCAATCGTTCCAATCTCATATGTCTTTATCTCTTGGTAAGAAGCACCACTATACTCTGGTCCCTCTAATGATGCACACCCTGCTAATAACAGTGCCATAACGACACTTATGGCTAATAAAAATTTTCTCATATTAATCCTTCGTATAATATATTTACCAACCAAATAGTTAAAATATGGTTGTGTTTTCTTAAAGACTCATAGTTTTCACAAAGGCTAATGTCAAACATGTTTCTTTCCTTTCTGGACATTTGTACCAGCAC
>Ga0256843_1002836_pt1 | contig 12436 bp, 14 predicted proteins | sample AlvinellametaG_FD_191572 | JGI IMG/M metagenome (GOLD analysis project Ga0256843, IMG submission 191572) | Pompeii worm associated microbial communities from hydrothermal vent at the East Pacific Rise, Pacific Ocean - Alvinella | ecosystem: Host-associated > Annelida > Integument > Unclassified ... | reverse complement strand
TACTATGTTGTTTTGTTTTGCAATTTTTGCCCAAAATATTAAATCATCTTCGTAAGAATTTGCTAAATCAAAGTTATTTACATCTTCATTTTTACAAAAATAATCTGTTTGATGTAACTCTTGAAGAACTACAAGTTTAGATCCTTTTTGTGCTGCTTGATGGATTAATTCTATTGTTCTTTTGATTGTTTTTTCTTTAGAACCATAATATTTTTGCTGAATTAGTGCTGTTTTTAACAGATCTTTTTCTTGAGTAATCTCTTCTTTATTATGGTATTGCATAGTTACACAATGTAAACTTCCATGTTGTTTTATTAAAGTTGTACAATCTATTGCTATAATATCACGAGATGGAAATATTTTCTTAAATATTTCAAGAGCTATAGTATCATTTTCATCATTGTAAAAAGGAATTAGTACTGCCCCATTTATTATTAAAAAGTTTACATAAGTAGCAGGAAGTCTATCATCTTTATAATATATTGGCTTTATACTTGGAAGTGGTATTATATTAAAAGGTTCATTATTTAAATCTCTTAAAGTTTTAAGTTCATTTTCCATTTCTTTTAGGCTATTGTAATTTATATCATTTTTATCATCACAAGTTTGATATACAATAGTGTTTTTATTTACAAATCTAGCAAGTGTATCTATATGAGAATCTGTATCATCTCCAGCTAAGCTTCCATTTTCAAGCCATAAAACTTTTTTAGCTCCAAGATGTTCACAAAGTTGATTTTCGATACTTTTTTGATTTAGGTGTGGATTTCTATTTTTTTCAAGTAAACATTTTTTAGTTGTTAAAATTATACCAGCTCCGTTACTATCAATACTTCCACCTTCAAGTACCATATTTACACTTTTATGTCTATATTGTTTTAGTAAGCCTTTTAGTTTTAGTTGTTTGGTAATTTTATCATCTTTAGTAAATTCAAACTTTTTTCCCCACGCGTTGAATTTAAAATCTAATATAGTATATATATTATCTTGTTTTACTGTAATACCACCAAAATCCCTAGCCCAAGTATCATTTGAATCTAGTTTTACAAATTGTAAGTTATCATAATCTTTAAATAATGATTTTACATATAATAATTCATTTGCTACTATTAAAACTTTTTGATATTTTCTAATACTATTTGCAATATTTATAAAAGTATCAATTGCATCATCAAAATACTCAATCCAATCTGTCTTTTTATGTGGAAATACAAGTTGAACAAACTCTTGGTGTTCCCATTCACCTGGCATTATAATTTCACTCATAAACTATACTCCTCTTTTATTATCCCATACTCTTATATGTAATCTATCTGAGTATTTAAAACCTTTTTTTATACAAAGTTCAATTACACTTAAAGAGTTTTTATCTATATCACTTGCAGTATCTCCCATAGGCATAAGATATATATCACAATGTGGTATTTGACTTTTTATATCTTCAATCTCTATTAATGCATTATTGATACATTCATTGCTTACTACAAATTTTAAGTATGATTCTTTATTTAGATTAATAATATCACTTATATTTGTTATGTTTATTCTTTTACTTAAACTCTCTGCACTATTACTTAGTTTTACACTCATAGAGAATAATATCTCTTTGTGCCAAGGCTGATTTAGATCTATACTTATACTTGCATTTGTTTCAATTGTTATTTTATATCCAAGGTTTATATAATAGTGTATAAATTTTTGAAACTCTATATCTTTCCAATATAAAAGTGGTTCACCACCTGTAATTACTATATCACATCTGTAAGATGGTAGAAGTTTATTTACCTCTTCAATTAATGGCTTACTACTTTCGTATCTGTTCCATTGTTCTTTAAATGCACTATCACTGGCATAATAGCTATCGCAAGAGAATTTTTTAATTCCACTTGGTGTTTCATATTCAACACCAAATCCCTCACATGACATATTACAGTTTCCAAATCGTACAAATACGCTAGGGTTTCCTACTAGTTTACCTTCTCCTTGGATTGTTGGTCCAAATATCTCATTTACTTCAAGCATCTATTTTTATATTCCTTTGGATTTTTATGATGATTTGCAATTGCAAGTATGTAAATAGTATCATTCTTTATAGTATATAAAATTGTATATGGAAATTTATTAAGTACGCATTTTTTAATATTAGTGTCTATATTTGGATATAAATTTGGAAAAGATAATATTCTATTTAATGATTGTTCTAAATCATATTTAAACTTTTTATACAAGTTCTCTTCTTGTGTTTTATAATAATGTTTAGCTTCATCAAAATCATATTTTGAGTGTTCTTGAAATTTAATCTTCAAGAAAGAACTCATCATAAGATAATATTTTTGATTGATTATTATTTAGTGATTTTAATCTTTCATTAGCTTCATCAATCCAAGACTGTTCTATGTTTTTATCAATACTATTAAAACTACTTGTCAATATATCTACTATTTGTACTCTTTGATTTATAGGAAGTTCTAATGCACTATTTAATATCTCATTTACTGACATAACAATCTCCTTATAATTTATTTTAACAAAATTCTATACAATTTATAATTAATTATAAACAATGCTTCTACTTTTTGGAGTTTCAAAATATTCTAAATGGGATACTTTAACACCAATTTTTGACATCTTTTTAGAAACGATTTTTAACAACCATGCAGATATATTTTCACTAGTTGGTACAAAATCAACTATTATATATCCTTGGTATAGTTCATGTATATGTATAGGTTCATCTTTTATATATGATAGATCAGGTATTTTATAACCTTCAGTCATATTATGAAAATGAAGTTTATCTTTATAGTGTGGAAGTAGGGTATCAAATAATGGATCATTTATATCTATTATAAATTTGTGATCTAAAGTATCATCTAAAAACTTTTTAAACCAATTTAGATGTTTAAAATCTGTTACCATTCCATTTTCTAGTTTGTCTGATTCTAAATGAACTAATATTTTACCTTGATGACCATGAAGGTGTCTACACATAAGGCATTCATCTAAAGAATATTCAATATTTAGTTCTTGAGACCAAACTCTATGTCCATAACAAAAATCAAATTGTTTACTTATTTGCCATTTCATAAATTAGCCCACCACATTCTAAGTTTAAGACCTAAAGTTGAGCTATAACCAACTTCAGTAAATACTAATTTACCATTTTTATCATATATAAAAGATGTAGGATATACAGATATATTGTAGTTATTTGCAATTTTTGATTGAGTATCATTATGAACTTTAAAATTTACATTATTATCTTTTAGATATTTTTTTATATTTTCATTATCTTTTGAATCAACAGCAATTGTAATAACTTCATAAGATTTTGAAATAGCATCAATATTACTAGCTTCAAGTTTACAAACAGGACACCAAGTACCCCAAAAATGAACTAAAATAGCTTTATTTTTAGGTATATTATAAGTTGATCCATCTATTAGAGTTAAAGTTTTAATATCTAAAGAATCTTTGTTTAAATCACTACTTTTATAATATGATATTGCATTTGATATTATAATTAATGTTACTACAAATACTAGTATCTCTTTTGCAAATGATTTAATTTTATTTAACATAAGGAATTTTATCTTTACTATTTGCTAGTTTAAATCCATTTAATCTTAATCTACAACTATCACATACTCCACAAGCTTGCTCGCTATTTTTATAACATGACCATGTAAGTTCAAGTGGAACATTTAGTTCTAAACTTTTTTGTACAATTTGTGCTTTACTTAGGTGAACTAGAGGTGTTTTTATCTCTAAAGATGTATCTTCTTTAGTACCTTGATTCATGGCATTTTGCATTTTGTCTATAAATGTATCTGTACAATCAGGATATCCACTACTATCTTCTTGAACCACACCTATAAATAATGCACTTGCACCTTCTTTTTCTGCAATAGCTGTTGCAATACTTAGAAATATTCCATTTCTAAATGGAACATAAGTAATAGGAACTCCATCTTCAATACCAGTAGTTGGTACATCTATATTGTTATCAGTTAAAGCAGATGCTCCAATAGTACTAAAAAATGGTAAATCAATTTCATATTTTTCTTTTACATTTAATGCTTTTGAGATATCCCTAAACGCTTGAAGCTCTTTATCTTGAGTTCTTTGCCCATAATTAAAATGTACTGTGATTATCTCATAACCATCTTGAAGTGCTAAATATGAAGCTAATGTTGAATCCATTCCTCCACTTAAAATACATACTGCTTTTTTCATAAATATTCCTATATTTTATACTTTTATATAATCGAATAATAGTATAAAAGTGCTTAAAAATAATATTCCTATAAATATAGTATAATTTATTAATATTTAAATATTAAAAAAAACTTAATTAATTTAGATAATAAATATTTCTAAAGGATAATTATTATCCTTTAGTATATAATTTCATCACTTTAAAACAAAGGATTTAAAATGGCTTGCGACACAGGAGCAAAACCAATTGAAGAAACAACAAGTGTATCTTCAAATGAAAATAAAACTATAGAAAAAAAGGAAAACAATATGGCATCATCATTAGTATTAAGAAAAGCACCAGAATTTAAAATGGACGCATACGATTCAAAAACAGGACACTACACAACAGTAAGTAGTGAAGATTATAAAGATAAGTGGACAGTTGTTTGTTTTTATCCAGCAGATTTTACATTTGTATGTCCAACAGAAATTGCAGCAATGAATGCAAAATACGATGAGTTTCAAGAATTAGGTGTTGAAATTTTAGCAATATCAACTGATACAAAGTTTTCTCACAAAAGATTTGTTGAAACTGAGCCTTTATTAAAAGGTCTTAAATTAACTATTGGAGCTGATCCAACAGGTACAGTTTCAAGAGCATTTGGAGTTATGATTGAAGAAGAGGGTATAGCTTTAAGAGGAAGATTTTTAATCAATCCAGAAGGTACAGTTGTAGCTCAAGAGGTTCAAGCTCCTTCAGTTGGAAGAAATGTAAATGAATTCTTAAGACAAGTAAAAGCTTGGCAACATGCAACAAAAACTGGTGAAGTTTGTCCAGCAGGTTGGACTCCAGGGTCTAAAACACTTCCAGTAAATACAGATGTAGAACAAATGACTGGTAGAGTTGGTGATTATATCACTATAGAAGAGATTTTAAACTAATCAAATACTTAAAATAGAAGAGTATCATACTCTTCTATACTTACAAATATACTTTAAAAAATAATCATATAAAAATATAATTTAGATATAATATTAAAAATAAACTAGGATAAATATATGAAAAAAGTATTAATACTATGTACTGGAAACTCTTGTAGAAGTATAATCGCTGAAGCTCTTATCAATAAAAAATTAGATGGTATAAAAGCTTATAGTTCTGGAGTTAAAGCTAGTAAAAAAGTAAATCCAAATGCAAAAAAAGTACTTCAAGAAAATAATTGCTGGAGAGATCAATACCACTCAAAAGTTATAGAAGATGTAATGGATATTGACTATGATTTAGTTGTTACTGTATGCGATAATGCAAATGAATCTTGTCCTATATTTCCTAAAAATACAAAAGTGATACATGTTGGATTTGAAGATCCTGATAAAAAAGAGTATAGTGAATTTATAAATACATTTAATCTAATTGAACAAAATCTTTTACCTATAGTAAAAAAAGAACTTAGTTAAATATATTTAACTAAGTTTTTTTGATCTTTTATAATACCAAAATACTAAAATAGATAGTAAAATTAAAGTTACTATTGTAATTTGTTTTAAATAAGTAGTAACTAATTCTTGATTTGCACCTATAAAATATCCTAATAGTGTAAGTATAGTTGCCCAAATAGCTGCACCTAAAGTTGTATAGATACTAAACTCAATACCATTCATTTTAGCTAATCCAGCAGGAAAAGATATATATTGTCTAATACCTGGAATTAATCTTCCTGTAAATGTAGATATATGACCATGTTTTTTAAAGAAATTTTCAAGTAAATCTATTTTTTCATTTGAGATAATTTTTAAGATAAATTTTCTTCCAAATTTAAGAGCAAGTAAGTAGTTTAACCATGCACCAGCTAAACTTCCAGCAACTCCTGATAAAATTACTAATGTTAAGTTCATATCTCCTTTAAATGCTAAATAACCAGCTGGTATCATAACAACCTCACTTGGAAATGGAAAAAATGAACTCTCTAAAAACATTAAAGCAAAAATACCAAAATATCCTAAACTTCCTATAGTAGAAACTAAAAAGCTTATAATCTCATGCATCTATTATTTATCTTTTCTTATTGCATCTTTTGATTTTGCAAAACAAAACATACCCATTTTTTCGTTTGTAAATGTCATAATACAAGTAGAACCTGGATCACTAACAGGAGTAAACTCATATACTCTTACATTGTATCCTTCTGTAGCTATTGAATATTTTACATCTGGTTCTACTGTTTTATTTGTCCAAGACATCATTTGTGACCAAGTAATTGCATTTAAATTTGTAGCTATTATTAAAGCTATTAATATATATAATTTTTTCATAAGAATCCTTTTATTTTTTATAATTATAACATAAAAGTTAAAATAAATAATATTAATAAATTTATAAAAGATTTATTTAATTATTTAATCTTTATTATACTAGAATAATAATCTAAAATAATAATAAGGATAATTTTTGCAAATAAAAGAAATGATAAAAAATATAGATTTTTTTACAAATTTAAATGAGGATGATATTTCAAAATTAGTAGATATATCAGATATAAATAAATTTACAAAAGGAACTATTATATCTTATGAAGATGAGCGAAATAATTCTTTACAATTTTTAATAAGTGGTCGAGTAAAAATATATAAAATAGATAAAAAAGATAATGAAATTTATCTATATAATGTATATGAAAATTCAATGATAAGTCAAATAACATCAATCGAAGAAGATTATATACATTGTTTTTCAAATGCCCAATGTATCGAAGATAGTATAATATTAAATGTAAATTATATTGAATTTATCAGGTTATTTATAGATACAAATATTTTAACAAATAGTTTACTTAAGCAAATCCTTTTCAATAATAAAAAGTTGCATTTTATTCTTAATAGAGAATTAGTATTTGATTCAATTGCAAAAGTAGCATACTTAATAAGTAATGAACTAGAAATATTTAATAAACTAAAAAGAAAAGAGATAGCATTTAAACTTCATATTCAAGCAGAAACATTATCTAGAGTTATAAATAAATTAAGAGATTCTAATATTATTTCTATAGATAAATCACATAAAATCTCAATTATTGATAAACAATCTTTAGATAATTATTTTTATGGAATTGCAAAATAATTTTAAAAATTTCTGTTACAAATAATCATAATTTATAATAAAATTAAAAATAACTTATAATTCTTGACTAAAGTCAAGAATTATATAAACCTCAAGTGTTATACTTAATTGTTGTATTTTTAAATATAATTTTAAAATACTATTTTATTAACAAAGGAAATTAATATGGCACTTTCAAGAAGAGACTTTCTAAAAAGTTCAGCAGCAGCTTCAGCAGCAGCCGCTGTTGGTATGAGTGTTCCAAACGATCTAGCAGCAGCTTCTAATGAAGCTCAAAGTGATTGGAGATGGGATAAAGCAGCATGTAGATTCTGTGGAACTGGATGTGGAATTATGATGGCCACAAAAAATGGTAAAATTGTAGCAGTAAAAGGTGATCCAGCAGCACCTGTAAATAGAGGATTAAACTGTATAAAAGGTTACTTCAATGCAAAAATTATGTATGGGGCAGACAGATTAAAAACTCCACTTTTAAGAGTTAATAGCAAAGGTGAATTTGATAAACATGGAAAATTTGCTCCAGTATCTTGGAAAAGAGCTTTTGATGAGATGGAAACAAATATCAGAAAAGCACTTAAAGAGAGTGGTCCTGAAGGTGTAGCAGTATTTGCTTCGGGTCAATATACAATTATGGAAGGTTATGCAGCTCAAAAGATGATGAAAGGTGGATTTAGATCAAATGCAATTGATCCAAATGCGAGACACTGTATGGCATCTGCTGTTGTTGGATTCTACCAAACATTTGGTATTGATGAGCCTTCTGGATGTTATGATGATATTGAATTAACAGATACAATTGTAACTTGGGGATCAAATATGGCAGAGATGCACCCAATATTATGGTCAAGAGTTACAGATAGAAAACTATCTAACCCAGATAGAGTAAAAGTTGTAAATATTCAAACATATACTCATAGAACTTGTGATCTAGGTGATATTAATATTATTTTTAAACCAAATACAGATTTAGCACTATGGAACTATATTGCAAGAGAAATTGTATATAATCATCCAGAAGCAATTGATTGGGATTTTATTAAGAAAAATATTATTTTCTGTGCATCTCCTGTTAATATGGGTTATGGTATGAGAAGAGAGGGTGAAAAATCTTTAACTCCTGTAAGACCTGATGGATCTGCTGGTAAATATACAGCTAAAGAGATGGAAACAATCAAACATGAAATGGTACATAAAGTATCAGCAGATGAAGCTCCTGCACTTGCTCCTTATGGTTATAAGGAGGGACAAGATATGGTTAATAAACCAGCTGGTCTTAAACACTGGGAGATATCTTTTGAAGAGTATAAAAAATTCTTAGCACCTTATACACTTGATTATGTAGCAAAAGTATCTAAAGGTGATCCAGATGAAGATATTGAAAGTTTTAAAAAGAAACTTCAAGGTATGGCAGACTTATATGTTGAAAAAGGTAGAAAAGTAGTATCTTTCTGGACTATGGGTATGAATCAACATACAAGAGGTACATGGGTAAATACTCTATCTTATAATGTACACTTTATGCTTAATAAACAAGCTAAACCAGGAAGTGGTGCATTCTCACTTACAGGACAACCAAGTGCTTGTGGAACAGCAAGAGAAGTTGGAACATTCTGTCACAGATTACCAGCAGATATGATGGTAAAAAATCCAAAACATAGAAAAAGAACTGAAGATGGATGGAAAATACCAAATGGTACACTTAATCCTGTAGGTAATCAACATATTATGAAAATCCATAGAGATATAGAAGATGGTATTGTTAAATTTGCATGGGTAAATGTATGTAATCCTTACCAAGATTCTGCAAGTGCTAGACACTGGATTAAAGCAGCACGAGAGATGGATAACTTTATTGTAACTTCTGATGGATATCCAGGGATTTCTGCAAAAGTATCAGATCTTATTTTACCATCAGCTATGATCTATGAAAAATGGGGAGCTTATGGAAATGCAGAAAGAAGAACTCAACATTGGAGACAACAAGTATTACCTGTAGGTGATGCAATGTCTGATACATGGCAATGGATGGAATTATCTAAAAGATTTACAGTTAAAGATCTATGGGGAGAATATACTCTTAGAAATGGGAAAAAACTTCCAGATGTAAGAAAAGCTGCTCATGCACTTGGTTATACAGATGATACAACTATGTATGAGATTTTATTTGCCAATGAAAGAGCAAAACAATATAAAATAGACACAACAAAATTCCCACAAAAAGGTTATGATAACTCAGATTGTAGTGGAGATAGCAGAAATGTAATTGGTGGTGATGGTAAAGTAGTAAAAGGTTGTGGATTTATGGTTCATGAATACCTTTGGGAAGAGTATGCTTCATTTGGTAGAGGACATGGACATGACCTTGCAGACTTTATAACATACCACAAAGTAAGAGGTCTAAAATGGCCAGTTGTTGATGGAAAAGAGACATTCTGGAGATTTAATGTTAAATACGATACTTATGCTGCAAAACATGCAAAAGAAGCTGGACGAAATAGTGAATTTGCATTCTATGGTGAGTTAGCAAAAGCATTACCATATGGTGATCTAAATGGTGTAACTAAAAAAGAGAAAAAATCATTAGCAAATAAAGCTAAAATCTTTGCACGACCTTACATGGAGCCACCAGAAGTTCCAGATGCTGAGTATGATACTTGGTTATGTACAGGTAGAGTTCTTGAACACTGGCATAGTGGTACTATGACTATGAGAGTTCCTGAATTATTTAGAGCTGTTCCAGAAGCATTATGTTATATGCATCCAGAAACAGCAAAACAAAGAGGTCTAAAAAGAGGAGAACTTTGTTGGGTTGAATCAAGACGTGGTAAAGTTAAAGCAAGAGTTGAAACTAGAGGAAGAAACCGACCTCCAAGATCTCTTGTATTTGTACCATGGTTTGATGAAAGAGTACTTATTAATAAAGTATGTCTTGATGCTACATGTCCTCAGTCAAAACAAACTGATTACAAAAAATGTGCAGTAAAAATTTATAAAGTATAATAAATAAAAGAAGATAATAGAAAAATGCAAAAAGATAGAAGAAACTTTATATTAGGATCAGTAAGAGCAGTAGGAATTGCAGCTCTTGGTGGTCTTGTATGGAGTGCATACCTTGATGAAGTAAAGGCAAATACTTTACTTCTTCGACCACCTGGTGCTTTAGCTGAACCTGATTTTTTAAATGCTTGTATTAAATGTGGAATGTGTGTTGAAGCATGTCCATATGATACATTAAGTTTAGCTAGTCCTGGAAGTAATAAACCACTTGGAACACCATTTTTTACTCCAAGAGATGTTGCATGTTATATGTGTGACGATATCCCTTGTGTACCTGTTTGTCCAACTGGAGCTTTAGATATAACAAAAGTTTCAACAAATGGTGAATTAGATATAAATAAAGCTCAAATGGGTGCAGCAATAGTTGATACAAAAAACTGTATCGCTTTTTGGGGTATTCAATGTGATGCTTGTTATAGAGCTTGTCCACTTATGGATAAAGCAATATATCTAGAGTATGAAAAAAATAAACGGACAGGTAAACATGCATTTTTAAAACCGGTTGTAAATACAGATATTTGTACAGGATGTGGATTATGTGAACATGCTTGTGTAACAAAAGAAGCAGCTATTAGAGTACTACCTAGAGAGGTTGTTCTTGGAGTTGTAGGTGATCACTATATAAAAGGTTGGGATAAAAAGGATGAGAAAAGATTACAAAATGCTCATTCTACTACAACAACAACTAAAATAAGTAAACAAAAAGCTGTAGATTCTTTAAATGATATGGGGAGCTTATTAGATGATTTCTAAATTATGGTCAAACTATAGATTTCTTATAGCTAGAAGAGTTATACAAGTTTCAATAATGTTGCTTTATATGGCAGGTAATTATTGGGGATGGACTTTTATTCAAGGTAATCTTAGTTCATCTTTGGTGATGGGAACTATTCCACTTAGTGACCCTTATGCTGCATTACAAATGTTCAGTGCTGGAGCAATACTTAGTACAAATATAATTGTGGGAGCATTGATTATAACTGTATTTTATGGTTTAGTTGGTGGAAGAGTATTTTGTAGCTGGGTTTGTCCTGTTAATATAATAACAGATAGTGCAAACTATTTAAGAAATAAATTAAAATTTAATCAAGTAGCAAAAAAACAGCCAGCTAGTAGAAATATTAGATATTGGGTATTGGGTTTGAGTTTAATATTATCGTATATTTTAGCTTTAACTGCTTTTGAGTTTATATCTCCTATATCAATAACTCATAGAGCAATTATATTTGGTCTTGGTATGGGTTGGTCAGCAATGTTAGTGATATTTTTGTTTGATCTATTTATACTAAAAAATGGTTGGTGTGGACATATATGTCCCCTTGGTGGATTTTATAGCCTTGTAGGGGCTAAAAGTTTAATAAGAGTAGATCACAATGAACAAAACTGTACTGCATGTATGGAATGTAAAGTAGTTTGTCCAGAGTCTCAAGTATTGTTTATGGTAAGTAAAGAATCAATGCAAGTACTTGATGGTGAATGTACAAACTGTGGAAGATGTATCGAAGTATGTAACGACGATGCTTTAAATTTTTCTATTAGAAATTTAATAAAGGATAAAAAAGATGAAAAAAATAAGTAAAATAACATTAAGTTTAGCTGTTGTTATGTCTAGTATATTATTTGCTAGTACAACTACAACTGATAATAAAGTTGTAAAGCCTACTATTAGTGCTGAGCAATTAAGTTATAGAAATGTTGCTCTTGAAGTACCAGCAACTACTCCTAAATCTGAATTTAGTAAAGAGTATGCAGGAAGTAGCAAAAAAATACCAAGAGCATTTCAAGATGCACCACCTATGATACCTCATAATACAGAAGGTATGTTGCCAATTACAAAAGATAATAATCAATGTGTAGGATGTCATATGCCTGAAGTTGCAAAATCTATGGGTGCAACTGCTATTCCTATTTCACATTTAACAAATTTTAGACCGCATACAACTATTGCAAAAGATGGAAGTATTATTAAAAATGGACATAAAATTAAAAATAGTTCAGATGAAAATCTAAAAAATGTATCTATTAAAAAAACAGGTGGTGCATTATACCAAGGTAGATTTA
>Ga0256843_1002835_pt1 | contig 12439 bp, 12 predicted proteins | sample AlvinellametaG_FD_191572 | JGI IMG/M metagenome (GOLD analysis project Ga0256843, IMG submission 191572) | Pompeii worm associated microbial communities from hydrothermal vent at the East Pacific Rise, Pacific Ocean - Alvinella | ecosystem: Host-associated > Annelida > Integument > Unclassified ... | reverse complement strand
TTCCAAGGGTAAGACTCTATCAGTTCTGCACATTCAAGGTAGGTACAACGTTTCCAGTCGATGAGTTTTCCGTTTTTTGTGACACCTTTTTCCCAACCTTCACCGTTGGTTGCATCGTTAAGTTGCTGCTGAAGCTCTAGCATCTGTAAAATTTTATCCATTTGAACCCTTAAAATTGTAATGACATATTCTACCTTTTCAAGCCTTATTTAGCACTTTTTTAGTAAAATACTACTCTTAATAAACGCCCCAAAGGACGCATACAATGTCACAAGCCAATGAGCCGATAGAAAATTTAGATGAAGTGTTGAAAAATCACAAACTAAGCGCTGAAGAGTACCAAGATATCTTACGTATATTAGATGGTCGTCACCCAAACCTTGTAGAGATAGGAATCTTCTCTGCAATGTGGTCTGAGCACTGTTCATACAAGTCAAGTACAAAATACCTTAGAGGTTTTCCTACGACTGCACCATGGGTGATTCAAGGTCCTGGTGAGAATGCTGGTGTTATTGACATTGGTGATGGTATGGCTGCGGTTTTTAAAATGGAGTCACACAACCACCCATCATTCATTGAGCCTTTTCAAGGGGCAGCAACTGGTGTAGGAGGAATCTTAAGAGATATCTTTACTATGGGAGCACGTCCTGTAGCAAACCTTAATGCCTTACGTTTTGGTACGGTAAAAGGTGACTCTGACATTGCAAAATACCAAAGACACTTAGTGCGTGGTGTTGTAGATGGTATCGGAAGCTATGGTAACTGTATGGGAGTACCTACTATTGGTGGTGAAGTAAGTTTTGATGAATCTTACAATGGAAACATTCTTGTAAATGCCTTTTCACTTGGACTTGTAAAATCAGATGAAATCTTTTTAGGGGTGGCATCTGGTCTTGGTAACCCAGTAATGTATGTTGGCTCTAAAACAGGTCGTGATGGACTTGGCGGTGCAGTCATGTCTTCAGACTCATTTACAGAAGAGTCAAAATCACTTCGTCCTACGGTACAAGTAGGTGACCCGTTTACAGAGAAACTTCTTTTAGAAGCGTGTTTAGAACTTTTCAAAACTGACCTTATCGTAGGTATTCAAGACATGGGTGCAGCAGGACTAACATCATCTGCATTTGAGATGGCAGGTAAAACAGGCGCAGGGCTCATTATGCACCTAGACAAAGTACCTGCACGTGAAGAGGGTATGACACCGTATGACTTTATGCTTTCTGAGTCTCAAGAGCGTATGCTTATCTGTGCAAAACAAGGAAGCGAACAAGCGATTATCGATATCTTTGAGAAATGGGGACTAGATGTTGCGGTTATCGGTGAAGTTACAGACACTGCACGTATGGAGCTTATGTGGCATGGTGAAAAATGTGCTGACATGCCAATAGCCCCTGTAAGTGAAGAAGCACCAGTACTTGACAGACCAATCGCACGTCCTAAATACCTCGATGAAGTCAATGCTAAAAATGTAGATAGCTTTAAGGCGGTAAATGATCAAGAGGCGTATGAGACACTTCTGTCTAACATCGAAGTCTCTGACAAAGCTTGGGTATATAACCAATATGACTCTATGGTACAGACAAATACTGCAAAACACCCAGGAAGTTTAGATGCTTCTTGTATTCGTATTAAAGAGAATGGTAAAGCACTCTCTATGAGTTCTGACTGTAACCCACGTTACTGTTACATTGACCCACGTAAGGGTGCAGCACTTGCAGTTGTTGAGTCTGGACGTAACGTTGCGATGTCAGGGGCAAGACCACTTTCTATTACGGATTGTTTGAACTACGGTAACCCAGAGAACCCAGAGGTAATGTGGCAGTTTGCAGAGGGATGTGAAGGTATCAAAGAGGCATGTTTAGAACTTAACACGCCTGTTGTTTCTGGTAATGTATCTCTTTATAATGAAACCAATGGTGTATCTGTATTCCCTACACCTGCTATCGCGATGGTAGGACTGAATGATGATGAGAATAAAGTACTTCCTTCTGCATTCCAAGAAGAGGGAAGTCAAGTACTTCTTGTGGGTGAGACCAAAGGAGAGTTTGGTGGTTCACTTTACATTAAAGCACTCCATGGAGAGACTGCAGGAACATTACCTACGTTTGACTACAAACAAGAGCTTGCACTTTGGGAACTTGTGATAGAAGCAAACAAAAAAGGACTACTCAAATCTGCTAAAGATGTAAATGTGGGTGGTTTAGCCATTGCACTTTCTAAAATGGCAGCAGTATCTGGCATGGGTATTGAGGCAGCACTTAATGTAGAAGATAGTAGAGACATCTTTGATGAGTCACAAAGTAGAGCACTTCTTGAAGTAAGTAGTGAAAATGCTGAAGCGGTGATTCGTATGGCGATGGAATTAGGTATCAAAGTAACAAACATTGGTACAGTGGGTGGAGAGAGTGTAAAAGTAAATGATGTTGCACTTTCATTAGATAAAGTAAAAGATATTTACTTCAACACGTTTGCAAGAACAATAGAACAAGATTTATAAGATAAGGGTATAAATGAGAGCATTATTAAGCGTAAGTGACAAGGCTGGCATCGTAGAGTTTGCCAAAGGTTTAGAGAGTCAAGGTTGGGAGATTATCTCAACGGGTGGTACATACAAAAAACTCAATGAAGCGGGTGTGAAAGTCATCGAGATAGATGAAGTAACAAAGTTTCCAGAGTGTTTTGAAGGGCGTGTAAAAACACTTAACCCTTACGTGCATGGTGGAATCCTCCATAAGCGTGGTGATGCTGCACACGTTGCACAAGCTAAAGAGCTTGGTGTTGAAGGCATAGACCTTGTATGTGTAAACCTTTACCCATTTAAAGAGACGATAGAACGTACAGAAGATTTTGGTGAGATTATCGAAAATATTGATATCGGTGGACCAACGATGGTGCGTTCAGCGGCTAAGAACTTTAATGATGTGCTTATCGTGACTGATGCTAATGACTATACATCAGTACTAGAAGCGTTAGAAGCGAAGACAGATTCACTAGAGTTTAGACGTGGACTTATGATAAAAGCTTTTGAACATACAGCTGCGTATGATGCGATGATAGCAAACTACATGAATGGTAGATTTAACGATGGTTTTGGTGAGTACCAATTCATCACGGGTAAAAAATCTTTCCAAACACGTTATGGAGAGAACCCACACCAAAAAGGAGCTCTGTATGAGTTTGACAATCACTTTTCTGAAAACTTCAAACAAGTAAAAGGCGAAGCATCGTTTAACAACATCAACGATGTAAACGGTGCACTAAAAATTGCATCTAGCTTTGGTGATGCAAATGCTGTATGTATCGTAAAACATGGTAACCCTTGTGGATTTGCATTGAAAGATACACTCTTAGAGAGTTATGAAGAAGCACTTAAATGTGATCCTATCTCTGCTTTTGGTGGGGTAGTAGCGGTGAACGGTATAGTTGATGCACTACTTGCTGAAAAGATGAATGAACTTTTCTTAGAAGTAGTCATGGCAGCAGACTTTACGGATGAGGCTTTAGAAGTATTTTCAAAGAAAAAACGTCTTAAACTTTTCTCTCAAGGTGGATCTAAACTAGTCATGGCTAAAGACTCTCACGACTTTAAACATGTAGATGGTGGGTTTGTTTACCAAAATTCAGACTGTATCTGTGACAATGAAGTACACAATGCTGAGAAAAAGTCTGAGCTAACTGCATCAGCACAAGAGATGAAAGACTTAGAGATAGCATGGAAAGTAGCAGGACTTACAAAGTCTAACTGTGTAGTGTACGTAAAAGACTCTGCGATGGTAGCTGTAGGTATGGGTATGACAAGCCGTGTGGATGCTGCTCAATGTGCACTCAAAAAAGCAAAAGAGATGGGTCTAGATGTATCTGGTGCTGCTATGGCATCTGAAGCATTCTTCCCATTCAGAGATAGCATCGATGCTGCAGCAGAAGCTGGCATCAAGTCTATCATCGAGCCTGGTGGAAGCATCAGAGATGACGAAGTGATTGAAGCAGCAAATGAGCATGGTATTTCACTTTACTTTACTACGGTGAGACACTTTTTACATTAATAAAAGAGAAAAAATGGATTATGGAAAAGTTGAATATTATTACGAAACAGCTTCTACATATTTAAATAATTCTATCGAAACTAATATTGGGATTGAAGTAATTTTATTTTTTACATTAATTGCTTTTATTATTAGTGTAGTTATGCAAAAAAAAATTGCGATAAAAGGTACATTATTAGTTTTTATATATGTTATATTTTATAATTATTTTTTTGCTAATACAAATCCTAGAACTATACAAAAATTATTAGATGATAATCACTATAATACTGTTTTAGGAGAGATAAAGAATTATCGTGCTATGCCTAAAAGTGGACATGATACAGAAAGTTTTGATGTGAATGGTACACACTTCCAATTTGGGTATACAGGTAATTATCCGACGGAAGAAACAATGTTTTTTAATTTTACAAAAAATAGAAATGGCCCGATTACACATAATGGGCAAAAAGTTAGAATTGATTATATTAAAGCAGGAGTATCGAAATTGTGTTTACCATTCATTACACAATGTATTTTATTCAATGAATTATCTGAAAATAAAATTATTAAGATGTGGGTTTATAATTAATAAGGTTTTAGAGAATGAACAAACTACTAATTATCTGGAGCACCTCAGAAATAGAAGTAGCCAAAAAAATGATACTGCTTTATGGTTCTGTGATACTCCCTCGAAACTACTGGGATGAAGCACATATCATGATATGGGGTCCTTCGGCTAAGCTTTTGGCTGAGAATGTGGAACTTCAAGATATGGTGGCTAAAGTACAAGCTACGGGTGTGAAGTTCTCTTGTTGTGTGGTATGTAGTGATGACTATGGGGTGACAGATAAATTGGCATCTCTTGGCATAGATATGACACATACGGGGGAGATGCTGACTGAATCATTGCAGAGTGATTGGAAGGTAATTACATTCTAATGTAGGGTGTTGTCCCCCCCCGACAACACTATCTATTTGAATATATTGATTAGTTTATTATTAAAGGTGTTGTGAGGGCACAACACCCTACGGATTATGGTTGATTGTGTTTAAACTGATACATCATAATAGATGCGGCTACGCCTACATTAAAACTTTTTACACCCTCCATCATCTCAATAGTCACTACTTCATCACAGAGCTCTAATACCTCTTGGCTAAGCCCTGAGCCTTCATGTCCCATGAGGAGTACCCATTTTTCTACTACTTTTACAGATGCTAGGGGAGTGGAGTCTTCAGTCACTTCTGCAGCGTAGATACGATAGCCATTGTTTTTAAGTGTTTTGATGGTCTCTTTTATGTCTGTGTAGATATGTGTTTTTAGCATAGCGATATGTCCCATGCTTACACGCAGTGCACGACGTGAGTAGGGATGAGGACCATATGAAGGTAAAAGATAGGAGTCTATGCCGATGGCAGCTGCGCTTCGTGCGATAGAGCCTATGTTTTGTGTAGAGCTTATCTCATCTAGCATGAGAATGTTGTCACCTAAATTATCGAGACTTGTCTCTTCTGGACGGAAACCATGCATCATGACATTGTGGTGTATCTTATGTCCTACAATGTTTTGCATCTGCTCTTTTGTGGCTACATAAAGGGTAGCGTTATCTAGGTTTTCTAGGAGAGAAGCATGTGTATCATAGTACTCTTTCGTTGCCAAGATACTAGAGACCTTGATATTTTCTTCTAAAAGTAGATTGACTACTTTAGGGCTGTCGGCAACAAAAGAACCATCTGCTTTAAAGGCATGTTCTCGGAATTGGTGGTAGATAGTGAGTTCAGGGGCATTAATATCGTCTATGTGTGTAAAATTCATAGGGTATTGTACTTAAATTTTTTGTTACTCTAGAGATGTAATATATCGTTTATGTATATTAGATATAATTTTAAATATTATAACTTAAGGACTACACATTGAAAAAAATTATATTTGCATTATTATTCTTGGCAACTTCACTCATGGCTGAACTGACACAAGTCTGGGCGACACCAGAGTTTGCAGATAAAAATATCAAAATTATAGATATACGTACACCAGCCGAATGGAAAGAGACTGGTATCATTAAAGGTTCTTACACGATTACCTTTTTTGATGAGAGAGGAAACTTTAATGTGGAGAACTTCTTAAAACAATTAAATATGGCTGTGAAAAAAGATGAGCAGTTTGCGCTCATCTGTAGAGTAGGTTCACGCACTGGTATGGTTTCTGAGTTTTTATCTGAAAAATTAGGATATAAAGTGATTAACCTTAAAGGGGGAATTATGAAAATGATACACGATGGATATAAAACAGTACCCTATAAACAGTAATTTTCACTAAAAAATGTCAAACTTGATTGACATTGACTCAACTTTTTTGATATAATCCACCTAGATTTAAAAGAAAAAATTACGATTTAGGATAGAACAATGTCAAAAAGTTTATATGAAACACTCGGTGTGAGCGAAAATGCCTCTGCTGATGAAATCAAAAAAGCTTATAGAAAACTCGCAAGAAAGTATCACCCAGATATCAATAAAGATGAGTCTGCGGTTGATAAGTTTAAAGAGATAAATGCAGCATATGAAGTACTCTCTGATGATGAGAAGAAAGCACAGTATGATCAATTTGGTGATCAGATGTTTGGTGGTCAAAACTTCCACGACTTTGCCCAAGGGCAAGGTGGAGGCGTAGACCTCGATGAGATACTTCGTCAAATGTTTGGTGGTGGAGGCGGTGGCTTCTCAGGTGGTGCCCAAGGTGGCTTTGGCGGTTTTGGTGGCGGAGGCGGTGGCTTCGGTACACCTGACTTAGATGTGCATGCACGTATTACGGTACCCTTTATGACTGCCATCCAAGGTGGGAAGTACAATATTAATGTTGAAGGAAAAAGTTTTGACATTAAAATACCTGCAGGCATAAAGTCTGGGGAAACATTACGTGTAAGAGGTAAAGGCAAGACTTATCAAGGACATCAGGGTGATGTATTGATAAAGGTTGAAGTGGCTGATTCTCCAGAGTATGAGAGAAAAGGGCAAGACCTTTACAAGACTTTTGATGTGCCTTTAAAAGAAGCACTCTTTGGTGGTAAAATAGCGATACAAACACCAGAGAAAGAAGTTTCACTCAAAGTACCTAAAAATACAAAGAATGGTCAGAAGTTTAGACTCAAAGGGAAAGGTGTTCCAGATAGAAAAACAGCGATGAAGGGTGACCTTTATTTAGTTGCCAACGTGGTATTGCCTGATGTGGATACACTCGATCCTGACTTGAAAAAAATGTTAGAAGAAAAACTATAATTTAGGAGAATCTTATGCATAGTTATGATGAACCAGTTTACCTTATATCTGTAGTGGCTACCATGTTAGATATCCACCCTCAAACGCTTAGACAGTATGAGCGTGAAGGGCTTGTAGAACCTTCACGTACACAAGGACGTATGCGTTTGTATTCTCAACGTGACATAGAACGTATGAAACTTATTTTACGTTTGACACGTCAAATGGGTGTCAACCTTGCAGGTGTAGATATTGTACTACAACTCAAAGAACAGATAGATACCATGCAAGAAGAGATAGATCAACTGCGTGAAGAACTTTCTAAAGTGAACCGTAATGGTTCTGTACATTCAAGTAAGGCCTTGGTGACAAAAAGTTCTTATGATATTATCATTTTTGAAGATTAATCACTTGTATGGTTAGAGTGATTAAAGTATTTTTATGATATCGTTTGAATATAGGGGAAATAAAATAATAGAATAGTAAATGAAACAACAAAAATATTATCGTTTTCTTCAGAAACAGATACTCCTTATGATAGGATTATCTCTTTTACCTGGTTTGGTTTATGTCTTTTTCGGGTGGGCCTTTGATATCTTATATCCGGCCTTACTTTGGTATATTTCTCTTCTCTTTATCTCACTTTATGGTTTTTGGATTTATCAAAGATTTAATACAAGAAAAATGAATGAAACCCAATTAAAAGCTTGGTATAAACATTTAACGCTTTTTATGTATATTATTTTCTCTTCATGGGCTGTTATATTTGCACTCTATATTCAATATTCTCAATTTAATCTTCATTATATAGCTATTTTTACGGAACTTGGGGCTGCTGTTGTAGCATCAACTTTACTGGTTGCAGATAAGAAGCTTTTTGTACCAATATTAATCACGTTAATGCTTCCTTTATGTTTGTACTTTTTACTGATAGGTACATGGTTTGGTTATGTACTGTGTGTCTTTTCTCTTATTTTCCTGGGTGTACTTTTGTATGCTGCCTATAATACCAATAAACTTATAGAAACAAACTATTATCAAGCACAGCATGATATGTTAACAGGACTATATAACCGTCGTTATTTTATGGAGTATATGGAACCATTACACCAAAGACTCTCTCAGCAAAAGAAGATTGCCTATATGTTACTCATTGATTTAGATCATTTTAAAACCATCAATGATTCATTGGGACATGAAATTGGTGATAGATTATTGGTAGCCGTATCTGAACGTTTGGCAGAATATAGTAAAGATAAGTATATTATTGCACGTTTAGGTGGAGATGAGTTTATTTTGGTGAGTCATGAGTTAGACAAAACAAAAGAGACTCAAGAAGAGGCTTATGATTTTGCCTTACGTATGCTTGATGAAATAAGAAGACCGTACAGTATAGATACCCATCATTTGCATATTTCTGCGAGTATTGGTTTACATGAACTGGTGAACTTTTCTTTAGATTCAGGTAATTTCATTAAAGAAGTAGATATTGCGATGTATGAAGCAAAATCAAAAGGTAGAGATGGTGTTATTGTTTTTAACAAAGATTTATCTGAACGTGTCGAACGTCATTTAGAGATAGAACAGAGATTACATCAGACTCTCAATGGTAACCGATTACAAGTCTATTATCAGCCTCAGTTTAATGGAAAGAAGCAGATAGTGGGTTGTGAAGCCTTGGTACGTTGGTTTGATGATGATTTAGGTGCGTTGTCTCCTGATGAGTTTATTCCTATAGCAGAAAATACAGGACTTATTTTAGAGTTAGGCTCCTATGTGTTACATGAGACTTTTAAAGTTTTACATAGTTGGAATGAACAGGAGCATTATCTTAAAAGTTTTGCTATTAATATTAGTATTCGTCAGTTACTCTATGAGCCATTTATTGAAGAAGTGGAAGTCTTAACTAAATATTATTTTGCAAAACAGGACATCTCCCAAAAAATTATTTTTGAGATTACAGAACATGTCTTTTCTGAAGATATGCATAAAGTGGTAAAGACGATGAAGAGACTCCAAAAATCAGGTATTACCTTTTCTATCGATGATTTTGGAACAGGGTACTCTTCTTTGAGTTATCTTCAGGAATTACCTATAGGTGAAGTGAAAATAGACAAAGCTTTCATTGCAGATATGGGTAGTAACGGTAACAGTGAAAAGATGATTGGTACTATTATATCTATAGCGAAAAACTTCAACTTGGAAATTGTCTCTGAAGGTGTTGAAGAAGAGTCTCAATTTGAAGCACTTCAAGCATATGACTGTGATATTTTTCAAGGCTTTTATTTCGATGAAGCTTTATCGAAAGAAGCTTTTGAACTCAAATATTTTAGTGTGTAGATGCTTATTTTACATGTTGGGCTATGAGATGAATGGCCATACCATAGCTTGTTGAGTTGTTGTATCGTGTAAGTACACGAAAGTTTTTTGCCCCTAGCCAAAGGTCATCATGGCTTAGGTTACGATTTTTTAGTAGATAGGCTCTAGACGCATTAAATGTACCTTTAGGCTTGATGCCATGCTTACGTATAGTGCTCATGGCTAGTGTCTTTCTGTGTGTTGTTTTAAGCCCTTTGAAACGCTTCCCTTTATAACTTGCAGGTACTGCAACCAAAGCACCTTTCTTCCAACCATTTTTATGCATAAACTTTGCGATAGACCCTATGCAGTCTTCTAAGTCCCAAGGGTCTGTTTTGCCGTCACCATTGAAGTCAGACTTGTGTCTGCGTGCTACCGATGGTACTTGTTGTACACATCCCATGGCACCAGCAAAGGAGCCTTCAAGTTTTGTGATAGGGTAGCCTTTTTCTCTGGCTAACAAAAAGAGATGTTTGAGTTCATTTTTAAAAAACTTCTGCATACGGTTTTTATGAAAAGCAAGGGTAGCAAGTGCATCTAAGATGTTATAGTCACCTGTGTACTCTCCAAACTTACTCTCAACACCCATAAACCCTACAATATAATCCATATCGACATCATAGACTTTTTCTGCACGGCGTAGGGTGGAGTAGTAGGCTTTTTTAAATCTCTTCGCTTTTCTTAAACTCTCTTTGTCCAAAACATGGGCTTTATAGCGTTCCCATGAACCATTGGTTGTCCCCACTTTGTACTTGCCTGTATAACGAGCGAGTGTATCTCTGTCTAGTTTGGCATGTTTGAGTACAGAAGTGACGTAGTTGCGTTTGAAGTGATATCTGTTTACCATAGCATTAATAAAGGTTTGTACCTCTTTTTTAGCAAGGTAGTCGTAGGCAATGGGAGGTCTGTCATCGTTGCTTAGAATGTATATCGGAATAAGTAGAAGTAAAAATAGTTTTTTCATAGTGACTCTTTAAGTACAAGAAGTGCATCACGGTAGATAGGCTCATCGATAAATCCATATTTTGCATCCATAAAGCCATTATTTGATTCTGCAGCGTTACTCTCAAAGACTTTTTTGATATGTTTTGCTCGTTGTAAAGCATCTGCGTCTAATACAAAAATTTCATTGGCTATGGTAACTTGTTTAGGACCCATACAGGCTTTTGATGTAAATCCCATCATTTTTTCTCTTTGGCACCATTGTGTAAATGTCTCTGTGTCGTTATATTCTTGGAACATAAAACTGATAGGATGGATACCCGCAGTTTTCGCATCGACAAGAAACTTGGAGAGGATGTAGTCAATGGTAGGGTTATTGAGTGTTACTATTGACTGTGGTAGACCAAGAGAGGTCAGTAAGTCTAAGATACCCAAGTTGGCAGTAGTGAGACGTTCATCTATACGTAAGCGACTCAGATTTTCAAATGCTTCTTTGGTCTCTAGTGAAATATGTAGTTCTTTATCGCTAGAGAGGAGGGTAAGTGCCTGTGTAATTTCTGTTTGGTTTTTAATTTTTGCAACACGTACAGCATCAAAAGCAAAATCATTTAAAAATGCTATCTCTTCTGCACCTCCTTCTTCCAAAGGGTTCACACGCACGATGATAAAGCTTTTAGTATGTTCCATGTGAGAAAGAAAAAGTGCAATGTTATGTAAGGCTTCCTTTTTACGACTAGGCGCAATGGCATCTTCAAGGTTAAGCGTTATCATATCGGCATCACTCTCATCCATACGGTTTAAGTGCTTGAGATTGAGAGGATTAAGCATCATATTTGAGCGTTTATTATGGTGAGAACAAGGTTCCTTTTTTACGTTTCCAAAGGATATGTCTTTTCCATAATAGTGAAGAATATTAGCGAGTGTTTGGTCATCAAAAATCATACGCTATGATAACAAATTTTCGTTGAGGTGCCCTTAAGTACGCACCTCATCTAAGTCTTGCATTTCTTCTATATATGCACAGAGTTCACTACCCTCTTTACAAGGTTGAGTAAGATCGTTGTAATATTCAATGACATTTGAAGCTACAAACTTCCAATCTATAAGTTCCCAAACAGATTCAAGATATTGCTTTCTATCATTTTTATAGTCTATATAATAGGCATGTTCCCAAACATCCATAGCAAGTAATGCTGTATGATGATGTGCTATAGGTGTATCTGCGTTAGCACGTTGAGTGATAGTTAATTTTTCATTGATATCTAATTCCAGCCAGACCCAACCTGAACCAAAGAGTGTGGCAGCTTTTGATATGAATTCTTCTTTAAATGATGAAAAAGAGCCGAAGTCTCGTGCGATTAGCTCGGTAAATTTTGCACTTGGTGGTAAAGGGTCAGGGGTAAGGCACATCCAGTAAAATTCATGGTTAAATGCCTGAGCTGCATTGTTAAATAAAGCACCCTCACTATTTTTTATAATATCCTGTAAAAGTACATCATTATCAAGTTCTGTATCTTTAATAAGCGCATTTGTATTGTTGACATATGCTCTATGATGTTTTTCATAATGATATTGAATAGTCTCTTTAGAAATCGTAGGTTCTAATGCATCTTTTGAAAAAGGTAAATCTGTTAACTTTATAGCCATAATAACTCCTTTTAAGTTTTATAGTACATTCTAGCATAATAGATAAAATGAAAATGCTACTTAAGTTCCTCTTCTATGTATTGTTTAAAACAATAATAAACAAACGGTATAATATCTTAAAAATTAAGGATACTTTTTGATACGTATTTTACTTCTTATCTGGATATTCACATTCTCTCTTATGGCCAATATGGATATTTATCCGAAAA
>Ga0256843_1002834_pt1 | contig 12440 bp, 18 predicted proteins | sample AlvinellametaG_FD_191572 | JGI IMG/M metagenome (GOLD analysis project Ga0256843, IMG submission 191572) | Pompeii worm associated microbial communities from hydrothermal vent at the East Pacific Rise, Pacific Ocean - Alvinella | ecosystem: Host-associated > Annelida > Integument > Unclassified ... | reverse complement strand
CTAGACTATCTGTATTAAAAGATATTTTGAATAATCAATTTAATAACTCTTATACTGAGCAGGTACAAGCTTTACCGTCAAAAGAAGTCACTCTAATACAATTATCAGATTTTTTGTTAGGTGCCACAAGTGCAAAATTAAATCAAAAAGAATTAACGAATACAGCAAAAATCAAAGTGATTGAACATATTGAGAAGCGAAGAGGCAAAGAAATTGCTCCTACTTGGAGTACGGAGAATAAGTTTAATATTTTCAAGATAAATCTACAAGGAGGTCTTTAATGCCTCCAAAATTATTAATTCTGTCATGTGAGATGGAATATCAAGTATATTATGAAGAAAAATATTGCAAATGTCCAATTGTTACATATGATGGCATACCAATATATTTTCCTAAGAATAAGTTTGATCATGCTTTTTATGAGAGCAGTGATCGAAGAGGTTCGGATGATATATTTTCAGATGTTAGAGCACAAAGGATGGGATGGATTAAGGAGATTCTCCAAAGCCCTACAGCTACTTTATATCAAGGGTGGAATAAAAAGAAAAAAACATATGACCCTTGTGGAAGAGTGGCATTTGAATATGAGCAGTTTGTTGTGGTAGTTCGACTTTCTTTAAAAGGAGATGGCACGCTGAAAGGAAATTTTATAACTTGTTATCAGGCGGATAATAGTTTGGATAAAATTAAACAGTCACCATTATGGGATAAAAATAAATGTATTGAAAAATTGAAGAGAAAGCAAAATAAGGGTGGTCGCTGATTTGCTACGCTGGTTCAGCGACCGAAACACTCGATTCATTCAAGTGCCGATGGGCACCGAATTCAACCGAATATTAACATTTTAGACCTTAATTAGATATAAATTGTATTAAATAGAAGCATAAATAATAAGTTAAAATATCGCATAAAAAATATTTGTAAACCAAAGAGCAAGAATGGCTATGCCCAAAACTTCTAATGGGCAAAATTGTTATCAATCCTTATCTTACCTTACAATGTATAAAGCCTGAAAACATCCTCTTTCCCACTATCTGGGGCAAGTTTTGCATAACGCATGGTTTGTTCGATATCGTGATGGTTCATCAGCTTTTTGATGGTTAAAATGGGAGATCCGTTGATTGCAAGATGTGAAGCAAACGTATGACGAAGTGTATGAATCACGGCTCTGTTGGTTGTGTCTTTTCGGTCTAATCCTTGATTAAACAGGTTATCCATGACAGGTTTGAGGTTGTTCGACATGGTTTTTCCGGGAACCTTTGTCAGAGTTAATCCTACAATATAGTGATTTGGAGACAGGTTTTCAAAGTTGATGGATTGCAGGTAATTGAGTGTTTCCTGTTCAAGAAAACCGGTATAGACCTCGCCATTATTTTTAAAGTCTGTAAGTTCCACAGTTCTTCTTTTGAGATTAATATCTTTTTTTTGAATGGAGAGTATGGTATCTCTACGACCACCGGTACTTAGCGAGAGAAGCACAAAGCTCAATAAACGCTGATCATGTCGGCAAGCCTCTTTTAGTTGTTCTACTTCATGGCTATCAAGGTAGCGTTGACGATGATTGTTGACCTTGTATTTTTCTACACCGGTACAAGGATTAACCAGTTTTTTGCCTTTTTTGATGGAGTGATTGTAAATGGTGCTAAGAAGCTCAATATAGCTATTGACAGTTTTGGGAGCAAGCTCTTTTGCCAATTCTCGCTTCCATTTTATGATGTCGGACTGTTCAACCGTTTGTGCATCAAGTTTGCCAAAGTACGGTTTTATCTTATAGTTATATTTCCCTTGCATCTGCTTGTTGGTTTTATTTTCAACAGTATCGCTAAAATATCTATCGGCCAACATTTGGATAGATGTGAAGTTTTTGGCTTTGTGTTTGACAACAGGAGCATTATCCCCAAACTTTGATCGATTAATCGCTTCATTTCTTTTTTGATGGCAATATGCCTCATTGATCCCTTCAGACTTTTTACCAATAATCTCTTCTTTGAGCCGACCGTTAATCTTATATCGTATTTGATAGCTTCTGTCATTGCCTTCCAGAATTTTATATCTGACACCTGTATATTTTTTAGAAGCCATCCACTTATTTTCACTCATACAAATACCACCTATGTACCACCTTATTTGATGAAACTTGATTATACTATAAGAAAGATGAGGAAGTGAAGTTTTAATGAAAGTACCGTACAGTGGGCATTTGAAGAGAATTGAGGAAATTTGATGACAATTGAGGAAAGTGGCTCAGTCAAGTCCCCCTCTCCCGGCCATCTTTTTTTAAAATCATATTAAATTTTAATCTCTTCTTGTAGTATTTGGTTCACTTCTTTTTATACATTGTTTTGATTCAGAGATAATCTTTTAATTTAATAGATAAGAAAACTTCAAGAAATATTTGGGTATAATCCCTGTCCCTATTACTCTAGGCAGAGTAGTGCAAAAGGGGAACTGCGCGAAGAATCTTTGATTAATTCGCACCGATTACTCAAGGGTTGGATGCCTTAAACTCAGGTATCCACGCAACACACAGGTGCAAAAAAGCGAGTCATTTGACGCGTTCAATCATACATAGGAGATAACCAATGAAGGTTAGACCATCAGTTAAAAAAATGTGCGATGATTGTAAGATCATTAAGCGCAAGGGTATCGTACGCGTGATTTGTAAAAATCCAAAACATAAACAGAGACAAGGATAAACATGGCACGTATTGCAGGTGTTGATTTACCACAGAAGAAGAGAATGGAGTATGCATTGACATACATCTATGGTATCGGTTTGACAACTTCAAGACAGATCCTTGACAGAACTGGTATCAGCTACGACAAAAGAGTTCACGAGTTGACAGATGCTGAAGCTGCGACAATTCGTAACGACATCCAAGAGCATGTTATGGTGGAAGGGGATCTTCGTAAGAAGGTAACACTTGACATCAAAGCGTTGATGGATCTTGGTAACTACAGAGGTCTTAGACACAGAAGAGGACTTCCTGTTCGTGGACAAAAAACAAAGACAAATGCGCGTACTAGAAAAGGTAAGCGTAAAACTGTCGGTGCAGCGTAAGGAGTAGCGAAGTATGGCAAAGAAAAAAGCAAAAAAAAGTATTGCTAAAGGTGTTGTATACGTAGCGGCTACCTTTAACAACACTGTGATCACAGTTACAGACGAGATGGGAAATGTCATCTCTTGGAGCTCAGCTGGAGCACTTGGGTTCAAAGGGTCTAAAAAATCGACTCCATTTGCAGCGACTGAAGCAGTTGCAGATGCAATGAACAAAGCAAAAGAGCACGGCATTAAAGAAGTTGGGATCAAAGTTCAAGGTCCTGGTTCTGGTAGAGACACAGCGGTGAAAGCGATTGGTGCAACTGAAGGAATTCGTGTAACATTCCTTAAAGACATCACTCCACTTCCACACAACGGTTGTAGACCACCTAAGAAGAGAAGGGTATAAGCATGGCAAGATATAGAGGTCCAGTTGAAAGACTAGAAAGAAGACTTGGGGTTGATCTTGGGTTGAAAGGTGAGCGTAGACTTGCTGGAAAATCTGCACTAGAGAAGAGACCATATGCACCAGGTCAGCATGGTCAAAGAAGAACAAAGATCAGCGAATACGGCCTTCAGCTTCAAGAGAAGCAGAAAGCAAAGTTCATGTATGGAGTTTCTGAGAAGCAGTTTAGAGCACTCTTTAAAGAGGCAAACAGAAAAGAGGGGAATACAGGGGAGATCCTTATTCAACTTCTTGAGCAGAGACTTGACAATGTTGTTTACAGAATGGGATTCGCAACAACCAGAGCGTCTGCGAGACAATTTGTAAACCACGGTCATGTTCTTGTTGACGGTAAGCGTGTTGACATTCCATCATACAGAGTAAAACCAGGTCAGAAGATCGAGATCAGAGAGAAGAGCAAAAGCAACCCTCAGATTCTTAGAGCAATCGAGTTGACAAACCAAACCGGTATGGTTGAGTGGGTTAACGTAGATAAAGAAAAACTTTTCGGTATCTTCGAGAGAGTACCAGAAAGAGAAGAAATTGCAATCCCAGTGGAAGAACGTCTAATCGTTGAGCTATACTCTAAATAATCGTAGTAAAGGCTAGTGAATGAGAAAAATTAAAGTTGCGCCATTTATGCCGACAGAGGTAGAAGTTAATGAGATCAGTGCGAATCGTGCTGAGATCATCGCTTATCCTTTTGAGAGCGGCTATGCTGTTACACTTGCACATCCACTTAGACGCTTGATCCTCGGGTCGTCTATTGGGTATGCACCTATCTCTGTAAAGATCGAAGGTGCATCGCATGAGTTTGATACTGTCAGAGGAATGCATGAGGATGTTGCTGTCTTTATCATCAATTTGAAGAATATTCGCTTCAAAATTAAAGATGAGAGTGACAGAGTAGAGCTCAAGTACAGCTTTGCTGGTCATAAAGAGGTAACAGCACAAGATCTTAACAATGATCAGGTAGAAGTGGTTAACGGAGATCTGCCGCTGGCGACACTCAATGAGGATGCTGAACTCAACTTTACTGTTGTTATTGCCAAAGGGATCGGATATGTACCAAGTGAAGATCTTCGTGACGAAGTAGCATCTGATGCGATTGCACTAGATGCATTCTTTACACCGGTACGTAAAGCCAACTACAAGATCGATCCGGTACTTGTAGAGGACAATCCGAACTTTGAAAAGATCACATTTGACATTGAAACCGATGCACAGATCGGTCCTGTAGAGGCATTTACCAATGCACTTGAAGTCATGAGCAAACAACTCTCTGTCTTTAATGGTGTACTTGATGTTGATATCTCAGCACCGGCACCAAAGAAGAGTGGAGATGAGAATGAGCTTAAGCCATTCCTTGTTACTGTAGACTCACTTGGACTCAGTGCACGTTCATTCAACTCACTCGATAGAGCTGGAATCAAATATCTTGGTGAGCTTGTATTGATGAGTGAAAACGAGATTAAGAACATTAAAAACCTTGGGAAGAAGTCACTTGATGAGATCAATGAGTGTCTTGTTGAGCATGGGTTTGGTCCAGAGTTCGAACTTGCGGAGAGCACAAGAATCAATCTTGTAAAAAAATTAGAGCAGCTTAAAGTATAAGCTGCCAGGATAAAGGAAAGATATGAGACATAAACACGGATATCGTAAACTAAACAGAACCTCTTCTCACAGAGCTGCTCTGCTTAAGAACCTCGCTATCGCCCTTACAAAAGAGGAGCGTATCGAGACAACTCTTCCTAAAGCAAAAGAGCTAAGAAGCTACTATGAGAAGTTGATCACAAAAGCGGCAAAAGCTGACTTCAATGCACACAGAGCAGTATTTGCAATGCTTCAAGACAAAGAGTGCACTAACAAAATTGTAACTGATATTGCACCAAGATACGCAGATAGAAACGGTGGATACACCAGAATTATCAAGACTCGTATCAGAAGAGGTGATGCAGCACCTATGGCGATTATCGAACTCGTATAATTGCTCTGCATACCTTCGGAGCTTTTGCTCTGAAGATCTTCAAATTTACTCCTATTTTATTATCCATTGAGAAAAAAATACTTTTTCTGTATAAGACAGAGGCTTTTTATAAGATATACACTATCAACCCATTATAGGGATTTTGTTATAATATATAGAGAAAGTGTTTTTTACTAAAAGGAGACTATGTGATTCCGTTTACTGATGAAGAGTTGTTACCACCGGTGCAAGATGTGATAGAGAAGGTACGTCCTTCTATTAAGCTTGATGGTGGAGATATTGAATTGATCGCCATTAAAGATGGTGTAGTCTATGTACAGTTACAGGGTGCTTGTGTAGGGTGTGGCAGCAGTGGAACAACATTGAAGTTTGGGGTAGAGAGACAACTTAAAACACTCATCCACCCAGAATTGACGGTGATGAATGTCCCTAAAGGGTTTGAAGATAAACTAGATCAGCTAGGATAGGATCGATGGAGAGAGAAGTTCAGTTGGCACGTGCGGAGAGCACTTTTCTGGCAGGAGATTTTGCCACGGCACTACAGCAGTATGGTGATGCCCTCAAGGCCTATCCTGATTCTGAAGAGGCAAGGGTAGGTATTTTTTTATCAGATCTTGGCATGGAGAGTCCAGAAGAGGCACAGGCACTATTTGACTACTATCAGGTGATCCGTAAAGAGAAGAAGAATGCGGGGACGATTATTGAAGAGCTGATCAACTCTTTGGAGGCGACAAAGGTACAGTTGAGCGAACTTTTGATCCACCCGCTGGAGGAGGAGGTTACCTATGGTGACGGCATTGGGTACAGTGATTTCTTGATGCTGGTAGAGAGCCGAGGTAGTTTTAAAAAAGCTTTTGAGGATATTATGTTCTCAACAAAGGTTGTCATTACAGACAAAGATCAGTTCATTGATTTTGTGACGCGACTGGCCAAAGAGGGATTTGATGAGATGGCCTTGAACTATCTTGATGCGACAACAACACTCTTTGGTGATGATCAGGATGTATTGGCACTCTACAATGTAGTAAAAGGAACAAAACAGTGAAACTCCCTATAGAGATGGAGGGCTATACCTTCATCACCGATGATACCACGCAGCTGGATGCTGATACCCTCTTTTTAAAAACAGCACAAAACAAACCTTACTTTGAGAAGCTTCAAGAGCAGCCCCAATCGATTACTCCTGCTGAGCTCATTGCCCATTGGGGGCTTGATACGATGCGTGTGGTAGGTGTAACCGGTACCAATGGTAAAACCACCGTAACTGCGGCGATCTACTCTTTTTTGCTCGATCTTGGTGAAAAACCGGCCCTGCAGGGAACACGTGGACTATTTGCTGAGGAGTCGCGTATTGAAGAGAAGAGCATGACAACCCCTTCTATTTTGGAGACACTGCACAATATGAAGCAGACAGCTGATCTGGGCTGTGAATACTTCATTATGGAGGTGAGCTCTCATGCGATAGATCAAAAGCGTATTGAGGGGCTAAACTTTGCCTTAAAAGTGCATACCAATGTGACACGAGATCATCTTGACTATCACGGTACAGTTGAGGAGTATCGTCGGGTGAAGAGTCTTTTCTTTTCAGATGATTCGATGAAACTACTGAATAAAGATGATATTAAGCGTATTCAGTTTAACCCCAAAAATGCCTTTAGTTATGGTGTTGATGAACCAGCTACCTATAAGGTACAGGCTTTTTCGCTGCTTCATGGTATTACGGCAGGGATTAAGTATCTGCAAGAGGAGGCGACATTCCACTCACCGATGGTAGGGCTCTTTAATCTCTATAATCTGATGGCGGCAGTGGGGGCTACACACTTGCTTACCAAGCGTCCTATTCAAGAGGTGTGTGATGTGGTTGAGAACTTTGCCGGTGTTGCCGGACGTATGGAGGTTGTCAGCCGTGAACCACTGGTGATTGTCGATTTTGCCCATACCCCAGATGGGATGTTTCAGGTGCTTGACTCGATTAAAGATCGTGATATCTCTGTTGTCTTTGGTGCGGGAGGAAACCGCGATAAGGAGAAACGCCCACTTATGGGAGCCGTAGCCGGACGTTTTGCCAAGAAGATCTATGTTACCAGTGATAACCCGCGTGATGAAGTACCAGAGATGATTCTTGAAGATATTTTAGCAGGGCTTGTGGGTAAAGAGCAGGTTACAGCAACACCAGACAGAGAGTTGGCCATTAAGATGGCACTAGAGGCACTTGAACCCAATGAAGTGTTACTGATCTTAGGAAAAGGCGATGAAGACTATCAGGAGATCAAAGGGGTGAAGTACCCGTTTGATGATCGTGAAGTGGTGCGTAAACTTTTAGTATAGTGCTATGGGGAGTGTATGTTGCTACTCCCCTAACGAAGATCAGCGTCTTCTTGAAAAATCTTTGGTTGCGATGCGGTAAGCATCGTAGAACTTCATAATCTCTCCACCGTTGGCTTTTGCGAATGCCTGAGCATCTGATTTTTTGGCAAATGCATATTTACTCACACGACTCATGGTACCTGGTTTGTTACTTCCTACAACATAATAGGCATTCTGTGCGGGGATCAGTTTTAACGTCTTTGCATCGACAACTTTGAGGTTGATAAGATCGGTTTTATTGATCTCGTTGTCGTGAACTACACAGTGAAGAGAGCAGTATTGGCGTTTGCTACCATCTTTGAGGGTAGCAACATGATTGGTTTTGTAAAACTGAGGAAGATTCATGCCACAAATGGCACAGGCAGTTCGTTTCTCCCCCTTTTGTACCAAGTGTGCTTTAGAGAGAGGAACACTTTGAAAACGTTTGCCCATATGTGTTGGAGCAGGGGATGTATTGCATCCTGAAAGGATGAAGAGCATGGCAAAAAGGGTAAGGGTTGTTCGTATGATCATGAGATTACTCCTTATGTGATGGTGTGGTATTCAAATCGAACTTCTCTCCGGTCCGCTGTGTATGGATGTAGAGCTTCCATGCATGAATAATCTGCCATAACATCCAGCCAAAAGAGAGAAGCATCGCTACCCCTGCAATATAAATAAGCGGTTTCAGGGCTACTGCTCCCAAAAGCAGTATAAACGATGCGGTGTGAATATAGAGGTGTTTCATCGCTGTTTTGGGGTGGATCACTTCGTGCATCATTGGAGCGGTAAAGTAGCCCTGGGCACTGAGGTGGAACCACGTTAGGAAGGGAACTATTTTATAGAACATGGCAAAGACGATACTCAGTGCAAAACCTGCAAAGAGAATGGCACAGACGGCTAGTAGTGCAGTATGGTGTGTAAACTGGTGTATGGTTGCCGCCCCCATGCTTAGTAGCAGCATTCCCATTCCAATACGCCATAACCAGACTGTGGCATCTGCAAGTGGGCGTTTGCGTTGTGTGAGCCGTCGTAGGGTTAAGAGTGCATAGGCCATAAGTATAAAGGCTATGAGTAGCGTAGTTGCCATAGAGAGTGTAGGCAGTAGAGCCATAGCAATAAGCAGCACAAAGAGTATGATGGGTAGATAGCGACTTGTAATAGTGGGGTATGAGGGGGTAACATAGAACATCTCAATGACTTGAAACGAGATAGAGATGATCAGTAATGCTACCCAACCAAAGAGCCCAAATGAGAAGTGTGCCTGTTTGACGGATGTGTAGTATGCTCCCTCTACTATACCTGCCAGGGTACCGGTAAGGTAGAGTGCCAGTAGTGTGAGTGCAATGAGTCCAAGAAGGGCGATACTCATACCTTTGGAGGAGGCACTATGGTTTGGTAGGCGTAGTAGTTTGCCAAGCATCATTATGGCAATGGTTGTGATGGTACCGCCCAGTAGAACAGAGGCTACCATAAAGAGTGTCTGGTTGCTTTGGATATAGAAGGCCAATAGAAGTGTGATAATACCTATGCTTAGCGGGTACTGTACCCAGGCGGCTTTTGTTGTGGGGGCTGTAAGGGTGACTCCTGCAATAACAGGCAACATTTGAAACAGAGCGGCAAACATAAATGAGAGCATGACACCCAGGGTAAGTGTATGGGTAAGAATGAGAGCCTCTTTTGCCGTATAATCAAAAATAGATGTACCAAAAGTAAGGATAAGAAAAGAGGCGACAACACCAAAGAGCCCTCCACCCAAAAAGAAGCGAAAGACAACAGAGATAGGAGGGGCCTGATCGAGCGAGAGGCCATTTTGATCAAACATCGCAGAGTTGCTCCAGGTTTAAAGTGTGATCTTTGCTAATGAGAATATGCCATGTGTGCGACTCATCCTCTTTATTGAAGACAGCAAGGCCCTGCTCATTTGCCATATCGATGAGTGGAATAGGGTTTTTGCGATGAATCATATAGAAGTAGCGACTCCCCTCTAACTCTCTGAGTGCCTGCATCGCCTTCTCAAGCGGAATGGGGTGCTCCAGCTCTCTAGCATCAAGAAAGATCTTCTGTGGTGCACTCATAGATTACAGCTCCACCTGTTTCATCTTTTCAAGTGTCTCCTCTTTTAACTCCGGAGGCAAAAGACGTTCACACATTGCATAGAGCATCTGCTCCTCTTTCATATTGTGCTGCTGAAGCAGGATCATCATCGATTCACATAATGAGAGGTAGGCATCTTTATCTTGAGACTCTACTGCTTCTGCCATCTTGCCTATGAGCCCCTTAACCTGGTCGTGTTCATAACGCATCACCTGGGTTGGCCCTTGTGTATTGCCTGTTTGCTCTTCAAAGACGGGGAAGAGCTCATCCTCTTCTCGTTTGAAGTGGGTGAGTGTTTCGTTTGAAAACTGTAAGAAGGCTTTCTCCGCAGCACCCCAGTCGCCATTCGCAACTGCCTGTTCTGCCTCTGCAAAGGTGGTGTCGCACATACGGTGCTCCCCTGTCATAAATTGAGATATATTCATATTTGTCCTTTTGCGTAGTGATTAAAATGTTTTAGTGGATGGTGATCATCTGATCCCACTTCTCTTTAGAGAGAAGAATCTGCTCTACACGTGCTTGCCAGAGTTCACCAAACTTCACTCTCTCTTGGGCAGAGGCAACCCCTTCGAGTGCTTTGCCCATAAGTTGCTTCATCGCAGGATCGGCTGGTACCATAGAGGCATCATAGCTGAGTGTAATGCTGGTATCGGTATCGAGTCTTGTGAGTGTTACTTCGCCATCCATAGGGACATTGTAGCTTACAAGGTTGTCACGGCTAAAGTTGCCCATAATACCCTTAAACCCACTCTTGCCGTTTGCACCGGCAATAAATGAGATGACATTGCAGATAACCCCGGTTACTCCTTCTGCTTCTCCATCACGCATAGAGACATGGATCATCCCACGTTGTGGCAGGGTGTCGGGGTAGAGTTTTTCTAATCCTTTAAGAGCCATGAGGTAGGCTCCTGCTACCGTAGGGCAAGAGTGCCCGGCAAGTTTGACACAATCAAGATAGGTGATCTCTACTTCACCATTTTCAAATGCTCCTAAAAAATCACTGAGGGGATCCTGGAGATGAATGGGTTGAACCTTGTCGAAAAATTCCGGATAGTGCATAGAGACTCCTTGTTTGAATTGATGAGATTATAGTTCAAAAGCGTTAATAACAACTTGACGTGTATCAATATTGCACCGCTTTAAAGGCGATTTAAGCAATTGAGAGTAAAATTCTCCTAATTAAATCTGTTTATAAAGGACAAACTATGATGCAAGGTGTACCACAACCAGCGTTCTATATCTTTAAATGTCAGCAATCAGCACCTCCGGGAATGCCAAAACCAAGCTGTGTAAGTCAAAACGATCCGGAGTCTCAACAACTCTTTCAACACTTGGCACAACAGCTGATGATGAAAGGGATCATCGGTACCGTACAGCCTATTCAGACAGGGTGTCTTAACCGTTGTCAGCAAGGGCCTGTAATGTTGGTAGAGCCCGGACATACCATGTATGTAGGACTTACCAAAGAGAAGATTGACCGTATTATTGATGAGCATCTCATTGGCGGTAAAGTCGTTGAGGAGTATGTGATTCCAGAAGAGATGTGGGGAGAACCTATTCCTCCTTCTCAGATGGTTCGATAAGCTTTATCTAAGGCGGAATCTCCGCTTTAGAATACATTTTCTACACAAATACTGTATAATATAGTTAGAGATACGGTATAATTCCGTCAATTTAAACCAATCAGGTGGAACAATTATGAATATTACAATGCTTTACTCAAAGCTACATCGTGCGACAGTAACCGATGCCAATTTGAACTATGTCGGCTCTATTACCATCGATGAAGATCTTTTGGATGCTGCCAATATGCGTGTTGGACAGAAGATCGATATTGTAAACATTAACAATGGAGAGCGTTTCTCTACCTATATTATTCGAGGAGAAAGAGGTAAGGGTGATATCTGCCTTAACGGTGCGGCTGCAAGAAAGGTGCACAAGGGAGATAAGATCATCATTATTGCCTATGCGAGTATGAGCGAAGAGGAGGCTGCACAGTACCAGCCAAAAATCGTTATTTTGAATGATGACAATACCATCGCACAGCAGTTTGAGGGGCTTGAGTAGTGTTTGGCGGCGGCTTTGATATGGGAAAGATGTCAGAGATGATGTCTCAGATGCAAGAGAAGGCCAAAGAGCTGGAAGAGAAAGCCAAAAGCACAGAGCTTACGGCCAGATCGGGAGGTGGTTTGGTAGAGGTACGTGCCAATGGTGCGGGTGAGATCATCGATCTCAATATTGATGATTCACTTCTTGAAGATAAAGAGTCGTTGCAGATACTGCTTATCTCTGCAATGAATGATGTCAACAAGATGGTTGAAGACAACAAGAAGTCTCAGGCAATGGGTATGCTTGGCGGCATGAATCCGTTTGCTTCATAAGATGGGGAGTAGGTAGAACATGCCAACAATTACTGAAGCCATAGAGCATGATTCTATTGCAACACTCAATACGTTACTGAAAAATGGGGCTGATTTGAATCGTCCTATTTTGATTGGTGAGGAGTATGATTTAGAGGAGTATGA
>Ga0256843_1002833_pt1 | contig 12441 bp, 12 predicted proteins | sample AlvinellametaG_FD_191572 | JGI IMG/M metagenome (GOLD analysis project Ga0256843, IMG submission 191572) | Pompeii worm associated microbial communities from hydrothermal vent at the East Pacific Rise, Pacific Ocean - Alvinella | ecosystem: Host-associated > Annelida > Integument > Unclassified ... | reverse complement strand
ATCTCAGAAGAGAAAGAGGTGTGGCTAAACAAAGGCTCCCTCTTACAAGCCATACGAGCTTCTATATCACTTCCTATGTTTTTTACACCCTACCATTACAAAGGAAGAGTGCTTGTTGATGGTGGCGTCCTTAACCCTGTACCTATCGCTCCGACATTTGGGGATGAGACCGATATCACTATAGCAGTAAACCTTGGCGGTGATGCCATCTATCCCTCACCTTTGGCATCCAAAGAACAAATCAAAAATTTTTCTCTTAAAATACAAGAGTATATATCCAAACTCTCCATCCCTGATGCATTTGTCAAAGAGGATGGGATGTATGTGATAGCCAACAAGTCATTTGATACCATGCAAGGTGCTCTCGCACGTATGAAACTAGCTGCCTACCATCCTGATGTGGAGATAACAGTGCCAAGAAATCTCTGTGGTACCTTTGAATTTCACAAAGCACAAGATATAATTGCATACGGCTATGAACTTTGTAGAAATATTGAAGAATTAAGGAGATAAATGGAAAATCCATTTGAAAGCGGTCATATAAAAAACTACGTATTGCTCTATGCAAGTGTTGTTGTGATTATGGTGCTTTTTTTTATAGCAAGCACCCTCTTTCATGATGTAAAAAAAGTGCAAAAGAAAGTATTTGATGCCAATGTTACCCACAAAAGTGAGCAACACGCGACACCAAAAGAGGAGCATAATACTACAAAAAAATTTAAACTCTTACAACACGCATACTAAAAGTTGCGTGTTACTCTTTTGTAACAATATAAAGCTGCTCGTGCCCCAAACGTTTTAAAATATCCATCACAGATACAAAGTCTTGAAAGCGAGATTCTTTATCACTTCGTAAAACAACAGTCTGCTCTTTTGAAATAGCTGCAAGTTTTTCCTCTAACTGTTGTAGATTTACCTTCTCTTTCTCAAAGAACATCTCACCTTTGGCATTGACATACACAGTAACCTCTTTTTTGGTATCCTCTTTTTGTTTTGTTTTTGCTTCTGGCAAATCAACAGGGATGATCCCCTGCTTGATAAATGTAGCAGTTGTTAAAACCATTACCAACAAAACAAGCATAATATCAATAAAAGGGATTACATTGATAGAATCAAACTTTTTATGTGCTTTTTTACATTTAGACATTAGCTGTTCTTTTTCTCTAGCATCACATCAAATTTTGTCAGGATTCGCTCCACTTTTCTCAGTGCGATCGTATATGCTACAATCGCAGGGATAGCAACAACAAGCCCCATAGCAGTAGCTTTAAGTGCGAGTGCAAGACCTGTCATAATCTTTTTCGTATCAACTGCACCCACATCTCCAAGTGTATAGAATGTGATCATAATCCCAACAACTGTTCCCAAAAGTCCAACATAAGGAGCATTACTCCCTATAGCACTGATAATACCGATGTTATCAGTCAAATCGAGTTCAAGTTCATCTCTGTGTTCATAATCTTCTACACGAACACTTTTATAAAACATCATTCTCTCTATAAAAAGCCATAATGTCACTATACTCATTAAAACAAGTATTCCCATCACTCCATAATCTAACGCCTCTTCGGCATATTGCATCACTGCACCTGTTTGCATCGTTTGTCCTATTTAAATTGTAATTTTACTGTTGTCCCAACACCTTTTTGGGAATCAAAAATAAGTTCTATATTATTTGTATCGCAATAACGCTTCACCATAGAAAGACCTATACCAAAACCCTGCATATTTTTATTTGCCTGATAATAGTTGTCAAAAATCTGAAGCAGTTGCACCTCATCCATCCCTATACCAAAATCTCGTATAGAAAGAGTGTTGTTCTTAAGCCGAATTTCTATTGTCTTTGAATCGAGTGAGTATTTTACCCCATTATCAATAATATTGTCAATCACTTTGGCAAGCCCTCTTTTATCGCTATAAAGCTCCATTAAATCCAAATCAAGATGAAAAACAAAATTTGGATATAACCTTTGTAAAAAATCAACTCTTTCTTTTACAAGGTCGTTAAGAAAAAACTGCTCTTTTATCTCCTGTTTGGTTTGCATCTTTATCATATAATCAAGTTCATTATAGCGTTGCTGTAACATCTCACAGGCATTTTCTATACGTTTGACCCTTTTTATAACTTTCTCATCATCTACATTTTTCTTCAACATCTGCGTGTTACTTTTAATGGTACTGATGGGAAGATTGAGCTCATGAAGTGTCTCTTTTGAAAGTGCTTGCAGATTATGCACATAATCGACCAAAGGATCAATCGAGAGTTTGGAAATAAATATACCAGAGAGGATGATAAAACAGACTAAAAAGACAACCACCAGTACAAGATTGTCAACTTGGACAATCTCTAAAAAATAATAAAAGACTGCCAAAAATGTAGTAACTGTTAAAAAATAGTATACAAAGATACTGATACGAAGATTACGGAACAAGTTTGTACCCTACACCACGTATGTTTTCAATACTGGTATCTTCCAAGAGCTGTTTGAGTCTGTTTATATAAACTCTCACCGCACCATCACTGCCAGATTCACTTGCACTCCAAAGTGTATCAACAATCAACTCTTTTGGTACAACTTTATTTGCGTGTTGCATCAAAAGCACTAAAAGCTGATACTCTTTTTTCGAAAGATCCAACTCTACACCGTCATACAACACCCGTTTATGGGCTTCATCATGGGAAAGTTTTCCAACCTCAATGGCAGGTTCTTTCTTCATCCGTCTAAAAACTGCCTCAATGCGTAATAAAAGCTCATCATTATCAAAGGGTTTTATTAAATAGTCATCACAACCACTCAAAAAACCTTCACGAAGTTTCTCTTTGTCTTTGTGTGATGTGAGGAAAAAAGCGGGTGTTTCATCATTGGCAACACGCAACTCTTTTAAGAGCGAAATACCATCAATTAACGGTACATTGATATCTAAAAGATAAAGATCATATTTTGCTTCATAGGTAGCATCAAGAGCATCGGAACCATTGGTGACATGGTTCACTTCATACCCTTCATCCTCCAGCAGATCTTGAAGTGTTTCACCAAAGAGCAGATCATCTTCAAGTAAAAGGATTTTAATCGACACTCTCAATAGCCCAGTTTAAAGTTTCACCCGCATACATAGGAACTACACCACCATAATTTGCAGGAACAACAAATGGACGTTTTTCCAATGTTACCTCTTTAAATTCAGGGCAGATCCCATAAATACGTTGTGCATTGTCACTTACAAAATCCTGTAAGTTTTCAAGTTTGTCGTATTGCTCAAAAATTTCACATAAAAGTTGCAGTGCGATAGGTGCTGTAAAAACACCAGCAGCACAACCACACGACTCTTTTTTATGTTGTGGATGTGGTGCAGAATCACTTCCAAACATCACTTTAGGGTGTGCTTCAAGCGCTACATTTAAAAGTGCATCCAAATCTTCTGGACGTTTTGCAATCGGTTTACAAAACAGATGAGGCTGCATCATACCACCGACAACATCATCAAGTGTCAGTATAAGGTGATGTACAGTGATCGTTGCATAAAGATTTTCATACTTGTCTAACATATCCACAGCTGCTTTAGTTGTAATATGCTCCATAATGATTTTAAGTTTTGGAAAGTTTTTTGCCAAAAGCTCATAAATAGACATAAATTCAGCTTCTCTGTCCATTACAAAACCGTCAGTTTCACCATGAACACACAGTGGAATCTCCAATGCACTCATAACCTCAAGCGTTTCTCTCATCTCTTCAATATCAAAAGAGCTCACTCCACCTTCAGAATTTGTTGTGATTCCAGCAGGATAAAGCTTGATAGCTGTTATCTCATCAGCTACATTTTTTAAAAATTCTTTATCATAGTTTTGGTAAAAAAGTGTCATATATGGTTCAAAGTAGTCATTTGGTACAGCAGCCATAATACGATCTCTGTACGCAATAACATCCTCTTTGGTAGTTACTGGGGGAACAAGGTTTGGCATAATAAGTGCACCACTGAAACTATAAGCAGAAAGGGGTGCTACATTTTCAAGCATAATGCCATCACGCAAATGCAGGTGCATGTCAAGAGGCATTAAAAGTGTATGGGTTTTCATAAAAATTCCTTCAAAAGTATTGATGGAATTATATCAGGTTTGTGTTTAAAGTGCCCAAAATCTAAGAGATAAAATAACAATAACCACAGCTAAAACAGGCATAACCTTATAGAGTTTTGATATACCAAGAAGCGGTTTGCCATCTACAAAAATACCAAGTTGCACCACAGTTACCATTAAAGCTGCCATGATGAAAAATAGAAAGGAAAATCCTACTACACCGATGTAAGAATAGTGGGCAAATCCATACATATAAAGAGCTATTGCCGCAATAACTACAGCGATATGCTGTGCATAAAGAAGTGTTGAGAACTTCTCCTCTTTCTTATGCACACGTGCAATCTTAAAATAAAGAAACAGTAAAAAAAGTGTTATATAAAACAAAAAAATTATCCTTCGTCAATAATATCATTAATATATTTTGGTTTGGTGTTAGAGATGGAGAGAATCACCTCTTTTTCCACATTTTTAGCCACTTTACCAGCAGCTATAAGTTCAAGAAGTTTATGAACACGTTGCTCTTCTAGCTCTTTTTCTTTTAAAAACTGTTCATGTCTGAGCTTCTCTTCATGCATCTTCTTTTTAAGTTCACGATTCTTTTTACCGTTTAAGTAGAGCAAAATAAGAGCGATGATTACAACAATCACAATAGCAATCACTATATATACCGTATACTGCATACTCTCTTTATGTGTAGCAGCATCGATCTGTGTCGTTTCCACTTTTGCTTTATAATCGGTTTGTGCTATTGTTTTTTTTGTTTCAGCATTGATCTTAGCGATATTGAGCTGACTTTGAGATTTAATCTTCTCTATCTCTATTTTTGCTTCAGCTTCAATTTTAGAGAGCTTTATTTTATTGTTACGATCAAGCGCCTTATCAGCACTCTCATACGCCAAGGAATGGGGATTGACACCTTGTTTTTGTTCAATCTCCTGCCCCATTAATGTTACTCTCTTTGGTGTTGAGTTACCGCCACACCCTAGAAACAATATTGCCAAAAACATAAAAATTATTGCACGTATCATGAAACTTCTCTTTAAAATTTAGTTTATAAACTCTCTTTTGCGAGTGCTATAAGATCATTTATAGCTTTCTCATACCGTTTTGCTTCCTCTTGGGAAGTTGATTCAAAACGTGTTACCAAAACTGGTGTTGTGTTTGATGCTCTTACAAGCCCCCAACCGTTTTCAAAGTTGATACGAACACCATCAACATCTATAATATCTTTGATTGTAGGAAAATCTGCTGGTGGATTTTGAAGCAGCTCTTTAACTTTGTCGATGATTAAAAATTTCTCAGCTTCTGTAGTTTCTACCTTGATCTCTTCCGTTGAGAATACTTGTGGCAGTTTTTCAAGTTCAGCATCAAGATCTATTCCATCATGAAGAAGCTCTAACATACGAAGTGTTGCATAGATAGCATCATCATACCCAAAATAACGATTTTTAAAGAAGATATGCCCACTCACTTCACACGCAAGGTCTGCATCTGTTTCTTTCATTTTTACTTTAAGGTTAGAGTGCCCTGTTTTGTACATAATCGCTTCAGCACCACGTTTTTGAAGCTCATCATACATCACCTGAGAACATTTTACCTCGCCGATTACAGTTGGTTTATCCATTTTCATACTATATAAAAGAGCCATCATATCCCCTTTTATATTGTTCTTATGGGTAAGTACTGCAATTCTGTCTGCATCGCCATCATAGGCAAAAGCGATATCATTCCCATCAGCTAAAAGTTTCTTAACATCCTCTAGGTTATGTTCTACAGAAGGGTCTGGATGGTGGTTTGGAAATGTTCCATCTGGGTCTGTATATAAACCTTGCGTGTTAAGATTGAGTGCTTTGAAAATATCTTCAGTTACTACACCAGCAACACCATTTCCACAGTCGTATGCTATTTTAGTATCCATCCCTTGAAGGTGAGCGAACTCTGAAACCAAAAAGTCGATGTAACGGGTATTGGCATCTATCTCAGTAACGTCACGCTCCACTTTTGGTGGCATCTCCATAGCATCACACTCACGCCCTAGAGCATAAATATCTTCAGAGAAAAAAGGTGCTTTGTTGATGGTGATTTTAAAACCGTTATACTCACTTGGATTATGACTCCCTGTAATCATAACAGATGCACTAGGCGTTATACCATCCCAAGCCTGATAATTTGTAAAGTAGTTTACAGGAGTAGGCACAAGTCCCATTCCAAGTACTTTTTTTCCACCAGCATTAAGACCAGCTACAAGGTACTCAAAAAGAATCGGAGAGTGACTTCTTGCATCATAACCAACAGCGACATACTCACCGTCAATCTTGGAAGCAAGTGCGTAACCTATCTTTGTTACACTCTCTTCATTTAACTCTTTTTCAAAAATTCCTCGTATATCATACTCTCTGTAGATGCTCAATATATATCCTTACTTCATTTTATTTCACGAATAATACTATGAAAAATATTAAAAAAAGGAATAATTATAATAATATAGCAAAAAGTGCTAAATTATGTAACATCAACATCCGCTTTTGGTTCTGAAAAATAATACCCTTGAGAATACTCTATACCCAATGCTCTTACAATATCTTGCACCTCTTTGGAGTGAACAAACTCAGCAACAACCTTTGCCCCTATACTTTTTGAAAAATCATTAATGGTTTTTGCTACACTGAAACTTTTGGGATTGGATGCTATATTTTTTATAAAACTTCCATCTATCTTTATATAATCAACCTGCATCGCATTGACACGTTCAAAGTTGGAGTTTTGTACACCAAAATCATCAATGGCTATAGAAAATCCATCCTCTTTGAGTGCAAGCAACTGCTCTAAACTCGCCTGTGCACCTATAGCACTGATCCCTTCTAAAACTTCAATCACAACCCTTGAAGCATCTATACCATACTCTTTGAGCTTTTCTTGCAGATATGCCCGTAAATAGCCGTCATTGAGATCATGTTCACTGATATTTATGGAAAACTCATATTCATTATTTGCAAATGCTTTAAACGATTTATCTATCATAATCCTTGTGATGCTGGGCAACATCCCTGTAAGTTCTGCAACATCTAAAAACTCAAATGGAGTCTGAACACTGCCATCCTCATGAACAATACGTGCCAAACATTCATATTTTTCAATTTCATTTGTTTCGTTATTGATTATTGCTTGAAAATAAGGTGTTATATGCTCCTTTTCTATCACTTTTGTAAGTGTAGGCATATATTGTTGGATCTTTAGCTGTAAACGCTCTGTTTGTGAGTTCTCATCATAAAAAGCGATTTGGTTTCTTCCGATTTTATGTGCATCTTTCAGTGCTATATGAGCATGTTTAAGTAAACATTCTTCCCCTTGAGCCAATGCCATTGTAAATGTAAATTTAATATGAAAATCATCAATCTTCAAAGAGTAGTGCAACATATCCTCTTGGATTTTTTTTGCAAATTCACTCATCTGCTTTAGTGTCTTCGTATAAGAAACAATCACAAACTCATCTGCACATAAACGATAGAGCGATTCACCCTCATCAAGTCTTTTTTGTAAAAAACGTGTTACCTCTTGTAAAATCACATCACCGTTGTCATATCCGTATGTAACATTCAAACTGTCAAAATTATCAATGTTTAACAATAAAACAACCCTTTTTTGAACCTTTTTCGAATCTTCTAAAAGAGCTATACGGTTTAATGCACCAGTGAGATCATCTGTAATCACCTGATGTCTTAGCTGCTCGGTCTTATACTCAACCTCTTTTTCAAGCTCTTGGTAGTAGTTATCAACGAGTTTTGTAGCATGGATCTCTTTTGCTACTTTTAAAAGAATATATTTGAGCTGTTCCATTTTTAAAGGTTTTATCAAAAATCTATCCACACCAACATCGATCGCTTTAAGCAGGTTTTGGGAATCGTTATGAGCTGAGAGGATGATCACCTTTTGAGACTCATTTATTTCACGAATATGCTCAATAAATTCCAAACCATCCATTCGTGGCATATTGATATCTGTAATGACTATGTCATAACTTTTTTGTTTGTATTTTTCAAGCCCTTCAATACCATCTGCGGCAATATCTACTGATGCAAAAAGGAGTTCAAAAATTTCTTGAAGCTGTTCTCTTGATGTTTCATCATCTTCTACATATAAAATATGAAAATTTTTTGTTTTCTCTTGAAGATCATACATTGTTTCGTTTCCTTTTACTAGTTCGATGTCAAAAACAGATAGGTAATATCATCATCTTGATACTCAACTTTTTCAGTTCGTAAAGTTTCAAACATTTTCAAATCAATAGCTTTCTTAAAGTCATCTTGAATATATTTTGCATAGATGTCTTCAGAATTTTTGAGTATATTTTCGTTAAGTCCATCACTATAAACCAACAACTTCTCCACCTCCTGAAGTGGCATCTTTCCTATTGTAAAATCTTGAGAATATTTTGTAATGGGTGGATTGTTCGATCTTATTTTATGTACATTATTCTCTTGAGGTTTCATATAAAGTAATGGGGGCATCGAAAACAAAGCATATTCACAACTCTCCTTTTGACCATTGAAATAGATAAAACTTGCTGAGACAACCTCCTCTTCAAGAAGATTCGGATGGATAAATCTAAACAACTCTTTTATCATTTTTCGAAGCGAAAAACTCCCTTTTTTCAAAAGTTTTTCTACTTGGTAGTTTAAAAATGCACTTGACATCATAGCTGTCACAGAAGCAGATATCCCCTTACCCATACCATCTACTATAAATACAAAGAACTCATCGTTTGAGAGCTTTTTAATCAAATAGCTGTCACCACTTAAAGTATCTTTTGGTTGATAAAATACCTCGCAATGGTAATGTAAAAGCCTTTTACAATCACCAAGATCATTTTTTATAATGGTTTTTTCTTTCGCATAGGTCAGATTCTCCTGATAGTCGTTATATGAAATCTGCTGCGTTTGTTCTTTGAGCAAGATCCTCTCTGCTATGATAGATTTTACAGCAAGATTAAATGCCAGAAACATCGATTCTGATGTAAAGGGTTTTTTCAAAAAACTTGTAATATGTACATCAATCACACGTTTGAGCATATCCATACTTTCCAATGCCGTCACCATAATAATAGGTACGGTAGCATCTATTTTTCTGATCCTTTCACTCATCTCCAAGCCGTCACATTCAGGCATTTTATAATCGGTCAACACAATATCAATATTGTGTTGTTCAAAACATTCAAATCCTTCATTTCCATTTTGGGCAAAATATACCTCTTTGAACATTAATGAAAACATCTCTTTATATATCTCTAAAACATTCTTATCATCTTCAACACACAACATTGTCAGTGTTTTATAGATATCACGGATATTACTATTCATTACATTGTCCTATATTAATACGAAACATTGCACCATCTTTAATGTTTTTGGCACAAAGTTCTCCATCTAAATGTTCTTTGACTATTTTTTTACTCATATACAGACCAAGTCCTGTTCCCTTGTTTGTATCTTTTGTCGTAAAATAGGGTTCAAATATACGCTCAATAATCTCTTCATCGATACCACCTGCATTATCGCTGATCTCTATCATACATCGCTGATTTCTGCTGTACATTTTAATGGTTATATATTTATTTTCATGTTCAACATTATCAAGTGCATCTCTGGCATTTGCAATGATATTTATCAAAACATGCTCTAACTCTTTTTTATATGTAACTGTTGAAAGATTTGGTTCAATATCAATACGAAGTTCAATATTATGGTTTGTCAACTGTGTTCCCATAATCTTTAAAATATCATCTAAAAGATTTTCAAACAAAATCAACTCTTTTTGTGTATTTGGCTTGGTAAAATTGATAAAATCATTGATAGTCTGTGACATCACCTGAGTCATACTTTCAATAAAAGTAGCTGTCTTAGATATATGTTCAGAAGATGCAGCGCCCATCTCATTGAGCATATTTAGTTTTATAGCAGAAGCACTGATAGCATTTAAAGGTTGTCGCCACTGATGTGCTATCATATTGATCATCTCACCCATCTGAGCAAGTTTTGCCTGTTGTGACAAGATAGCATCTTTGATTCTGATATCGGTAATATCCAATGTTGTTCCAACCATCTTTACCGCTTCATTTTTTTCATTATAGATAAGTTTCCCACTCTCTAGCAGAGTCAGGATCTTTCCGTCATTTCTTTGCATATGGATCTCAATAGAGTGTACATTCTCATTTTTTGGACCATTTGCCAGTGTTTCTAGTTTACTTAATTTTATTCTGTCTTCAGGAACAACCATATCTATAAACTCTTCCAATGTTGGAGGTGGAGCAGCAAGATCATAATTATGTATCTTATAACTTTGAACCGACCAGCTTATCTGCTTCGTCTCTAAATCCAATTCCCAACTTCCAAGGTGTGCCATCTCTTGGATAAGTGTCATCGTATTTGTTTTGGCTTCGAGCTCTTTTTTTATCTGTGTAAGTTCTTCACTCTCTCTGTGTAACTCTTTTGTTGTCACATTGATAATGTTCATCAATGCAGCGAGTGTTTTATCTTTAATATCTAATGTTTCTGTAGTGGGCTTTTGCACTATCTGTTTTTGCTCTTTTGATTCTGAAAGAGCTACTGCTGTAAGTGTCTGGTTTAAAAGTTCAGGTTTTTTCGATGTAAAAAATTCACCATAAGTAAAAAAACCACTTGTTGGTGCTACTTTAGCAAAAGGTTCTATCTCTTGATATATAAGATCTGGTATAAAACGGCGACGTGCCATACAGGAGTAGATAAAAAAGCTCTCAACATAAAAAGAGGATTTATTTAAACTGTTTTCTAAAATATGGCTCACCTCTCCAATACCAAGATGAACCACTTCCCCCTCTTTGATATTACCAGCAAAGCTTAAACTTCCATCATCATGTTTTGCAGTAACTGCACGGGCAACCTCAACACCGTCTTTATTCATAATAAGAGGAAACTCGATACCTGTTGCAGGTAATGCCTCTGCAATCTCAGTTCCCAAATAGTTTGTATAAAACTCAACTGCTGTTTTGTTACATATAGTATAGACTCTGTTACCTTTGGCTTTTGTAATGATATGTTCAACCCCTATAGACTCCCATCCAAAACTGTATAAACTGTCAACCTGCAAAAAGTCTGAATCAAGAGCAACACCAACAGCACCGTTAGAATACAAAGTATCATCTTTACCGACATAACAATTTTCAAACTTGGCACCATCAGCAGAAAGTCCCCCTGCTATAATAACATGAGGTGCAACAGAGTAGATTCCGTTTAAAAACTCTTCACCATTACTTGAGATACCATCTGTAAAAGTTATAAGGAGTTTGGTTCGTGGAGTAATAATAGTTTGTGCAAGTTTAACACCCATTGCAAAACTATCCTCTTGTGGTATATAGGTAGCATCTAATTGTGTTTTTTGAAACAAAGAGACAGAGACAACAGTAGATTCTGTTAAAACCTTTTGATTTGATATTTCACCATCTGTTGAAGAGGCAATAAGTGTTGCGTGGGGAAAATGTGTTTTTAAGTACTTTAAAACAGCTTTAAACTTGGGTAACGATTCCCCTGAGAATACTTGAATCAATACAGAAGAACTCTCTTGTATCTCTTTTTCGTATTTCAAAAAAATTGTAGAATAATCTTCACCTTCTACAATTATTGAATAACTTTTCATTCCTATAGACCTAACATATATTAATTTATTTACCTATAATCTTAGAGTAAGCAATATTTAAAGATGCTTAAAGTTATCACACAATAATGAATAATGTTTCATAATAATAAAGTTCTTACAAAAAAAGCACAAAACTTCCCATTTTCATACTTGGGTATCTAAGACACTATATCCTTGTTCACTCATAGCAGTATCGATCAATTCCAATGCCCTTTGCAGTGTTTTTTGAGATATTTCAGGAAGTTCACTACCCCAGAGCTCCTGTGCTTCATCATAACCTTGCAGTACCCCTTCCCTACCAGCACGTAAAAGTTCTTCATCACCACCTGCACCCTCTATCACAAAATCAGCGATACGTTTGGCTGTTTGCTCAATGCCAAATATACCATCTTCACTTACAAGTTTGGCAGCTTCTTCTTGAGAAAGTTCAGCAATAGGTTGCCCTTCATACCCTATATCCTCCAAAAATGCCTGAAAATCTTCATAGTTTTTTTGGAAAAGATCATCTGCACTCTGAACTTCTGATTGTATACTCATCGATGCAAAAGTATACTTATGTGTATTTTCAAAGACAGCTTTTCTTAACTCTTTTGTCTCATCAGCACTAAGCTTTTGGGTATAAAGATTTTTAACAACACTTTTATTTTTTGTATCAACATTAGTAAAACTTGTCATATTTGATGAAATTTCCATAATAA
>Ga0256843_1002832_pt1 | contig 12441 bp, 11 predicted proteins | sample AlvinellametaG_FD_191572 | JGI IMG/M metagenome (GOLD analysis project Ga0256843, IMG submission 191572) | Pompeii worm associated microbial communities from hydrothermal vent at the East Pacific Rise, Pacific Ocean - Alvinella | ecosystem: Host-associated > Annelida > Integument > Unclassified ... | reverse complement strand
AAATCTATAATTCGCCTTCGGGCATACCCACCTTTTTTAGGTGGGACCAAATAACTTTTTTGATTTTTCAATTATTATTTCAAAATCATTTTTATTTATCATACCTATTTTATTCATTAATCTTTTTATACTAAATACCTTTACTTGAATAATCATTGCAGATACTTCTATAAGTCCATCTTTTTTACTATTATAATTAAATTTATGAAAATAATCATTACTTTTTGTCTTTGTAGTTGTAGGAACACCTAAAAATAAATCAGATGTTAATTTTCTTATTACAATAACTGGTCTTGCAAAATTTTTACCTTTTCCATACTCTTCACTTCCAATATTTTGTCCAATTTTTGTCCAAAATATTTCTCTTGGTTTTATTCCTAATTTGATATTATTTTTTGTAACAGTTTTTTTAACTTCATTCCACTCATCATATTTTTTCATAAGCTTTTAATCCTATTTTTTATAAGTTCTATATAATTATTATAGCAAATATTATTACAATTTAAGTCAATAGTTCTTATTTTTAAAAATACTTTTTTATTATTTACACCTAGTGTAATATCTTTTTTAATTTCATCAAAATGTTTTGGATATAGCAACATTGTAGATTCAATATTATTATAGTTATTAGCATATACATACATTTGGTATCTATCATCTCTTGATGATAGTTCATCTTTTTGTATAGATTTATATTTACAATCTATTATTTCAAATTCATTTATAATATCTGGTCGTAAATACAAACTATCAAATTGTTTATTTCCTTTTTGTATTATTATTTTATGATTATTTTGTTTATAAATATTTCCTATAAAATTTTCAAATAACACATTCATATCAAATAAAAATGCAAAGCTTTTTTTATCTTTATTAAAAGTAGGTATAAGTTTTTTTAAAAGTAATAATGCTATTTCATAACTATGTTTAAATCTATTATTTAATCTTGTAAAATTGATATTTATATTATTTATATCAAATCTTTTATACTCAACTTCATCAAATATAAGTTCACATTTTTTTAATAACTTTTTATTTGAGGTAAAATTTGAAAGTGTTTTTATAGCATATAGAAAAAATTGATTTAATTCATTGTCTGAACTAAATTCATCATAAGAACAATATATTTTACTATTGCTAAAATTATATTTTATATTTTCATTTATTAGATACTTGCCCTTTAATACTCTTGAATTTTCTTCTTTATTTATATAGTTTTTATATAAACCTTTTTGTAGTTCTTTTATTAGATTTTTTACAAAAATTTGGATAAATACTTCTAAAATATTATTTGATTTTAAATTTGAAGTACTAGCTAAATCTTTATTATTTATTTTTATATCATTTGCAAAGAGTAACATATAAGTAAATATGTTTAAGTTTTGTTTATTATTATTTGATATTTTTGGCAATATAAAATAATCTTCATTTCCATCATTGATTATTCCACAGTATTGAGTAGCTTTTATAGTATTAAAGTCACTTTTAAAATATTTTTGAATAGTAGGTGTACTTTTTATATATGAGGTTAGATTATTACCAATACTTTCATACTCATAAATAATATTCAAACCAACTCCTAAATTTATAACAACAAAAAGTATTTTAGGGTATTAGTTACAAAGAAGTTTGGATTATATTTTTAGATTTAAGATTGAGCATACTTTAGTATGTGATTGAATAAACCTAAAAATATAATTTAAAATTCAAAGTAAATGATACTATAAAATACTTTTTTTAGATTTTTTCAACAAAAGATGATAATATCTCTCGCTTTGCCCCACCAAAATTAATATTTAATTTTAACTCTTTTCCAGCTTTACTAACACCTATTACTCTACCCATACCGAAGATTTTATGTTTTACTAAATCATCTTTTCTATATGCATTTGTTTTTTGGATACTAAGGCTTCCTTTTATCACTCCACTTTCACTTAAAAATCTACTCTTTGTAAGTTGTGTTCTTCTACCTTTGTAAAATCTAGAATCAACATGAGAAAGTGTAAGTCTATCTTTTGCTCTTGTAAAAGCAACATATCCAAGTCTTCTTTCCTCTTCTAAATCACTTCCATCTCCAGTTAAAGGGAAGAATCCTTCTTCAAGACCAATTATAAATACATACTCATACTCTAAACCTTTACTAGCATGGATACTCATCATAGCAACAGCATCATCACTTAGTGCATCTTGATCACTTTGTAGTGATATCTCATTTAAAAAGTCTTCTAAGTTTAATTCAGGATTTTGTAAAAAGTAGTCTCTTAAATATCCATAAAACTCATCAATATTTGCTATTCTATCTGTTCCATCAACAAGTTTTTCAAATGATGCTTTAAAATCAAATGTTTCATCAAAACTATCTACAAATCTCATTTTTGATAATTTTAAAACATCTTGTAGATCTTCAATAGAAGCCATAAATACTTTTAATGTTCTAGCATTCTTTTTACCTACAACTTCACTTAATTCATCATTTGATAGATCTGCAACTAAAGAGAATATAGATTTTTTTATTCTTATTGCTTCAACTTCAAGTTTAGATACTGTTGTAGCTCCAATTCCTCTTTTTGGTTTATTTATAATTCTTTTTAAAGAGAAGTTATCATTTTTATTTGTAATAACTCTAAAATAAGCAATAAGATCTTTAATCTCTGCTCTTTCATAAAATTTCATACCACCTACAAGTTTATAGTTTATTCTAGCTTTATTAAATCCCTCTTCTAATGCTCTTGAAAGTGCATTTACCCTATAAAGTATTGCAATTTCTTTTGGATTTACTCCACTTTGGATCAACTCTTTAATATCATCTGCTATTTTTCTAGTTTCATATGTTTCATCTTTACTTTCATATCTAACTATTGGTTCACCCTCACCTCTTGTTGATTCAAGTTTTTTACCAAGTCTATCTCTATTGTGTTCAATTAGTGAATTTGAGTGTTCAAGTATTTTTTGAGTTGATCTATAGTTTTTTTCTAGTTTTACTATTTTTGTATTTTCAAAAGTGTCTTTAAAAGTAAGGATATTTTTAATAGTAGCACCTCTCCATCCATAAATACTCTGATCATCATCACCAACTACACAAAGATTATTATGCTCTTTACATAACATTTTAAGAAGTTTATATTGAAGTTCATTTGTATCTTGATACTCATCTACCATAATATATTTATATCTATTACTAGTTTCTTTAGCTAGATCTTCATTATCTTTTAAAATATTATATGTAAGAAGTAGTAGATCATCAAAATCTACAAGATTATTTTTAACTAAATAAGCCTCATATTGTTCGTAAACATTTGATATTTTTGTGTAAAGTTTATCTTGTGAAGTTTCTTTAGCAGCTGCAGGATCCATACATGAGTTTTTAAATTTTGAGATTTCATTTGCTAAAATTGATGTTGTTGTTTCTTTATCAATTGTTTTTAATATCTTCTTTTTATCATCACTATCTATTATCACAAAGTTATTTTTTCTACCTAGTTTTGAAATATTAAATTTTAAAAAAAGTAATCCAAACTTATGAAATGTACAAAGTAATGGAGGATAAGTCATATTATCTATAAGTTTAAATGCTCTATGTTGCATCTCTTTTGCAGCTTTATTTGTAAATGTAAGTGTAAGAATTGAAGCTGGATCAATACCAATCGATATAAGATATGCAAGTCTTGTTGTAATTGTCTTTGTTTTTCCACTTCCAGCACCTGCTAAAATTAAAAGTGGACCGTCTATATGTTGAGCTGCATCTTTTTGTTCATCATTTAAACTTGATAACATATGAAATCCTTGTTGTTATTATTGTATTTATTATATCAAAAACTTTATAAAAGAATGTTTTTAATGGTTTTTTATATAAACTTATGTTATTATTATTATAATTAATTTATAAAGGGATCTTATGTTATCAGATTTTACAAAACTAAACACTTTTCTAACAGTAGTTAAAGAGAAGTCTTTTTCTAAGGCATCTGCAAAACTTGGTATTTCTCAACCTGCTGTTACTCAACAAATGAGATTTATTGAAGATTATTTAGATACAAAAATTTTAGATAGAAAGAAAAATGGTATTAGACTTACTAAAGAGGGTGAAAAATTACTTATAGTTGCTCAAAAATTATCAAAAGTAATCTCTGCATCAGAACAACAGTTATTAGAGATAATAAATAAAAAAATAAACTTTATTTTTTCTACTTCAGCTGTTATTGGTGATTATATATTACCTACATTTTTAAATAGCATAAGAGCTAAAATAGACAATGAAGTAACAATAGAAGTAGGACTTAGTCAAACTGCTATTGATTCACTTTTAGATAAAAAATCAGATATGGCACTTATTGAATCACCTGTATTTGTAGATGGTGTTATGTATAGAGAATGGATGGAAGATGAGATTGTAATATTCTCAAATCAACCATTACCAAAAAGATTAAAAAATGAAGATTTACAATCTTATAAATGGGTTTGTAGAAATAAAGATAGTCATACAAGAAAAATGTTTAAAGAGTATTTAGATAATGCTGGATATGATGATTGTGATACATTTAATACAATTACAGAATCATCTTCACTTACAACTATACTTCAAACTGTATTACACTCAAATCAACATGATACACCTACAGTTTCTATTGCTTCTTATAAAGCTCTAAAAGGTTATGAAGCAGAAGGTAAACTATTTGTAGCAAGACTACCTAAAGTTACTATGAAAAGAACTTTATATATTGCATATCTAAAAGAGAGAAAGCATGATGCCTTTATAGATACAGTTTTAACTTATCTTATGAGCCATAGATAGTATTAAACTACTATCTTAGCTAATAAAAAAGCCCAAGCAAATTTGCTTGGGCTTTTTTATTTCTACTTCATTTAAAAGATTATAAATTTATATAAAATCTACAATCTCTTTTTCTAAGTTTTCTATATCTATTATAGTATCGTGTTTAATATCCATTGTAAATAGAGATTCAATACTAGCTGGTACTTTTGCATTAAATTTAGAAGATATTATCTCTAATGCTTCTTTATCACTATATTTAGTGTCATCTTCATTTAAAGCATTTAATACTGTTGGAGAGAACTTTGTCCACTCTGCTGTTGAATAGATAACATTTTTAAGATTATCATTTTTTAAATCTTCATGTGCTTTTATACAAGTAGCAGTATGTGGATCCATTAGGTATCCATTATCAAGATATTTTTTGATAGTTTTTTTACCATACTCATCATCACTAAATGTTGCCGAAAACTCCTCTTTAAGTTGTGCTGTTTCACTAGATGTTAATCTAAATGCATTTTTACTAGCTAAATCATCCATAAGTTCTTTAGTTCTAGCACTTCCAAACATATCGTACATAATTCTTTCTATATTTGATGATTTAAGTATATCCATAGCTGGAGATTTTGTCATTATTAATTTTTTGTCATTTAGATCATATACACCATCATTAATCCATGATGTTAAAATATTATTTTCATTTGAAGCAATAAGTATTTTTTCTATAGGAAGACCCATTTTTTTAGCATAGTACCCACCAAGTGCATTTCCAAAGTTTCCAGATGGAACAGTAAGGTATATTTTTTCACCATAAGAGATCTCTTCTTTTCTAAGAAGTTCTAAATATGACCAAAAGTGGTAAACTGTTTGAAATATAATTCTTCCAAAGTTAACTGAATTAGCAGCAGATAATTTAACCCCAGACTTTTCTAAAGTAGCTTTAAATGTATCAGACGCAAGAAGATTCTTAAGTGCATTTTGAGCATCGTCAAAATTTCCATTTATCCCTATTACTTTTAGGTTATCTGCATCTTCAGTTACCATTTGTAATCTTTGAACATCACTTGTTCCACCATTTGGATATAAACAAGCTACTTTAATACCATCTTTGTTTTTAAATGTATTAAGTGCAGCTGGTCCTGTATCACCTGAAGTCGCAGCAAGTATTAAGTATTTTTCATCTCTTTTTTTAGCAATAGCAGATAAAACTGAACCAAAAGGTTGTAATGCCATATCTTTAAAAGCACGAGTTGGCCCATGGTATTGTTCATTTACAAATAATGTATCACTTACTTTTACTACTGGTGATGGATTATTTTTATCATCAAAGTTATCATATAAAGATAGAGCTTCATTTAAAACCTCATCTTCGATATCTATTTTAAACTCTTTTAAAAGATCAAAAGCTAACTCTTTGTAGCTTTTATTTATATGATCTTTTATAAAATCTTCACCTAAACTAGGTAAAGTTTTAGGTACATAAAGTCCACCAAAAGATGCACTTGGATTTAATATAGCAAATGAAAACTCAACCTCTTGTGGTTTGATACCATCATTTCCTCTTGTTTCTATAAAACTCATTTAGCTTTCCTTATTTATTCATATATTTCGCGATTATATCATCTTTTGAGTAATAAGATGATAAAGTAATTTTTATTGCTCTAGTGTATAGTATGTAAGTGTAGAGTTTCCGAACTTTTTACTTTTATATTGTTTAAATTTTCCAATATTTTGAGTCATACTTAATTCTGTTTTATGTTCAAATACTACCATCATTATATTTTCATTTTCTAAACTTTTTACCATTTTAAATGTATTGTGATATATCTCACCCATTCCATCTCTATAATCAAATGGAGGATCTACATATACTATTATAGGATCTTTTGTATTTTTTAATTGATTATTTACTATATTTGGTACAACCTCAAAACTATCTCCTAGTATCGTAGTACAAGCTGAACTATCTATACTTTTACAGTTATTACTAAGTGTTTTATATGCTCTTTTATCTATCTCTACAAAATAAGCATGTTTAGCACCCCTACTTATAGCTTCAAGACCAATACTACCACTACCTCCAAATGCTTCTACAAATATAGTATCTATAATATCAAACTGAAGTACATTAAAAAATGATTCTTTTAAGATTGATTTACTAGATCTTGTAGAATCTAAACTTGGTAACTCTAATTGTTTTCCTTTATATTTTCCTGCTATTATTCGTGTAGTTAATTTATTTTTTGCCATTTTTTACCTTTATCTTGCATAAGTAGTTGATCTACTCTCTCTTATTACATTTATTTTTATCTCACCTGGATATTGAACTTTTGCTTCAATATCATCTGCTATTTCACTAGCTAATAATACAGCTTCATCATCATTTACTAATTTTGCATTTACTATTATTCTTAGTTCCCTACCTGCATTAATTGCATAGGCGTTTTGAACTCCATTTTTAGAAATGGCAATAGTTTCTATATCTTCTACCCTTTTTAAAAATGATTGTAAAGCATCTCTTCTTGCACCTGGTCTTGCTGCACTTAAAGCATCTGCTGCACAAACTGCTGCACTTTCTATACTACTTGCATCTTCATGCCCATGGTGTGCATATATTGCATTTATAACCTCTTGTGGTTCATTTAATCTTTTACATAAATCAGCACCTAAATCAACATGAGATCCTTTTTTATCATAAGTAAGTGATTTACCAATATCATGTAAAAGCCCTGCTCGTCTAGCTTTTATAGTATCTCCACCTAGTTGTGAAGCAATAAGACCTGATAGGTATGCAACCTCTAAAGTATGAGCTAATGCATTTTGTCCATAAGATGCTCTATATCTTAATTTTCCAATTAAAATAATAAGCTCTTCATTCATATCTGTAATTCCAAGCTCTAAAACTGCTTCTTCACCCTCTTTTTTTATACTTTCATCAAACTCATTTTTTACACTTGCATATACTTCTTCTATTCTAGCTGGATGAATTCTTCCATCTTCTATTAATAGTTCAATAGTTTTTGTAGCAATTGCTCTTCTATAAAGATTAAAACTACTAATTGTTATAGTATTTTCCTCTTCAATTATAATATCAACTCCCAAAGTCATCTCAAGAGATTTTATATTTCGTCCCTCTTTACCTATAATTTTACCTTTTGTATCAGCATCTGGTAAATTTATATGATTAACTAACCTTTCAGCTGCAAATTCTCCAGCATATCTAGTAACTGCATTTGATAATATTTTATTCACTTCTTCTTTTGTTTTTTCTTGTGCAATTTTATACTCTTTTCTAAAAATAGAAGCTACTTTTGCTCTTGATTCATTTTTTACTAGCTCAATCATTTTGTCTTTGGCTTCAATACTTGTTAATCCACTTGCATTTTCTAATATTTTTAGACAATCTTTTGTTTTATTTATATACTCTTGCTCTTGTAAAGATAAACCTCTTTTTAATGATTCGATCTCTTTTTTACTATTTAAGATAAGTTGTTTATCAAGCTTTATTGAATCTAATTCAGTTTTTACATAATTATCAACATCTTCTTTTTTCTTGGCTATCTCTTCTCTTGCTTTTTCAAACTCTTTATCTATATATTTTTTTGCATCTTCTTTTGCAATATTTAATGTATTTTTTGCTTCAAGCTCTATTAATTGAGCTTTTGCTTTTGCTTCTTGCATATAAGTACTATTAGAAGATGAATATTTTTTCATAGCAATAAAATATCCTATTAATATACTTACAATAGAAACTATTATATATATAATTATATTTTCCATTTTAAACCTTTATTGTTTATAATAATATCTGCTTTTACATCATAATTATTTGTTACTATATCTTTGCACCCACAATCAAGTAATTGTGTAAATATAACTCTTGGAGTATAATCCAAAGAGAAAAAAAATCTATCATAAAAACCAACACCAAAACCTACTCTTCTAAATGTTTTATCATAAGCTATTGTTGGTACTACTGCTAAATCTATTTTTACTTTATATTTAAAATTTGAACTATTTGGTTCATAAATATTGTATTTTTTTTTAGATAATGGCAACCTATATGGCACAATCTTAAATTCATTTTTACTTATCATATAAGGTACATATACATTTATATTATTTTTTCTTAAATAGTTAATAAAATATCTAATATCTACTTCTTGTTTTAAAGGTAGATATAAAAGTATATTTTTATAGTTATTTTTTTTGATAATTTCTTGTAATATTTTATTTATATTTTTATTTATTTTGAATTTAAATATATCTTTAATATTTTTTTGTTTATTTATACAATATTTTCTAAGACTATCTTTAGATCTGTTATTCATATTTAAGCCTATTGCGATATAATTAAATATATTTTACCATAAGGAAATGAAATGAATATTAAAGTATTGACTTTTTTTTTAATTTTAATTACAACTATTTTTACGGCTTGTCAAGACAAAGAAACTATTGATGAAAGCGTAGTTAACCCAGTAAAAGAACAAAAAGTTCAAGAGAGAAAACTTCCAACTTTTCATCTAAAAACAACTAATGATAAAAACATTACTATTGAAGTTACTAAAGATGGTTGGAATTTTAAAGAATATCCAAATAAAGTAGTACTATTAAACTTTTTTGCTACATGGTGTCCACCTTGTAAAGCTGAGATTCCTCATCTAAATAATTTAGTAAAAGAGTACAAAGATGATTTTATTGTTATCGCTGTTTTAGTTGAAGAGAACAAAACAAATGAAGAGATAAATGAGTTTATAAAACAATACAATATTATTTATCCTGTTACAAATACACCAGAAAACTTTAATGTTGCAGGTGCTGTTGGCGGTGTTGATTCTATACCTGCTATGTATCTATTTACAAAAAAAGGTTTAGTATTGCAAAACTATGTTGGTGCTGTTGATGAAACAATACTAAGAACTGATATTAAAAAAGCAATGGAAAAATAATGTTCAGTTTCTTTAAAAAGAAAAAAAAAGAGGAAGCTAAAGAGGAAGTTTTAGAAGAAAAAGAACTTCCCTTATCTGAAGATGATTCTTTAAAAGAGCCTATAAAAGAAGAGCTTGAAGAAAAACAAGATACAGAAAAAGAGATAATATCTGAAATAAAAGAAGAAGAAAAAGTTGAACTAGAAGAGCCTATAAAAGAAACTAAAGAGGTAGAAGTAAAAGAACAAAAGAAAAGTTTTTTTGCAAGAGCTTTAGAAAAAACTATAGGAAACTTATCTTCTATTGTTCCTAAAAAAGCAGAAAAGATTGAGTTTGATATTATAGAAGAACTTTTAATAGAATCTGATATGGAATATGAAATAGTAGAAAAAGCTATGGATGGACTTCCTGATATGATCACAAGAGCACAATTAAGACATAGACTTGTTATGCTTTTTGAACATTCACCAGAAGTTGATATGTCAAATTTACCAAAACCATTTGTACAATTAATCATTGGGGTAAATGGTGCAGGAAAAACTACAACAATTGCAAAACTAGCTGCTAAATATAAAAGTGAAAATAAATCTGTAATACTAGGAGCTGGCGATACTTTTAGAGCTGCTGCTATTGAACAGTTAAGTATTTGGGCAAATAAAATTGATGTACCAATTATTAAAACAAAACAAGGTCATGATCCAAGTGCAGTTGCATACGATACTATATCTTCAGCAATTGCTAAAAATATCGATCACTGTATAATTGACACTGCAGGTAGACTTCAAACTCAAACAAACTTAAACAAAGAGTTACAAAAGATTGTAAAAGTTTGTAACAAAGCAAAAGAAGGTGCTCCTGATCAAAAGTTATTAATTTTAGATGGTACTCAAGGAAACACAGCAATTGCTCAAGCAAAAGCTTTTCATGAGATGGTAGATATTGATGGTATTATTGTAACAAAATTAGATGGAACAAGTAAAGGTGGAGCTTTGTTTTCAGTATCTAATCAACTAGAACTTCCTATATTATTTGTAGGTATTGGTGAGAAAAAAGAGGATTTAATACCTTTTTCACCTGATAATTTTGTAGATAGCTTACTTGATGGGATCTATTTGTAAAACACTATGCAAAGCCTTCTTTTAGCAAAAAATAAAAAAGAATGGCTTTATATTGTCTCTTTTTTTGTTATTGTATTTTTTATAAATATTTCATTTGAATATTATAAATATAAAAACTTAACACAAGAAGAGATATATACAAACACTTCAAAAATCATAAATATTTATGATAAAACTAATTATAAAGTCTTAAAACTTTCAAATGATGATTTTACTTTTTTTACTTCTACAAAAAATAACTTTAATAAAAATGACAATATATTTATTAGTATCATAACTACAAATATAGACTTTATATCTTATTTAAAAGGTTTTTATGCAAAAAGTTTCAATCTATATGAAAATCCAATAAAGAACCAAAATAGTTTATTTGATGAAGTGAAATCATATATTGATTCTGAACATAAAAATAAAAATATCTCTTCACTATTCAATGCCCTATTTTTAGCAATACCTTTAGATAAAGATTTACAAAATATTATATCATCTTATGGGATTTCACATCTTATTGCAATTAGTGGATTTCATCTTAGTGTTTTATCACTGATAGTTTATTTTATATTTAATATATTATATAAACCAATCCATCAAAGATATCTTCCTTATAGAAATAAACAATATGATTTACTATTAGTTAGTTCTATTGTATTATTTTTATATCTAATATTTTTATCTTCTCAAGCTCCTTTATTAAGAGCATTTGTTATGTATATTTTTGCTATTTTTGCCCTTAGATCAAATATTAAATTATTATCTTTTACAACACTACTTTTATGTATATTAATTATTATATCCTTATTTCCTAAACTCTTATTTTCTTTGTCATTTTGGTTTAGTATATGTGGTGTTTTTTATATTTTTTTATTTTTACAATATTTTAAATCATTAAATAAGATAGTACTATTTATATTTTTAAATATATGGCTATATCTTGCTATTAATCCAATATCACATATGTTTTTTGCTAACACTAGTTTATATCAGTTATTTTCACCATTTTTAACTATGCTATTTTCTATATTTTATCCACTTGAGTTACTTTTGCATTTAGTAAATATGGGAAATATTTTAGATAAATATATTGAAATATTTTTAAACCATACTATTGAAGTAAAAAATAGTTTTACAAATATTTACTTTTTTATATTCTATTTAATTGTTAGTTTTGCAAGTATCAAATCAAAAAAAGCTTTTATATTATTAAATATTTTAATAATACTTTTTAATATATATTTGTATAATCACTAATGGATAAAATAATAGACTTCAAAAGATATTCATCTATACACATAGGTGATAAACACTCAGTAAAAATAATCAACGATATAGCAAACTATGATGATTACACTATTTTAGGAAGATGTAACAACACCCTAATCTCTCCAAATGCAAAAAATCTTGCAATATTAGGAGATAAATTTGATTATATATATCAAGAAGATGAAAAATTAATAGTAGGTGCAGCAACATCTAGTGGTAAGCTACTTACATATTGTAAAAAAAATGATATAGCTAATTTTGAGTTGCTAGCAAAACTACCTGGGAATATGGGTGGCTTAGTAAAAATGAATGCTGGATTAAAAGAGTATGAGATTTTTAATCATCTACATAGTATAAAAAC
>Ga0256843_1002831_pt1 | contig 12443 bp, 8 predicted proteins | sample AlvinellametaG_FD_191572 | JGI IMG/M metagenome (GOLD analysis project Ga0256843, IMG submission 191572) | Pompeii worm associated microbial communities from hydrothermal vent at the East Pacific Rise, Pacific Ocean - Alvinella | ecosystem: Host-associated > Annelida > Integument > Unclassified ... | reverse complement strand
GGCTAAGATGGATGTCAGTGTAAAGTAACGTTTACCAAAACCCTTAGGACGCATGGGACTCCTTTTTAAAATATCCCGAATTATAACATACGAAGAGCGCATTTCAGTTAGCCTCTATTATAATAGCCGAAATGATAAATAGAGGGGATGCGATGGGTAGAGTTTTAAGAATGAGGTCACTGCTCTCTCTGGCGGTACTTCTGATGACGACGCTCTCTTACTCTGTAGAACATGAAGCAGTCGATGCAGAGAAGATCATGGCGTCCACAGGGTTTAAGATAGACAGAGAGAAACTGATGCAGAGTGAGCTCCTTGTCTTTGCGAGAGGGGACAAAGAGAACGTAGACTCCGAGATCGCGCTTGACATGCTGCTCTATCTTGATGCTCCCTATGAAGCGGTACTTAAAGAGCTGCAAAAAGGTGAGAACCAGCTCTCTGACTACAGTGATGCTATAGCAGTCAAGGTAGATGACCTGGATGACCCTTCCTCCTCTCTTTCAAAGTTGCACTTCGCACCTGACGAACAAGATGAGGTCGACAGGCTGATGGCCTACGACGAGGGTGACAGCTTTAACTTCAGTGAAGCGGAGATCAAACGTCTTCATCTCTTGAGAGCACACGCCACTTCAAAAAAGGAGAGCGCAGAATCGTTTATGAGAGAGGTGTTGGCAGAGCGTATGAAGGCGTATCATAAAAGAGGTGTACACTCCATCGCTGCATATGAACGCGGACATACAGTGCATATAGACAAAGACCTGAAGAAGGGGAGTCAAGACCTGCAGGTACTTAAACGGTGGTTCGATTACTTCTATGAGGACTTCTTACACTATCCTGATGTCAAAGACACGCATTACACGCAGAAGTTCTACTGGGTCAAAGATGCTATGGAGGGTCGTCCGGTATTTATCTTAAAACATCAGATGGTCCACGAACAGCCCGGAGCGACCGTCATCGCAGAGCGACAGTTCTACATCTCTCATGGTCTTGACGGACTTCAGGTCGAGATCATCTGTCTGCCTTACAAAGAGGGGACGATCCTCGGAATGGGGGCACAGACCTTTACCGGTAAGGTCGCAGGCATAGGCGGTCTTGTCGCCCATAAGATCGGACGGATGCAGATGGAGAAACAGCTCAGACCGATGTTCGTCAACCTGCAACACGAGTTTGCGAAGAAGTAACGTTTAGAGCTGCAGGTTGCGCATGAAGTTCCCGGCGATGATGGTCGAACGCTCTTTGAACTGTGCGGAGACCTCCGGCGTATAGATCTCGTCGAGGACACCGAAGAAGAGGATGAGCCACTGATCGAAGGTCTCACGTTTGAGCCCTTGCAGACGGGTGTGCGGACCGAACGGGTTACCGCGGTACTCGGTGTCACCGAGGGCGATAGAGGCCCAGAAGTTGGTGAGCAGTTTGATATGTTCTTGCCATAAGAAGGTGCTGAGCTTGTCTCCGAGCTTCTCGATGAAGAAGGGGCCGACGGTCTCATCTTTTAAGACGACACTGTAGAACTTGACGACCATCGTATGGATGTTCTCTTTGGTGATCTGGTTTTGTAACATTTGTGTTCCTTTAAGTAGTTGTTCTCGTCACTCTTTCGAAGGCAGGAATGCTGTTGTATTAATCTAACAACCGTATCTGCCGCTTGTTGGCTTTAGGCTGCTTTTTAGTCTCATGTCCATTTTGATGTGCTCTCATGAACTGTGGGACTTTGCGACGTTTGTTCTTGGTGATGTCGAGCAGCATCGTCTCTATGACTTCGTCTTGAGGCAGTTTACGCTCCTGTGTCAGAAAGTCATAGATGTGCTGGGTGAGACGGTCAAGCGAGATCTTCCAGGTCGACTGGGTCTCATGGTAGAGCCATCTTGAGAAGTGCGAAAAGCCGTCATAGACCGTGGTCTCTTTAAAGAGCAGGTCGCAGGTGTTGGTGAAGTTGCCGCTGTTGTAGACCAGGTCCCAGAAACGGGCGAAACGTTTCATCTCCTGTATCTGGGCAAAGGTGATGAGGTCGTTTTGCAAGATGTCATAAGGAGGGATGTCAGAGTAGATCATGCCCGCCTCTTTGTCATGACGTGACATGGTCGTACCTGAGAGGTGTTTCAAGATACCGATCTGTATCTCACAGGAGGTAAGGCTGGCAAGCTCGTTCAAGTTGCGTCCAAAGCCCTCTAATGTCTCTCCTGGAAGTCCTACGATGAGGTCGACATGCATGTGTGCCTTGGTCTCGTTCTCGAGGTAGGCAAGGTTCTCTTTGATCTTCTTGAGTCTCAGCGGACGGTTGATGTTGTCAGCGATCTTGGGGTCGAGTGTCTGGATCCCGACCTCTAACTGCAGGGCACCTGCCGGAAACTGTGCGATGCGTGCTTTCAGTGAGTCTGGAAAATGGTCAGGGATCACTTCAAAGTGGACAAAGTAGGGCTCCTCTTTGGCCAGGAAGAAGTCTAAGATGGCGTTGGCGAACTTCATGTTGAGGTTGAAGGTACGGTCGATGAACTTGAAGTTGCGTGCGCCGCGCTGCCAGAGTTTCTCAAACTCTACTAAAAGTGCATCGATGTCAAAGTTGCGTACCTTCTCGTCGATGGCCGAGAGGCAGAACTCACAGAGAAAAGGACAGCCGCGGGAGGCTTCGACATAGATATAGCGGTTGGCGACATCGCTCTCACTGTAGTAGTCGTAAGGTGAGGCGATCTCTTTGAGGTTGGCCATGACCGGTGCGATGATCTGCTCTGTCGGGGCAGTGCCGTCAAAGATCTCACGACAGAGCTTGTAGAAGGCGACGTCACCTTCACCTTTGATGATGTAGTCAGCCTTGGAGAAGTCGACACGGTGGGGGATGTGACCTGCCTCTGGACCGCCAAGGACGATGGTGGTCTGCGGGACGATCTTTTTGAGTATCTCGATGAGCTGGTGTACCTCAGAGGCGTTCCAGATGTAGACCGAGATACCGATGATCTCAGGCTTCTGTTCCAAGACCTGTTCTGCGATGCTTTGGATGTTCTCGTTGATGGTGAACTCCAGGATCGTCGTCTCTTCTTGCAACTCCTGCATGTTGGCATAGAGGTAGCGCAGAGCTATCGCAGTATGGGTATAACGGGAGTTCAAGGTGGTGAGGACGATACGCAAGGCTTACTCGCCCTTAACGTGTCGTGTCAGATCGTTCTTGTAGAGATAGTTGGCACTCTGGTAGTAGGTGATGGCACGGTCGATGTCCTCTCTGTTATCAGGGATCTCTCTATATTTGACATCTTTGCGTTCAAGCTTTTCGACCTCAAGAGAGACGACGCTCTCATTTGGTGAGAGGATGGTGAGACGGTTCTCACGGAAGAGACCGAGTTTCTGGTAGTTGCCGATAAAGGCACGTTCGCTGAAGTCATCGGCTAAGATGTCGTTTCCGTAGAACTTCCCTTTGTACTCCCAGTTCATCAGAGACATGACGGTCGGCATCAGGTCGATCTGTGATGAGAGTTTGGAGACCGTCTGCGGTTCGATGATCTTTGGTGCATAGATAAAGGCAGGGATAAGGTAACGAAAGAGCGGAAGGGCCACTTCACCTGAACTGCCGCCGTTGTGGTCGGCGATGAAGATGAAGAGGGTATTGTCGAACCATGGCTTCTTCTCAGCATCATCAAGGAACTTCCTGATGGCGTAGTCGGTATAGTTGACCCCGCTGTCACGACCCTCAAGCTCCGGTTGTGTCATATGCTCTTTTGGAAAGGTGTACGGACGGTGGTTAGAGGTGGTCATGATGAAGTTGAAGAAAGGCTTCTTAGCCGCATATGACTTGTCCGCCTCTTTAAGTGTCTTGTTAAAGAGGTCCTCGTCACAGACACCCCAGACATTGTCGAAGGTGATCTCACTCTCATCGAAGTTGTTATGGTCGACGATGTTGAAGCCGTTGTGTGAGAAGAACTCGTTCATGTTGTCAAAGTAGCCGTGTCCGCCATAGATGAACTTGTTCTCATATCCCTTCTCTTCGAAGGTAAAGCCGACGGAGGCGAGGTTGTGGTTGTTGGGACGTTTGACGATACTGCGGCCCGGGGTCGGAGGTATAGAGAGTGTGACCGCTTCCATACCACGGACGGTACGTGTCCCTGTAGCGTAGAGGTTGTTGAAGAAGAGAGACTGTTGAGTCAGTTTGTCAAGCTCGGGAGTAAGGTCCTGAGTACTGCCGTAGGTGTTCATGTAGGCAGCGCTCATACTCTCTATCATCACTAACATCACGTTATAACGCTTCTCCTCACCACTGCTGATGTGTTGGCGGGTGATGTCTTTGAGGTCGTCACTGACAAAGGTGAGCTCACTCTTGGTCTGCAAGACGCGAAGCTCTTTGAGGACATCTTCAATATCATGGCTGATGTAGAAATCATCATAGTCAAGTGAGTTGTTACGGAAAGCAGAGAAGAGGGAGTAGAGACCGTTCTTAGAGAGCTCGGCATTGAACTTGTTCTCTGAGGCAGCAGTGAGGCTCTGCTGGTCGAGTAAAAAGAAGGATAGCAGGGGGACCATGAGCAGAAGTGCCCCCTCTTTGAGACGTGCTTTAAACCCTTTTTCATCACTGAAGGTCGTATGCAGTACCATCGTCTTCTTGACATAGAAGGCGAAGATGGCAAGGGTCAACAGCAGGACGATAAGCAGCAGCAGCGGGACAGGGTAGGATTCGAGGATGTTGTTGATCACCTCTGTAGTATAGATGAGGTAGTCGACAGCGATGAAGTTGAAACGCTTACCGAACTCCTCCCAGAAGAACCACTCGCTGAAGCCGTTGAAGACGATAGCAAAGATAAAACCAAAGAAGATCGCGATGGTCATCTTGCGGTGCCATGGGGCGTTAAAGACCTTGTTGGGCACCAGGATGAGGTAGATGACAAAAGGGACCACATAGTAACTTACAGCGACAAAGTCATAAAAGAGCCCGATACCGTAGACCTTGGCCAGGTCCATAAGTCCCAGTGAGACATGGTTGTAGGAGTAGCTCAGCAGGATGGTGCGTGAGACAAAGGAGACGATGACAAAGGTGACCATGAAGAGGTAGACAAGGTTAAAACGGTTTGAGCGATGAAAATACAAAAGCGTTCCTAGTTTTATAATGTAATCGCGATTATAGCGAATGAAAGCAAAAGGGTTTATGGCGGATAAAATCACTCTAAAAAGATAGAGAATATTTCAGGAAAGCAGCCACTGAGAACAAGGCTATCTTAACCTCAAAAGAGTACAATTAGCCACTACAAAAGTCACAGGACCATCATGAGCACACAGCCTTTTACCCATCTGCATCTCCATACCGAATACTCCCTTCTTGACGGGGCGAACAAGATCTCAAACCTCGTCGAACAGGTCAAAGCACTCGGGATGACCTCGGTGGCGATGACCGACCACGGCAACATGTTCGGTGCGATCGACTTTTGGCACCAGATGAAGAACGCGGGGATCAAACCGATCATCGGGATGGAGGGCTACATCCACAACGGTGAGGAGATCGGGGACCGTACCACCAAGCAGCGTTTTCATATCTGCCTCTACGCGAAGAACCAGAAGGGGTATGAGAACCTGATGTACCTGAGTTCCAAGGCTTATATAGACGGTTTTTACTACTTTCCGCGTATCAACAAGAAAGAGCTTCGTGAACACTCCGAAGGGCTGATCTGCTCTTCTGCCTGTCTTCAGGGCGAGGTCAACTGGCACCTTAACATGCAGAACCCGCGTAACGTCCGTAACGGGGCAGAGGGGTATGAGGGTGCCAAGAAGGTCGCTCTGGAGTATAAAGAGATCTTTGGTGATGACTTCTACCTCGAGCTGATGCGCCACGGTATCGGTGACCAGCTCTACATCGATGAACAGGTGTTGAAGCTCTCTCATGAGACCGGTATCAAGATCGTCGCGACCAACGACACCCACTACACCTTTCCGGATGATGCCCAGTACCATGAGGCCTTTATGTGTATCGGGATGAACAAACTCTATGATGATCCCAATCGTATGCGCCACTCGGTCCATGAGTTCTACCTCAAGTCTCCGGAGCAGATGGCACGTCTATTTGCCGATATTCCCGAGGCGCTTGAGGCTACGCAGGAGATCGTAGACAAATGTGTGCTCGAGTTGCAGCTCGGAGACCCGATCCCGCCAAACTTCAAGTTCACCCCGGAGTATGCTGCCAGAGAGAATCTCGACATCGATTTTCAAGACGATCCGCCACTGCCAGAAGATGCAGACAAAGAGGCACAGAAGAAGTGGCTGAGCGCAGCAGACAAGAATGATGCGGCCTACTTCATACACCGTTGTGAGGTGGGACTCAAAGATCGTCTCAAACATGTGCCTGAGGAGCGTCACGAGGAGTATAGAGAACGTCTTGTCTACGAGATGGATATCATCAACTCCATGAAGTTCCCGGGTTATATGCTTATCGTCTGGGACTTTGTGAAAGAGGCGAAGAACATGGGTGTCGCTGTCGGTCCGGGGCGGGGTTCTGCCGCAGGGTCACTGGTCGCGTACGCTCTGGACATCACCGACATCGACCCGATGAAATACGACCTGCTGTTCGAGCGTTTCTTGAACCCTGAACGTGTGTCGATGCCCGATATCGATATGGACTTCATGCAGGCACGTCGTGGCGAGGTGATCGACTATGTGGTCGAGAAGTACGGACGTAACCAGGTGGCGCAGATCATCACCTTTGGTTCGCTCCTGGCGAAGGGAGTCATCCGTGATGTCTCCCGTGTCCTTGATGTACCGCTCTCTCAGGCGGACAAGATGGCGAAACTGATCCCTGACGAACTGGGTATCACCCTTAACGGCAAGGGTAAAGAGGGGAGTGAGAACTTCAAAGAGGGTGCTTTCCAAAAAGAGCCGAAGATCCGTGAGCTGGTCGAGACCGACCCCCAAGCCGCACGTGTCTGGGAGTTCTCCAAGAAGCTCGAAGGGCTGAAACGAAATGCGGGGATGCATGCTGCCGGTGTGGTCATCTCCAACGAAGAGCTCTGGTACAAGACCCCGATCTACAAGCCCTCGGGTGAGACCACCTTTGTGACGCAGTACTCTCTGAACTACCTTGAGGATGTCGATCTTATCAAGTTCGACTTCCTGGGTCTGAAGACCCTTGACGTCATCGATGCCGCGGTCAAGCTGGTCAAGAAGCGTTATGACGTCGATGTCGACTGGCACACCATAGACGAGAACGACTCCAAAGTGTATGAGGTGATCCAGTCGGGTGACACCGTAGGTATGTTCCAGATAGAGAGTTCGGGTATGCAGGACCTGAACAAACGTCTTAAACCGGATAACTTCGAAGACCTGATCGCGGTCCTGGCACTTTACAGACCAGGACCGATGGAGTCGGGGATGCTTGATGACTTCATCGAGCGTAAGCATGGGCGCAAGAAGATCTTCTATCCGTTCGAAGAGGTCAGTTTCGACCTTCTGGCTGACACCCTGGGGCCGACCTACGGGATGATCGTCTACCAGGAACAGGTCATGCAGATCGTACAGATCATCGGTGGTATGACCCTCGGTGGGGCTGACATCGTCCGTCGTGCGATGGGTAAGAAGAAGGTGGATGTCATGGAGAAGTACAACCGTCTCTTCTCTGAGGGTGCTCAGAAACTGGGGCTCGACTACAATATGGCGAGCGAGCTCTTTAAGCTCATCGAGAAGTTCGCGGGTTACGGTTTCAACAAGTCACACTCCGCAGCTTACGCGATGGTCACTTTTCAGACCGCATGGCTGAAGACCTACTATCCACAGGAGTTCATGGCGGCACTGCTCACCTCTGAGAAGGACAACACGGACAAGATCGTCAAGTATATCGATGAGGTGAAGCGTATGGGCATCGAGCTCTCGCCACCGGACATCAACCACTCTCAGCTGGAGTTCTCTGCGATCGAGAAAGATGGCCGTGATGTCATCTTGTTCGGTCTTGGTGCCATAAAAGGGGTGGGTGAGGCTGCGGTCGAGTCTATCCTTGAGGTACGCGAAGAGGGTGAGTTCAAGTCGATGCAGGACTTTGTCAACCGTATTGAGCCGCAAAAGGTGAACAAACGGGTCTTTGAGTCCATCACCAAGTCCGGCGGGTTCGATGCCTTTGGTCACTCGCGTCGCGCTATCCTCGACCAGATGGAGCTGATCATACAGACGGCTAAAGATGCCTCACAGGCGAAGAAGAACGCCATCGGAAGTCTCTTTGGTGATGATGAGAGTATCTCTACTGTCGAACTGACACTCAAAGATGAAGCAGAGTTCGGGCTCAAAGAGATCCTGGACTTTGAGAAGGACACACTGGGCTTCTACGTCTCCGGTCACCCGCTCGATGAGTTCAGGGCACGTATGGACGAGCTGGACTATACCCTCTCTTCGGACATCGAGAACATCACGGATGGTTCGACGGCGATCTTCATCGGCAAGGTCGAAGAGATCACCAAGAAGATCTCCAAGAAAGGGAACCAGTTCGGTATCGTCAACCTGATGGACTTTCACGGGAACATCGAGATGATGCTCTTTAGTGACAAACTCGAACAGCTGGAACAGATGGACCTGGACGAACCGGTCGCCTTCAAGGTCAAGGTGACCCACACCGAGATGTTCACCCGTATCAGTGTCGTCAAGATATTTACGCTTGACACTGTAAAAAGAGAGGCGAAGAAGGTGGTCACCAAAATCGTCGAGAAGCCACCGGAGATGCTCAAGATACGTCTGCGTATGGACAGGAGCACAGAGCTCTTAGAAGAGCTCTACCGTCTGGTAAGACGCTATCCCGGCAATCGACCGCTACAGCTCAATATCGTCTCTAAGCTCCAAAACGTGGTCATCGACTCAGCGATCAGGGTCGACTCCAAAGTCATCGAAGAGCTGGAGCGTTATGAAGCGATCGATGTCGCCTGACCCTCTTTTCTGACCAACAGGCAGCGGGTCTCTGTTGTCTATCTTTCTAAGAGGGCCCGTAAGTGTATAGTATATTACTCTCACTGTCTGTTTTGTGTTGGCGGAACTCTTTTTGACACAAAGGCTTATGCGGTGCTTCCTCATATGTTATAATCCAGATATTAAAAATAAAGACTTAAAGATGACAATAGAAGATTTCAACACCGGGCTTTTAGGCTTTTTAGATGCTTCACCGACACCGTTCCATGCGACACGGAATATGGCGATGATGTGTGAGAACGCTGGTTTTATAAAGCTTGATGAGACTGATAGATGGTCTCTTGAAGCAGGGCAGAAGTATTATGTGACACGCAACGACTCAAGTATCATCGCTTTTACCTACCCGGGAGATGATGACTATGTGATGATGGGTACCCATACCGACTCACCGAACCTCAAGTTGAAACCCTCTCCGGTCATGGAGAAGAACGGTCTGGTACAGCTGGGTGTGGAGCCATATGGCGGACTGCTCTTAAACCCATGGTTCGACCGTGACCTGAGCATCGCAGGCCGTGTGAGCTATCGCAGTAATGAGGGTAAGATCAAAGAGGCTTTGGTCGATGTCCAGAAGCCAATGGCGGTCATACCTTCGCTGGCGATACATCTTGATGACAAGGCGAACAAGGACCGTACAGTCAACAAGCAGACGGACATCGTCCCCATCATCACCAGTGGTGATTTTGACTTTGATGCCTGGGTAGGGTGGGCACTTAACAGAGCAGGGCATGATGACTTTGCGACCCTGCTTTCACATGAACTAAGCCTCTATGACACCCAAAAGGCAGCATTCGTCGGTCTTCAGGACGACTTCATCGCTTCAGCACGTCTGGACAACCTCTTAAGCTGTTATGTAGCGCTTTTGACGATGTGCAGTGTCGATGTGTCCCAGCCGTATCTGATGGTCTGCAGTGACCATGAGGAGGTAGGGAGTGAAAGTACTTCAGGTGCAGCGGGAAGCTTCTTAGAGAGTGTCCTGCGTCGCATGACACCGGACTTTGAACGCTATACTCAGCTGACACGTAAATCGGTGATGGTCTCTTGCGACAATGCCCATGCCATCCACCCCAATTACGCCAGTAAGCATGATGAGAACCATGCACCTCTTATCAACCAGGGTGTGGTCGTCAAGGTCAACGCCAACCAGCGTTACGCCTCTAACTCCAAGACCATCGCCAAGTTCGTCCTGGCGGCAGAGTCACAAAAGCTTGAGCTCCAGGAGTTCGTCACCCGTTCCGACATGGGGTGTGGTTCGACCATCGGTCCGATCACGGCGACCCGTCTGGGTATCGACACCATAGATGTCGGTCTGCCGACCTTTGCGATGCACTCTATCAGAGAACTGGCGGGATCTAAAGATGCCCATCAGCTCTACATGATCCTGTTGGCACTGCATTTAAATAGATAGTGCGATGCCTGTATGGAGGTGATAAACCATACAACTTTTCTCTCTTATTTGATATCAACAAAACCACACTTGTGATCCGTTACCATTGTAAAAACGTATATAAAGGTCGATCATGTCAGAAAAAACACCCTTGGAGATTCCCGGTACCAGTCTACCGTTTGTCAGTTATGAGGAAGATGGTGTGGAGTATATAGAGTTTGACTCTACTGCTTCTCATCCGCCTGAGCCTATGGTCAATTTTATGAAGGGTTTTGAGCGTATCAGAGGGACACAGAAGCGTCTTGTCATGATCAATGCACAAGAGCCGGTTCCTCTCTACCCGCGTATTGCTGCTGATCTGACATGGGAGGTAGAGGTGTTAGAGAGCGGTGATGTGAAGATAGTGTTTAGTAATAAGAGGTGAGAGTGGTTAGTAAGTTAGTGGGTTAGTGCTCCGGAGCAAGTCCGGAGAGAGAAAGAAGATGAAGATCTTCTATTAAACATTAAAAATTCAACACTCTAAAGAGGGCGAACCCTCTGTAGTTACTTCCATCCCTTAGTGACGATCTGGCTAGACTTCTTGTATGGATATTTCTTGACAAGGTCTTTGACAGAAAGCTTTTGATCACCAGAGCGCATAAAGTGAGCAAGTGTCACAGAAGCCCAGTAATCTTTTTCGTACTTCGTTCCAACAAGCTGGACAGGTACACCTTTGTCGTTGACAGTGTGACAGGCAGCACATGTTACAGGACCTGCGTATTCACCGTCTGGAGAGTACTGAAGGGCTTGTTCGTGTGTCGTCTGGTCAACTGAACGTTCGCCGTCGAAACGTGTACTGTAAAGGCCGTGAGACGATTCGTGACATGTCTGACATGCAAGGTCTCCGTGCGCTTTTGAGTAACGGTAAAGCGAAAGCTTGTTCGGCTGATCGATAGGGAAGTACTGTCCACCCTTACTTTCTACGAATGGTGCAAGGTGACAGTCAGCACAGTGAGGCTCAGAAGCACTCAACCACCAGTCATCTCCACCAGAAGCAGCAGCGTATGGTACTTCACCACCGGTAGGATGGTTCCATGGCTTAAGATCAAGACCTTTCTTCGCTACGTTCTTGACAAGTGTCGCTGATTTGTGCTCAGTATAGTACTTAAGGACTTCGTTGTTGCCTGTAGTCTTAGGGTCAGCAAGTGCATTGAACTTCTTGGCATCACCACCGGCAACTGCTTTGATGATATCTTTAAGTGTCTTACCACGTACAGATTTACCTTCAAGCGTGTTTGGCTCTTTCAGATCATCAAGTTCGTACATCTTCTGTGCTACTTTTGTGTGACAGTTCGTACAGTATAGACCACGCATCTCTTTGACCGTCTTGCCTTTTTCATCTTTCATAGAGATCTCGTTAAGTTGGTACTTACCGTAATCGTTCAGGAAGAAAGGAGGCTTTGCATCTGGGTTAGAGTGTGCATCACGACGTACATAACAACCACCACCGCTTAGACGGATATCACCTTTGGAGAAACGACCTTCACCATAACGGTCAGTGACACGGAACGGATTGGTGTCATCGTTCATCTTAGGGTCCTGGAAGTGTGTAGGGTGACATGATTGACACGCTTGTGAACGGTCAGCACCATCAGGCATAGGGACCATCGCAAGGTGGAAACCGTGGATCGCTTCTGAAAGCGGCTTAGCTTTGACAGTCTTGTATCCTGTCGCACCCGGACGCGGCTCCTGGAGGTTACCGGAGACGTTGTCACCGTGACAGTCAGCACAGTTGATTTCACCGGTCTTACCAAGACGTGAAGATGATGCTTTATCATCATAGTCAGATAAGAAAGTAGTACCGTGGTGTGCATCGTGCAGTGAGAGGATGTTGATAGAAGCCTCGCTCAGACGTGCCATATACTCAGACTCATCCGGATAGGTCTTCCAATACTTATACTCAGCATCACCTTGTGTCAGTCCTTCTGCACGTGCCATCTCAGCTGCTTTACCAGAACGAGAGTGACATGCGTAACAGTTAGGGATGTCAACAGGGTTGGTACCAAAGTACTCTACCAGTTTACCGTTCTTGTCAACGATAGGCTTACCGTTGATGTCGTGAAGTTGTACGGTTGATTTTTGGAAGGGCTGGAAATCTCTCTCAGTCACAGAA
>Ga0256843_1002829_pt1 | contig 12448 bp, 7 predicted proteins | sample AlvinellametaG_FD_191572 | JGI IMG/M metagenome (GOLD analysis project Ga0256843, IMG submission 191572) | Pompeii worm associated microbial communities from hydrothermal vent at the East Pacific Rise, Pacific Ocean - Alvinella | ecosystem: Host-associated > Annelida > Integument > Unclassified ... | reverse complement strand
TGTTCAATGGTATCCTGATGCGGTCCGATGATCGAACCGAAAGAGTGGCATTTCATACAAGCGCGGTTGCCTTCAGGTTTTTTGGCCGTGTTGGTCAGCCTGTGCGGGTCATGGCAGTTGACACAGGTTATGCCGTGCTCATACATACGGTCATGTATATATTCGTTTCCCTGTGTTCTGTTCTTTTTGGCTGCACCGTTGGCCCAGAACTCCTTTGTCTCTTTGCCCGGAGTAAAAGGGGCAGGCAGTTTATAGTCGATCAGCACTTTTCCCGCTTCGTAACCTTTAGGATAATCGGTGGCATTCATCCACATTTCTTTAGGTGAGAGCCCCTGGGTTTCTATGCGTTTGTCACGGTTACGCATGTGGCACTGAAAACAGACTTCATTGCTTCTGATGGGGTCAACAAGATCTGCCTGAAAGAGTGGAGAATCAGGATTCTTGGCATGTTGGCTTCCCGGTCCATGGCAGCTTTCGCAGGCAATGGCGGGTTCTACACGTTTGCCGGTGGACATAAAGCCGGTAAAATGGCAGCCGTCACAGGTCGTAGAGGTAGGGAACTTACGGTTGTCATGTGGGTAGGAGTCGTGGTACCAGTACTTGTAGGGTTTGAAGTGCTGCCATTTTTGGGTCTGTGTATTCCACTGATAATTTCCCAGACGGTAATCCTCTTTGCCATTGATGGTTGCCGGGATCATATAGCGCTGTTTGAACTTGCCGCCGATGGTATAGACTGCCTCTTTGAGTGTGAAATCCGCATCATTCGGCAGTCTGGAAAAGTCAGCTACAACGACTGAAGGATCGTGTGTGATACTCTGTATCATTTTGGAGTGCATAGAGGCTTTCCATTCATGATACTTCTCTTTATGGCACTTTTTGCACTTTGCCGAGCCTGCAAATGTTGCTTCTTTCTGTGCTTTGGGTTGCAGGTCAAGGTTGAGTCCCACCCGTGTTTTAGTCAGCTGTGTATAGTAGGGGGTGATCTTGGGAAGATTTCCCCAGATGAATGCGCCAATGACAAAAAGAATAAAAAAGAGCCAAAAGAGAAGTTTTTTCATAGCATAAATGCCTTTTGCATATGGGATTTGATCTTATCAAAAGTATATTGGTGTTCCGTAAAATGTTCAAAAGCGATAATTCCCTGGTAGAGTAACATATCGGAACCGTCTTTGGTCGGTTTACCATAGCTTTTAGCCAGCTTTAAAAAGGGAGTCTCTTTGCCGTAAATGACATCTACACAGGCTTTGGAGGAGGGAATGACCGCATCGAGGATCGCTCTGGGGGCAGGGAGGTTTTCATCTTCCAGACCTGCCGAGGTCATATTGATGACAAGGTCATAGCTTTGAGGGGTAAAACTGTCAAAAGTAGCAGTTTTAAAGCCCTCTTTGATGAATTTCTCCAAGCGTCCTGCACTGCGGTTGAGAATGGTTACGTCATAGCCTTCTTCTCTTAAAATGACAGAGGTAGACTGTGCCGTACCGCCTGCACCTAGAAAGAGTACTTTCTTCCCTTCGAGTTCACTGAGTGCTTTGAGAAAACCGGGTGCATCAGTATTGTAGCCATACAGTTTTCCGTCTCTCTCAACAATGGTATTGACCGCACCGACTTTTTGGGCAAAGCTGTCCAGTATATCGCAGGCATGAAATGCGTGCTCTTTATGGGGTACGGTAATGTTGCTGCCCTTGAGCTTCAGAGCAAAAAAAGTCTCTTTGAGTTTTGTACCGTCTTCAAGTCTGTAGCGGTTGTAACATCCGTCAAATCCAACTCCTTTGAAGGCAAGATTGTGCATGAGTGGAGATTTGGAATGGGAAACCGGATTTCCGAAGATTGTAAATAGTTGTTTTGACATCGACATTGTCCTTACTCGGGCAGATAATGAATTATTATACCAGCTATAAGCTTTTTATTGCTTCGGTTAAACCATATTTTATGTTGGATAATACGGCAAGAGTATATTTGTATAAAAAACAGGAAGTTGAAATTTTACTGATATATAAGCAGAATTGTATTATTTTAATAGACCCAAACATAAGACAAGGAGACTATTTGTGAAAAGAATTGTATTTAAAGTAGGAAGCAGCGTATTAACAAATACGGAAGATATTGCGAAAGAAAGAATGTTGAATCTGGTCTCTCTCATAGCTGAAGTGAGAAAAAAATACGAAGTTGTTCTTGTGACATCGGGTGCAGTGGCAGCGGGATATACAGCTTTAAAACTTGATAGAAAAAAAGAAGTAAGCAAAAGAGTACTGGCTTCTGTGGGGCAACCTATTTTAATGAGCAGCTATAAAAACAAATTTGATATTTTCAATATTGATATTGCCCAGATACTGCTTACCGAAGAAGATTTCGATTCAAGAATTCATACAAAGATTTTTCAGCAGATTATTGACAGAACACTGGAAAACAATATTTTGCCTATTGTCAATGAAAATGATATTTCAACTACGCCTGAACAACTCTTTGGTGATAATGATCAATTGTCAGCCCATGTGGCAAACTATACCAATGCGGATATTTTAATTATTTTAAGTGATATTGACGGATACTATGATAAAAATCCAAAATTATATCCAGATGCACAAATAAGAAAACTGGTAACACATTTGGATGATGAAGAGTTAAGCCAAAAACACTCGCCGAACAATGAATTTGCAACCGGTGGAATCGTAACAAAACTCAAAGCTGCAAAATATTTGATGGATAATAACAAAGAGATGTTTTTATGCAACGGATACAATCTTACGACAGCAAGAGAATTCTTGCTGACCCATACATATAAGCAGGGGACACTTTTCTCGAAACAGGCAAAAGCAGATTGAAAGTACTTAAAGTGTTTCCATCTCTTTGAGTGTTGCCAGCAGGGCTCCGAGTTTATTTTTGACTTCAAGATATTCCAGTTCCGGTATAGAGTCAGCAACTACTCCTGCTCCGGCCTGAAGTGTAATGGAGTCAGGTTTAATCAAAGAGGTCCTGATGGCAATGGCAGAATCCATATTGCCGTTAAAGGAGAAGTATCCTACAGAGCCTGAGTAGAAGCCTCTTTTGAGTCCTTCAAACTGGGCAATGAGTTCCATTGCTTTGATCTTTGGAGCACCGGTCATGGTACCTGCTGTAAAAGTAGCTGCAAAAAGGTCGAACATATCTTTGTCATCTCTAATGATCGCTTCCACATCGGAGACCATATGCATCACGTGAGAATATTTTTCAACACGCATCATGTCGGTCACTTCTACCGTACCTGTTTTTGCGACACGCCCGACATCGTTACGTCCCAGGTCAATGAGCATAAGATGTTCGGCACATTCTTTGGGATCATTCAGCATTTCAAGTTCAAGCTCTTTGTCTCTGGCATGTGTTTTCCCGCGTTTGCGTGTACCGGCAATAGGTCGAAGCAGTATCTCTCCGTCAGTCAGACGTACCATGACTTCAGGGCTTGAACCACAGATGGAAAAATCTTCATAATCAAGCAGGAAAAGGTAGGGAGAAGGATTTTTTGAACGTAGCACACGGTAAAAACTGAGCGGGTCAATTTTGCCCTTTTGTGTATAACGGTTGGCAAGCAATATCTGGAAGATATCTCCTGAACGGATACTCTCTTTGGATTCAACAACCAGAGTTTTGAAACGTTCCTCTTCAATACTGAAACTTCCCTCTCCTTCCAGTTCGACTGCTTTGAGTGCCATAGGGGTAAAGGTTTCATGGAGTATGGCTTCAATCTGCTCAAAACCTTCCTGCATTCGTGTATCATTGAGAATGAGTGTCAGCTTTGCACTTTTATGTGAGTAGGCAATAATGATCTTTGGACGGACCAGATCGAGATCGGGTGTATCGAGAGGATCAAGAAGTTCATCCATACTTTCACAGAGAACCGGTTCAAATACCTTGACCATATCATAGGCGATGAACCCTATAAAACCGTCAACAAAGGAGAATCCTGCATCAAGTGATTTCTCTTTGTATTTTTTCTGGTCTATACCGGCATAGTAAGATTGCATAAAAGTGAAAGGATCCTCTTTGAGTATTTTTTCCTCTCCTGAAGTATCTCTGTAGTAGGTTGTCTTGTTTTTATATCTCAAACGTTCCTGTGCACCAATGGTAATAAAAGAAAAATTTCCGTCACTGGTATTGACCACGCTTTCAAAAAGCATGGTAATCTCATCGGGAAAAAGTGTTTTTATTTTACCGTAGAGGGCAACGGGGGTGAGTTGGTCAAAAAGGACAGTTTTTATCATGGGTTTACCTTTTTACGATGAACGCACCCTTGTTGATGCGGTCTTTGACACGGATCAGTGCATTGTCCGCAGCTGCTCTGCTTGGATAAGGACCAATGAGAAGTTTTTTTGTTCCATTGGATGTCGGTGCAGTGATCTTATAGGTAAAGCCGTGTTTTTTAATTGTATTGAGAAAACGGCTGCTGGGTGTCTGGGAAAATGAGCCTACCTGAATATAGTACTGTATCTTTGTGACAGTATGTTTTGTTTTGGGTACCACTACCTTTTGTGTAATCTCTGTTTTAACGCTCTTTTCCTTAGGCAAGGTCTTTTCATGATAGGTACTTTGGGGTACAATGACTTTTTCTTCTGTGTGTGGTGTCTGTATAATAGTTTGCTCTACTGCTTTTGGTGCTTTGGATACAGGGTTTGTTTTTTCAATCTTAACAGTCTCTTTTTTAATTTCTTCTGTTTTTACAGATGAATTTACTTTTTCTTCTATCAGTGAGGAGAGTTCAGTTTTATGTTTAGGTACTTTGGTTTCAGGAGTACTTTGCAGTGTAAGTTCTGGACTAATCAGGTCACTTGTATTCTCTTCCAGTCCTATATTGGTATTTTTGGGACTGTTTTCCATGGTTTTGATAAAGAGAATTCCCACAATCAATGCAACAATGATCAAGGCAATGATCGTCAAAAAACTTTTTGCCTTGTTGCTTTTGGGCTCAATAGTGTCGATAATAAGATCATCTAAATTGTGGTCATTCATTGAAGGAGGTCTCCGGGTATAATTTTTGGCTAATTATACCCTATGGTATGTTATAGAAAAATTTAGGTACTCTGTTTGGATGAAAAGAGTTTCCCTGGAAACTTTTATTATGGCTGTTTGGTTACACTCTCAATCTTTTCTCATTCAATATGGTATAAAGTACCGGCAGGTAAAGCAGGTTGAGTACCGTACCCCATGCAAGTCCAAAGCCCAGTGCTACAGCCATAGGCTGAAAAATGGCTGCCTGTCCGGTAGGGAAGAAAACCAGAGAACTCAGTCCTATCAGCGTGGTAACGGAAGTCAGGATAATAGGACGGAAACGTTTGGCGGCATAGAAAAAGATCTCATCAAGATTTTTTGCTTTCTTCAGGTTCATGATCATAATGATCCCGTCATTGATGACTACCCCCGAAAGCCCCAGCATTCCGATGATGGATGGCATGGAAAGGTTGATACCCAGCAGAAAATTCCCCATGAGAACCCCCAGAAATGCAAAAGGAATAACTGACATCATCATAAAGGTTTCTCTAAAAGAATTGAAGAGGTAGAGCAGGGAGAGCATAATGAGCAGCATCGCTACGGCAGATGCCATGATCATATCGTCTTTAAGCTCTTTTTTCTTTTCTGCTTCTCCTTTGAGAACGATTTTAAGATGCGCTTTTTTTGCTTCCTGCAAGAGTGGCCGGAGTATATCGAGTACTTCGGTTGCCGTGACGATCTTATTGTTGACATTGGCATAAATATAGAAATTTTTGACACCGTTATCTTTGATGATCTTTTCAAACGAACGTTTTTTGTGAAAGGTAACCACCTCATTGAGTGAAATAAATTTCCCGTTTGAAAGCATGATCTGAAAATGTTTCAGTGCATCAAGAGAATCCTGCTGTTCGGAACGTACTTTGAGTTCGAGCAGGTTCTCTTTGTCAAAGGCCAGGGCAATACGCCGCTCCAAAAAGGCATTGGCAAGCAGAGAGCCTATTTTCTTTTCGGTCAGTCCGAGTGATTCTCCGTAGGTATTGACCTTGAGTTTGATTTCATCGCGTCCGTAATTCATACTGGTATTGACAGAGACAACACCGCTGATCTTTTTGAGTGCATGCTGTATTTTTTCGGCATACAGCATCACTTTCTGGCTGTCATTGCTGACCAGGCCGATCTTGAGGTCTGATTTGATAGGGCCGACTTTTCTTTCAACCACTGCCAGATCACTCAGTCCAAAGCGTTTTTTGTAATTCTGTTTTTCCAGAAAAGTACGGATTTTGGCGGCAATAATGTCTGATTTTTCTTTTCGTGTACGGCCTTTTTCATCGTAGTAGAAGCTGAGTGTCGGTGTGATGAAACGGTCTACGAAATTTTGTGCTTTGAGTTTTTGCAGTTCAATGACCATCTGCCCCACATAGGGGTATGTTTCCGAATTTCCCGCACTGTCCTGTCTCCAGCCGGCTACAGAGCCTACATGGCTGATGAAAAAGCGATCTTTGTTGGCATAGAGGTCTTTTTCTATGGTCTCCAGGTAGGTCAGTGTCTTTTCATTGGTCGTGTTGACATTGGCTTTGAGGGTAATATTCAATGTAGTAGCATCAAATTCGGGGAACATCTGGAATTTGCTCTGCTGAATTCCCCAGACAATAAGCAATGGTACCAGAATGATAAAGAGTGTCAGAAAACGCTTGCGCCGTTTCATAAAATAGTGGATCATTTTACTGTAAATTTTGTTGGCGGGTTCCCAGGAGGTTGTTTTCTCTTTTTTGTTCAGCACGTGGGCTGCATGGATAGGCAGAAAGATAAAAGATTCGATCAGTGATGCCAGTACAAGTACAGAGACGGCAATGGGAATGAGTTTAATGACCTCTCCCATGGCACCGTGCATCATCAGTGCGGGAATAAAAGCAAAAAGTGTGGTGATTGAAGCAATGGTAACCGGCTTGAACATCTCTTTGGCTCCCCGTACGGCAGCCTCTTCTGGTGGCAGTCCCTCTTCGATGTGCTGCTGAATATTCTCACTGACCACAATGGCATCATCGACAATGATCCCCAGGGCGATAAGCACACCGATAAGTGAGATCATGTTGATGGTATATCCTGCAAAGTAGAGATAGGCAGCTCCCATGACAAAAGAGGTTGGAATACCCAGAGAGATAATGAGCGCCATACGTTTGTTGATGAGCCACATGACCAGCAGCGTAATAAGGATCATTCCCAGCAGGATGTTGGAGACAATAATATTGAGGCGGTCTTTGATGGCAACTGAACGGTCATCATGGATGGTATAGGTGATTTTCGGATGCTTCTCATTGTGTGCTTTGACCAGTGCATAGATCTTTTTGGAGAGTTCAAGTGCGTTTCCCGTGGGACTCTGCTTGATATTCAGGTCAAGGGCATGTTTGGTATCGATAGAGTAGAGGGTCTGTGTATCTTCATAGCGTTTTGCCACCGTAGCGATATCTTTGAGATAGAGTGTTTTCCCTTCCACCTCTATACGGCTCTCAAGCATCTTTTGTGCATCTTTTGGACCGTTGTGCGTCGAAAGGTAGTAAAATCCTTTTTTGGGGTCTTCTATAGTACCTATGGGGTAAATATAGCTCAAGCCGGAAAGTACGGCAATCACACTGTTCTCGTCAAGCCCCAGTGCACGTATTTTCTCCGAGTTGAGTTTAATGTCATAATATTTGTCAGAATCCCCGTAAATATTTACTTCGGCAATATTTTTAAGTGCGGTAATTTTCTCTTTGAGTGCCGTAGCGGCTTCTATCAGCTTGGCATGTGAAACGGCATTGGAGGAGACGGCAATACGCATCAGCTTGCGTTTGACATCAAGTACATTGACGGTAGGTTCGTCCATGTCCGCAGGCAGGTACTGTTTGGCAAGGGTTACGGCATCTTTGACTTTGTCGGCGGTATTGTATTTGTCGACACGTTTGTCCAGCTCAAGGATAATATTGAATTTTCCCGCAGAAATAATGGTTGCCATCTTGTCAATACCGTCAATGTTCTTTACCTGGTCTTCTATCTCGGTTACGGCCATTTTATCCAGCATATCAATGGATGTGCCGGCATAGTGTCCGTTTATAGAGATCATGTCAAGTTCAAAAGAGGGGAAGATCTCTTTGGGTGTTTTGGTATAGAGCACCATTCCCGCCAGAAAAACAAACACAAAAAGAAAGTAGTTGAGACGTGCATTCTCAACGAAAAAGCGTAGAATTTTTTCAAACATATTGATCCGTCTTGTATATTGGGAAGTTATTGTATCGTAACTATGATAATGGGAAAAGATATCGTATTGTAAAGATGAAAAAATATCTTTTAACGGTCAAGTTCACTATAGGGCAGTGTTACAATATTGTATGCTTCAGGCAGTGAAGCAGAAGGAAGTGTTTTCCACTTTTTCCCCAGCTTCTCCTTGAGGGCATCGGAGATCTTTTGGAGTGCTGCATCGGCTTCATCAAGGGTAAGGGGTTTGACCTCTATGAAAACCTGGACAGTCTCTTCATTTTTTCCCCGGTAGATGTGATAGTCTGTAATGTTCAGTGTTCGAAAAAGCTGTTTGGCCAGATAGTAAAAACGCTGATATTCTTCACCCTTGTACTCAAGGACAAGATAGTTTGTCCGTCCGTTTTCAAGCAGAGGTACGGCAATGGTATATTGTCTTTTAAGATGCTGTGCAAGAAGAAGCGGGGTGAGGGGGTCTTCTATGCGTTCAAACTTGGCATAGAAGGTACGGTTGTCGAACTGAATGCGTTCAACAATCGAGGGACGCTTAAGGTAGTAGTGATCTGTTTCAAACTCAAGATCAAAAACTTTGATACGCGCCCCTTTGTCTTAATATATCGGTTTGTCGTAGATCACGAAGTTGGAAGCAAGTTCCTTCATCTCATCTTTGATCTTTGCATGAAGCTCACTGTCATTGACATTGTCAAGCACATCGGCAATTTTGTTGGCGATGATCTCGAACTCTGCCTCTTTCATACCGCGGCTGGTAAGGGCAGGAGATCCGATACGGATACCTGAAGTCACGAACGGACTTCTTGTCTCTCCCGGAACGGTATTTTTGTTGACCGTAATACCCGCTGCTCCGAGTGCCGCATCGGCATCTTTACCGCTGAACTCTTTGTCGAGGAAGCTGACAAGGACAAGGTGGTTGTCTGTTCCGCCGCTTACTACGTCATAACCGCGTGCTACAAGTACTTCTGCCAGTTTGGAAGCGTTCGCTTTAACCTGTTTTGCATAGACTTTCCAGTCCGCAGAGAGGTTGTGTTTGAAACCTACCGCTTTGGCAGCGACCACATGGACAAGCGGTCCGCCCTGAAGACCCGGGAAGATCGCAGAGTTGATCTTTTTGGCAATATCTTCGTCATTGGTCATGATCATTCCGCCGCGTGGTCCTGCAAGTGTTTTGTGTGTTGTTGTAGTGACTACATCTGCATACGGGAACGGGCTTGGGTGTTCGCCGGCACAGACAAGGCCTGCAATGTGTGCAATGTCTGCAAAGAGGATAGCACCTACGGCATCAGCAATTTCTCTGAATTTCGCAAAATCGATCTCTCTGGCATAGGCAGAAGCCCCGCATACGATGATCTTGGGCTGAACGATTTTGGCAATGTCCATTACTCTGTCATAGTTGATGCGTCCGTCAAGCTCGACACCGTAAGTAAAACTGTGATAGTTTTTTCCTGAAAAACTCGGTTTGCTTCCGTGGGTAAGGTGACCGCCGTGGCTGAGATCCATACCGAGGATCTTGTCACCTGCTTTGATGAGTGCCGCATAGACTGCACCGTTTGCCTGAGAACCTGAATGTGGCTGTACATTGGCAAATTTACACTCAAAGAGTTCACAGGCTCTGTCGATGGCAAGCTGTTCAACAACATCGGCATATTCACATCCGCCATAATATCGTTTATACGGATAGCCTTCTGCATATTTGTTGGTAAATACAGAACCCATTGCTTCCATTACGGCCGGGATGGTAAAGTTTTCCGAAGCGATCATCTCGAGGTGATCTGTCTGTCTTTCTCTCTCATTTTCAATCGCCTGGAATATTTCCGGGTCAAACGTTTCTATAGCATATGACATACTGTTCCTTTAGGGAAGAAATTTAAATGTATTTATAACAAAATTACTCTAAGGACTTTATTATTTTAGATCACTTGATGCTACCTTCCAAGTATTTTAACTCCAAAGAAAAAAGTCTTGCAGCATATAATAGCCTGTAATGCAGGAGTTCTGTTATAATATCTGCCATGGAAGCACATGACTTTTTTCTCATACTGTTATTGATATTGATTGGTGCTCGGATATTTGCCGAACTGTTTGGGCGTATCGGTTTGCCTCCTGTGCTTGGAGAGCTGGCAGCAGGTCTTTTTCTGGGGCCTACACTGCTTGGCTGGGTAACACTCAACGATACGATCAAGCTGCTTGCCGAGATAGGGATCATTTTGCTGCTATTTGATGTAGGACTGGAGACCGACCTGAAACGTCTTAAAGAGAGTGGCTGGAGTGCTGCACTGGTAGCACTGGGCGGTTTTATACTGCCTTTGCTGCTTGGTACGGCTGTCTCCTACTATCTTTTTCATCTTTCTTTAATTACCTCTCTTTTTATCGGAGGTACAGTGACTGCGACAAGTATCGGTATTACAGTACGGGTACTTAAAGATTTGAAAAAGCACAAAAGCCGTGAAGGAGAGATCGTCCTTGGTGCTGCAGTGCTGGATGATATCTTTGGCGTGATCCTGCTGGCTATTTTATATGACTTTTCGCAAAGCGGAGAGGTGAACCTTTTGGCTACGGGAAGAGTCTTCCTGTTCATTACAGCCTTTTTTCTGATCGCACCGGTTGCAGCGAAATTGATGGCAATACTGATCAACAAGTATGATTCTCATACGAATTATCCGGGGCTGATCCCCGTATCGATTATTTCGCTGGTACTCTTTTTTGCCTGGCTGGCACATCAAATGGGTGCACCTGAGATCATTGGCGGTTTTGCAGCAGGTTTGGCACTTTCCAGACGTTTTTTCCTTCCGTTTGGTGCAGCCATAGGAGAAAACCAGCACTTTGCCGAAAAGATCGAAACACAGATGCGCCCCATTGTACTGCTGTTCACACCGATCTTTTTTGTAACGGTAGGACTCTCCATCAATATGCAGGATATCAACTGGGGAGAAGCACATGTCTGGCTCTTTGGCGGTGCCATTTTGCTGGTATCGGTGCTTGGAAAGATGCTGGTGCCCTTTTTCATTAAAACACTCAGTTTTCAAAAAAAGGTTATTGTCGGTCTCTCTATGGTACCCCGGGGTGAAGTAGGACTTATCTTTGCAGAGATCGGACGTACATCAGGTATTTTCAGTAATGAGGTCTATACCTCACTGATCGTCGTGATCGTTCTGACTACGATGCTGCCGCCATTGCTTATCAAAACAGCCTATGCCAAGATCCCTTCAGAATAATAGGTCTCTGTTCACATTTGATTGATACTTAACTGTTATGATATCTGTAACAGGATTACCCGGTACGGTAATCATCTACAAGGAGTACCGATGAAACGTTTATTCTCTTTAGTGCTTCTGCTGATACTCTGCTCTTCTTTTATTTGGGCAAAAGATTATACCCGAAAACAGGAAGTACGGGTATTTATTGACCACATGGTAAAACAGTATCATTTCAAACGCTCCTACCTGAATTCACTTTTTTCCCATGTGACATTTCAAAAGAGGGCACTTGCTATGTATGTCCCTTCCCTGCGGCCCAAATGGAAACCGCCAAAACACCGTAAAAAGCAGGGTTCCTGGGATCGCTATGAAAAGATCTTTCTCAAAGATGTCAAAGTGGACAAAGGTGTGACCTATCTGCACAAATATCGTGAAACATTCAAGCGTGCCTATAAACAATATGGTGTACAGCCGGAGTATGTGGCCGCAATTATAGGAATAGAAAGCCACTATGGTGCCAATACTGGAAAATACCCCGTACTCGATACGCTGAGTACGCTGGCATTTGAAAAGAACAGAAGACAAAAATTCTACCGCTTTGAACTTAAAGAATTTTTACTGATGACCAGAAGAGAGAAGGTCAATCCCAGACATGTGAAAGGCTCTTTTGCCGGAGCAATCGGTCTGGGGCAGTTCATGCCGAGTAACTACAAGACCTTCGTTGTTGACTTTAACCATGATGGAAAAAAGAGAATGCACAGCCCTGAAGATGCCATTGGGAGTATTGCCCACTATTTTAAACGCCATGGCTGGCACAGAGGAGAGCCGGTTGCGGTACGTGTTTCCTACCCCGGTAAACGTTTCAATGGAAGAAAAACAGGCTATAAATATACGTATAACCGTGCGTCACTTAAAAATATTTCTCCCAAAGGGCATTTTGATTACCATGGAAAGGTACATTTGATCAAACTAAAGCGTTATGGTTTTGATGAACTCTGGTACGGGGCACATAACTTCTATGTCATTACACGCTACAACCACAGCAG
>Ga0256843_1002828_pt1 | contig 12451 bp, 10 predicted proteins | sample AlvinellametaG_FD_191572 | JGI IMG/M metagenome (GOLD analysis project Ga0256843, IMG submission 191572) | Pompeii worm associated microbial communities from hydrothermal vent at the East Pacific Rise, Pacific Ocean - Alvinella | ecosystem: Host-associated > Annelida > Integument > Unclassified ... | reverse complement strand
AAGTGCGTATAACTTTTGTTTATTTTGTTATTTATCATTCGCAAAACAGAACCAAAAAAAAGCGGAATACCTTTCCCGTCGATGGGTGTACCAATGTAAAAAGGCAAACCAAAACAAGCTTCGGAGGTTTGTTGATTGGCTCGATTAAAAGTATATTTTGAATCTACCTGTATATTGGTATAATCCGAAAAAAACAAACCTGCTTTTATTTCTCCTTTTAATTTTATGCCCTTTTCTTGTTCTATTATTTCTTTTGCTTTTTGGTATTGAAGCAATCCGTTTTGCTTGGCGTAAATATGCTCTCCCTTTTTACTTATTTTTGCCCTTATCTTCTCTTGGTTTTTGCCATGAAAATGAGGGGACACATCGCCAGCTTTGCTTTGAGCAAATAAATGTATGGTATCTTTAAATTCTTGTTCTAAAAAATAAGAGGCGTACCCCTTATTGTCTGAAGATATTTTGGTATTTTTATTTCCGATACAAGTAGCGTGCACACCAAACCAATTAATAGAGCCTAAAAGTTTTCCTTTTTTGTTTATTACCTGCAACAGTTGCATCCTTCTATCAATAGCTTCGTTGCTTTGTACCTGCTTGTTGGCTACCTCTGGGTTATTGATATAAGCCTCCACCGAACGATTCCAAGCAACGGGAATATCTTTTTGAAACGTAGCCATTTTATAATACAAATCTACAGGTTCTAACTTTTTAAAACTCATTAATATCGACTGTACAATAGCATCTACATAAGCCTTTTGAATAGCAGGACGAAACCTAGGGGTTGTAAACGAATAGTAAGCATATTCCGAAAAACCACTTGGAGCAGAGTGAGTATGTTGTGCGGTAAGCATCAGTGCTTGTTCGTTAATTGTAAAATTAATTTTATTCAATTCTGCAATTACTTCTCGTCTTATACTAGGAGTAATAAATGCCATTTCTACATTTACAAAGAAAAAAACAGATTTGCTGTCCTTTTGTTGCAAAGCAAATGTTCTAACATATAGATTAGTAGCATAAGATTTTGCTCTATTTTTCCACATTCCATACCCCATTAACCCAATATTTAGGTAAGGGAAAGTTATTTTTGTTTTGGAAAAAGAAGCTTGGTACATATGATGTAAAGTTATTTAAATAACTTGATATAGACCCAAATAAAGAAGTTTTTCATCCTAAATTACATTTTTTAATTAATAGCTTTTAGAAATATAAAGAAAACTTTCTTTTAAATTGTTAGCTTCTATTTCTACAATAGTATCAATGGTATTTTTATTTAGCTTAACAAAAATAGAATTTTCAGTAGGCTGTAGTGCATAGAATTTTCTGTTTATATCTAAAATAACATTTTTAGCATCTAGAAGATTAGATATATCGACCATATTACTTTTGGTCGAAACAATAACTAAACTACTATCATTATTTATATAATTTTCAATTAATTTGGCGTATTTCTTATTGCAAGTTAAACACCCTTTATCCGATAACACAAACAAAGATTTGTAGTTTCTTATATCTATATTTTTATCGTTTAAAAAAGTTTCTATTTTTTTATAGTGTTCATCTTTGTAAGAAGAGGAACACCCAAATAAGAAAAAAAACAAGAGTGTATTAATGACTATATTTTTCGAAAGTGACATAATGGCCGTTATAATTATTTATTTCTGTTGTACTTACTTTTTCGATATAAACCCCATCTTTTAAACCTAGTAATTTTGGAGCGTATTCATTATCAAAAAAAGGAGTTTCTTTTAACAATTTAAAGTTTGTATCGTATTCCTGCAAAACCCAAGGTCTATATCCTTTTTCTTTATAAAACTCTGGTGTAATCTTGGTGTAAACGATATGATATATTATATTGTTATTGTACATCAAATCTTTACTAGCTCCATTCAATGTATTATTATCAAATGCTTGTTGCACATAGTGTTTTACTTTTTTTATATTTAATCTTGGAGCTCCTATTTTTGTGTATTTAGAAGTTAGAATAATGGTGTCTTCTATTTCCAAATCACTATTAACCTTAAACATTTTGTTCGAATATTTGCTTTTTACATAGGTGTAAGAATTTATATTAGCATAATTGTGGTAGTTTAGATATATAAAAGAACTATCTTTTAGCATTATAGAGTCATTTGGAAAAAGTATTTGTTCTAAGTTTAATCCAAACTTATATTTAGAATTAGTAATATCAAATATATTATCTATTTTTAGCAAGTAGGGAAAATGCCATTTATTAAAATAAAATTTAGTCATATGTTCTTCTAGTGTTAGTGTGTCATCTTGTTCTTTTGAAAAATTATAACGCCATTCCTGAGTTAGTAATACCGTATTCTTTTGAGTAAAAATATCGCAATAAATAGAAGAAAATAAAACGTATTTAGAATTAGAATCTACAGTAGGTATGATTGTATCGATTAAAAACTGATTAAATATTCTTCCTTGTTTGTTAATATGTACAATTCTGTTAGTATAACTAGTTAATGCTGTTATTGTATCGCGATTTTTTATCGATACAGAAAAAACAGCTTCTCCAATATCGCTCAATTCATTTAGAGGAGTATTAAATACTTCGTTTCCTGCAGTATCAAAGTAGCGTATTATTTTAGTTGTTGTCGCATCTATAAAATAAATAAGCTCTTTTTCTCCCTCGGTTAAAGAACCAAAATAACGAGGTTTTACAGAAGGCATTTTAGTATTGAAATGCAATAACTTGGGTTGCTGTATTGTGTTAGTTGCATCTGGATTACAAGCCCAAATTAAGACTAACAAAAAGAGGTAAACATAGAGTTTCATAAAAACAAATATAATAAAATAACAAAAAAGACTACCCTCCTATAAAACTAAAATCTTGTGGGATAATACCCGTTGTAATCGTATCGATAGGCGAGGCATCGAACAAAAAGCGATATACCTTTCCTGCTTGCACATAATCTATTGCATCGGCAACGTAAATATCGTTGTTATAAGGATTTATACCTAAGCCATAATAAATAGCATTACCACTAGATATAAAAGGAGAATTGCTCAAAGTTGTAGCGTTTACAGTATGTTTATACACGCCATTATTCAAATAAAACAAAGTTGTTTTACTACTATCTACACACAACGAAGTAGGCGACTGAGCGACAGAACTAAATACAAAACTATTGACTACACTATTCGATAATGTATTTATTTTTACTAATTGAGGTAAACTTTCATTAATTCCCCCACTACAAAGCACCCACAAATTATTTTGATTGTCCAAAACCAAACTATTAGGTTCGCGTCCTACGGTAATGGAATCTACAATAAGGTCGGAGGTATAATCTACAATTAAAATTTGATTAGTTGCTTTTTTTGTTACATATACTTTATTTCCATACAGCACCATTTGTTCTGTCCAACCTCCAGTGGTTATACTTCCTATAGTCTGAAAAGTAGAGGGATTTACGATGGTAATTTTGTTAGAATACAAATCCGAAACATAAGCTTTGCTAGGCGAAATACCTAAAAAATAACGAGGGCTAGTTAATCCTGTTATAACTCCTTTGGAAATAAAATTGGCGGTATCTAGCACTTCTATTTTGTTAGAATTGTTAACCACTACATACAAATTCCCATTAAAAACAGTGGTAGATTGTAGCACATCGCCTAGAGCTACATTGTTTTGATTTTGATAAACATTGTTGCTTGTTGTTTTGGTCAACGAATTATAGATTGTCATAGAAGCATTACCCCAGCCAAAATTTCCTTCGCAACCAATTACTATCTTTTGTCCTATTTCTTTATAATAAGACGTTCCGTCAACTCTTTGAGGCCCTACTTCTTTTTTCTTACAAGCCAATAAGAAAAAAAAAGTTGTTATTATTATGTATCTCATCTTTTAGATTCTAATTTTAGTACAAACAAAAAATACCTACCCGGCATAGGTCTATTTGCCATTACCTGATATTCTTCGTTATATAAGTTTTCTATTTTTATACCAATATCAAAAAGGGTTTTAGCATCTTTTTTAGTCAATTTCCAATTTACGCTCAAGCTAGCAGGAGCAAAATACGGCATATAAGTTTGGTTACTGGCATCTATAAAAACAGAACCATTGTAAGCTTGTGCATAGGCAAAATTTAATTGTTTATAATTTGCATCAATGGTAATTCCTGCTGTGTTTTTGGGTACATAAATTAACTGTTTGCCTACCGATGCGTCGTTTGGTACTAAAGAAGCTTTATTGGTCGATAAAACAAGGTTGTAATTTCCTTTTAGACTTATGGCTATATGCTTTATTTTAAGGTGTTTTTTTAAAGAAAACTCTACCCCTTTAGATTCTACTTGCTTTATATTTTGTGGTTGCCAATACCCCTTATTGGTTGGTAGCCATTGTATCCAATTGTCGATTAGAGAGTAATAAGCTGTAACATTTAAGTTATAGTTTTTTTTGTTAAATTCTATTCCTAGTTCGCTCAAAAAACCATTTTCTGGTTGTAAATTTGGGTTTCCTCCGGGGTTCCAATACAAATCGTTAAAAGTAGGGACTCTATAATTTAAGGCAACCGACGAAAAAACTTTAAGTTCCTTCCATTTGTTCCATTTTAAAGAAAAAGCAGGAAGTAAAGGAGTACTTATATCGGTTATTATTTCTTTTCTAATACTAGCAGTATAGGTTAGTTTATTTTTTAAACGATGGAAAAACTCCAAATAAACAGCATTTCTATACTGTTGTTTTTGAGAGTCGAAACCAGAAGAAACAGCACTTACATTGCCACTGTTTAACGACCATTTTAACTGCATATTATCTGCAACATAATACCTAGCTTTGTAATATGCTTTAATAGCTTTGGTTGTAATCTTAGAATCAATTGCCGAAGCAGTATCTATATAGTTTAAGTAATCGTAAAAATAACCTATTGCCACTTGCTGAAAATACTTATTAGCTTTATAGCTCCAACTCAAAGAACTCTTCAGCGATTGATCTTCTTGATGCTCTCCTTTTGTTTTAACCCCCATAATAGGTGGTAAATAACGTTGGCTAGTAACAAAATTAGTTTTTAAACTAAATAGGTGTTTAGGCGATAATTGGTAATAAATATTTTGAGCAAATTCTATTTGGTCGCTCATGGCATTTTGTTGCTTTACCAATTGAGCTGGCGTTTGCAAAAAATCGCGATAAGTAAAATTATTTTTAGCATGCTTTTTTATAATACCCGTAAACGATTGCCATTTGTAATTTCCTGCTTTAATTTTTAGAGCGGTATTATCTATTTCAAAGCTCCCCATTTCTTTCGACAGAAAAAGATTGACCCCTTTTTTAAAATCTGGACGATTGCTCAATTGTATTGCTCCACCTAGTCCGCCACTAGTATTTACAAGACTACTAGCTCCAAGATGCAAACTAGCATTATCTACCATAGAAACAGAGGTTATAGCCAAATCGTTTTGCCCCAATGTAGGAGAATTAATTGTAAAACCATTCCATATTAATTGTGTTTGGCTAGCATTAGCTCCTCTTATCGATACAGTTGTTAAGCTACCTATCCCATAAGTTTTTAGGTACAATCCTGTTTCTTTTTTTAATACTTCGCTCAATGTCGATTTGTTTTCTACCTCTAAAGATAACACTTTGTAGGTCGGAGAAGGAGAATTGATTTTAGAAGCCTCTACCTGAACCATAGGCAATGTGTCGTTTTGACAAAAACCGTAAGAAAAAGAAAATAAAAAAATAAAAAATAAAAGGTAATAATTCATATTATTTAGTTGGTGAGCATTGCAAATACCAATAGTAAAGTTAATAAATATTGTAGTATATTCGAACAAAGATAGAATTATATCCCATTATTCTCAATTCATCATTAAATTTTGCGTTAGGGATGGCAGTGGTAGCTTTTTGCTCACAAAAAATTAGAAAAACTTAATCGAAAAGAGCGATTTTATGAGCTCCTTTTTGCTTTAGTTTTTCTTTTTTTGTGGGTAAAAACTACAAACGAACAGCCCGCTCGAACGCCCTAATCTAAAAAATTAGCTACCGATACTACTGTCTTGTAATTCGAAGTAAGCTAATTAAAAAGCAGTAATACCCCATCCTTACTCGAAACAAAATGATATTTTTTCTATCTTTATCCCTATTATGAATATTTTGATTGTAGGGAATGGTAAAATACCCGTAAGTTTATACGGTGGAACAGAAAGGGTTATTTGGTACTTAGGAAAAGAATTAACAAAACTAGGACATAGGGTTACTTATCTTGTTAACGCTGGTTCTTTTTGCGATTTTGCAAAAGTTATTATTAAAGACGATAATCGTCCCATCGCCCAACAAATACCCAAAGATGTAGATGTCATACACTTTAATTATACACCAAAAGGGTTAAAAGATTTAACCATTCCTTATATTGTAACGATGCATGGCAATGCCAACCACCAAAAAGAATTGGATAAAAACACCGTTTTTGTTTCGAAAAATCATGCCGAGCGATACGGTTCTAAATCTTATGTTTACAATGGCTTAGATTGGGAAGATTACAGCATTCCTAATTTAAAACAAAAAAGAGAATACTTTCATTTTTTGGCAAATGCAGCTTGGCGTGTAAAAAATGTTAAAGGAGCGATAGAGGTAATAAAAGCATCTAAAACAGAAAGGCTAAAAGTTCTTGGAGGAGTGCGTTTTAACCTAAAAATGGGTATTAGACTTACTTTTTCGCCAAAAATTAGTTTTGCAGGAATGGTTGGAGGAAAACAAAAAGACCAATTAATTAATCGTTCTAAAGGTTTAATCTTTCCTGTATTATGGCACGAGCCCTTTGGTTTAGCTATTATTGAAAGTTTATATTTCGGATGCCCTATTTTTGCTACGCCTTATGGCTCTTTGCCCGAGTTAATAAACCAAGACGTAGGTTTTTTATCAAACAAAAAGCAAGAACTAACACAAGCGATAAAACAAAGTGAGAGTTTTTCTAAAAAACGCTGTAACGAATATGCTCAAGATGAATTTAACAGCAAGAAAATGGCATTACACTATTTGGAAAAATACGAAATAGTACTCAATAACGCAAACTTAAATTCTAATGCACCAAAGCTAAAGCAAATACAAACAGAAAAGTTTTTGGAATGGAAATAATAAGTAATTATAAAATAATGAAAAATAAGCACTCTATTTTTTTATTTGTACTCCTTTTAACATTGGGGGTTGGCTCTTGCAAAAAACAAAAGCTAAAACGACATAAAAAACAATGGATAGAAAATGCTTTCGACGCCCTCAAAAACAATCGCTACCCGAGAGTGAGTGCTATATCGTGGTGGAACGAAAACTTTGACGATTCAAAATTGAGAATAGACGCTTCTAAAAAAAGCTTAAAAGCATACCAAAAAGGAGTTGAAGTAGATAAATTTATTACCACTCCTGTTTTTTCTAACCAAAAATTACAACCTGTCGAAGGACTTATTTACCATGCGGCTTACCCCGATTTTGGCGGTACAGAAGATGTTGTTACAAGCAAAGCTATTACCGATTTTGAAGCTCTTGCTAAAAAACAAATTACTTGGGCTTATTTTTCTAACAATTGGTACAATGCTATTACATTCCCTACGGCACATACTAATACAATACACAATGCAGGAAAAATTCCATTTGTAAGAATGATGCCACGTACCAATTTTGCAGAAGGTGGCCCCGACGAAAATTATACCATGCAAAAAATAATAAATGGCGATTTTGATGCCGAACTAACACAATGGGCTATAGATGCAGCAAGTCTTTCTTACCCTATTTTGGTAGAGTTTGGAACAGAGGTAAATGGCGATTGGTTTCCGTGGAACGGCAAATACAATGGAGCAGACCAAACCAGCTACAACAACCCAAATTTAACCGATGGAGCAGAACGCTTTGTTGATGCTTACCGCCACATAATAGATATTTGTAATAACAACGGAGCTGATAATATAACGTGGTTTTTTCATGTAGATGCTTATAGTTCGCCTGCTACCGAATGGAATAGCATAAATAAATACTACCCAGGCGACAACTACATTGATTGGATAGGAGTAAGTGTTTACGGCCCTCAAACTCCCGACGAAGAATACCAAGACTTTACAGAGATAATGGACGATGTATATCCTACTCTAACCTCCCTTTCGGAAAAACCAATTGCTATACTCGAATTTGCTATTACAGAATAATACCAATTGAATAACAAAATAAGCTAAAGAAAGTTATTTCATCATTCAATTGGTATTGTTGTTATAAACAGTATTATTCTTTTGCTCCCTTATGTCCCATTGCCAATATACCCATTGATTTTATAGATATACCAATAAACATAAACAGCTGTATAATGATGCAATTCATCATGAATTTTTCAAATTTTGTCATAATATTTTATTTTTACAATTAATCTTTTTATTCTCTCTCTTTTTCTTACTCTGGAATCATCCACCAAAAAGGTTTCAATTTTGCTTTGTATTTAAACAAAACGTGCAAAGCATACTTCATCCAGTGTCCTGCCAATCCCATTTCGCCTTTGGTTTTGCTTTGATCTCTCCCCGAAGGATATTTCTCAAAATCGTTTACAATAGGATAAATAGTCATGGTTATTGCACTCCCTTTTTTCCAACCATATCCTGCCGAGGCTACGCAAATTGCTCCAAATCTCCCCATATTTGCTTTATGTGGCAATTCTGTGTTATTATTTTTTATCATCGAAATGATATTGTCGGCTACAATTTTGGCAGAAATTCCAGAAGGCATTCCCGTACGCGGAGGAGAAGGAAATATTGGAGTCCCATTTTTAGATTTTGCTGGTTTTGACATGGTATGCGGAGGGGCAAAAGCAATACCTGGAGCAAAAATATTTTTATAATTTGGATTTTGATACGTGTCTGGCCAATCTTTTACCGACCATTTTTCGAATGGCTTAGGTGTATAATCGGCATCTACTTTCATAAAGCCATTAGGTGCAAATAATTTATCTGTTACATCTTCGCCATTTTTTCCGTAGGCTTTAAATCCTTGCCCTGTAAATTGAGGTATAAGCATTGCAAAATCAAACTCTTGGGTTTTATACTCTCCAGATAAGGTTTCGTAATAAACTTTCCCATCTTCTACCTTTTGCACTCCTGCTTCTGGAATCGAAATAATTCCCTTATCCTTAAAGAGCATATCTGCCAATTGTTCTCCAGATAATATTCCTTTCATAGGAACTTTAAATATCATGCTTCCTACGCCAAACTCTCCTGCTTCTGGCTCGTTTGTTATAAAATAAATTTCGGCATTTTTTCTTACTCCTTGTCTATCGAGTTCGTGCTCTACATTTAACACATATTCGAACGCTGCCCCTTGGCAAGTTGCCATTGGATGTCCTGTTCCTATTAATATTTTAAGTTTTTCTCCTTTTTTAAGGCGTTCTATTATTTTTTTTAATTCTTTTGCAGCATGGTCGGCGTGCGTCCACGAACAAACAGAAACTACTTTGTTTGTACCAGGCATTAATCCCTCCGTACCTTCAAAATTTAGTTTAGGACCTGTAGCATTTACCAAAAAATCGTACTCTACCTTTTCTTGTTGTCCTTGTTTTGCTCCTGCGGTATATTCTATTGTAACATACCCTTTTTTATGTTGTTCATCTCCTTCTGGATGAAAACTAACAGCCTTTGCCTGTCTAAAGTCTATTCCTGCTTTTTTGTAAATCGGAGCCAAAGGAAAATGAACTCTTTTGTGACTCATTCTTCCTGTTCCTACCCAAATATTAGAAGGGATATAATTATAATCCTTATTGGGTGCGACAACGATAACCTCGTGCGATTTATCCAATCCTCTTCTTAAGTACGGTGCAGCAGTATGTCCCGATACTCCTGCTCCTAATACAACTACTCTTGCCATATATTTTATTTTTTGTTCTGTGTTGATTTTTGTACCGTAAAGGTACTCGTTGTTGTAACTCTTATAGCTGATTTATAACATAAATAACCATGATATTCTTTAGTGTAAGAAACGAATCGAACGATTGAACTTTGGTTGATTATACCTAGCTATTTTATCCTGCTAGTCTCTCTTTTTTTTATAAAAAATTTATTTTAGCGACAAAGTTATACATTATAAAATCAAACACGCCATCAATTCATATAAATTCACTATTTTTACCCAACTATATATTTATTGCCATGAAAAAAACATTAATAAAAAATGCAACTCTCGTAAACGAAGGAAAAACCTTTGTTGGGCATCTTTTAATTGAGGGAGAGTTTATTAAACAAATTAGTGCTAATCCTATTAACGATAATATTGCAGATGTTGTAATTGATGCAAAAGGAAAACATTTATTACCAGGATTAATCGACGACCAAGTACATTTTAGAGAACCAGGGTTAACCCACAAGGCAAATTTAGAAACAGAATCGAGAGCTGCCGTTGCAGGAGGTATTACCTCTTTTATGGAAATGCCCAATACCGTTCCCAACACTGTAACACAAGAGCTTTTGCAAGACAAATATGACTTAGCGGCTAGCAAATCTATTGCTAATTATTCTTTCTTTTTTGGAGCTACCAACGATAATTTAAACGAAGTATTAAAAACCGACCCAAAAACCGTATGCGGAGTAAAAGTTTTTATGGGGTCTTCTACGGGTAATATGCTAGTAGATAATCGTAAAACGCTAGAAGGCTTGTTTTCGGAATGCAAATTATTGATTGCTACCCACTGCGAAGATGAAGAAACAATACAAAAAAACTTAGCACATTACAAAGCAAAATACAATTACAATATACCAATTACCGCTCACCCATTAATCCGAAATACTGAGGCTTGTTATAAATCTTCGTCTATGGCTGTAGAATTGGCAACTAAGCACAATGCTAAACTACATATACTACATATTTCTACAGCAAAAGAGTTAACCCTTTTTGACAATACAAAACCTATTTCCGAAAAACGAATTACTGCCGAAGGATGTGTACACCACGCTTGGTTTTCGGACAAAGACTATACAGAGAAAGGAACATATATAAAATGGAACCCTGCGGTAAAAACAGAAAAAGATAGAGAAGCGATACTAGAAGCTATAAACAACAATACAATAGATGTTTTGGCTACCGACCATGCTCCTCATACCATAGAAGAAAAAAACAACCCCTATTTAAAAGCTCCCTCTGGAGGGCCTTTGGTTCAGCACGCTTTGGTTGCATGGCTAGAGTTAGTAAAACAAGGAAAAATCACCTTAGAACACGTTGTGCAGAAAACAAGCCACGATGTTGCTACCTTATTTGAAATAAACAAACGCGGATACTTAAAAGAAGGGTATTATGCCGATTTAGTTTTGGTAGATTTGAATAAAGAATGGGTAGTAACAAAAGAAAACATTTTGTATAAATGTGGATGGTCGCCATTTGAGGGAACAAAATTTACATCCAAAGTAGTTCAAACGTTTGTAAACGGCAACTTGGTGTACGATAATGACTCTATTATTGAAGGAAGCAAAGGAAAAAGACTTCTGTTTAATCGTTAAGTAGTAAAAATGTAATTCACCCAAAAAACTGTAATTCCTACACATAATAATGATAAGAATAATTCTAACTATTTTTGTAATTCTAAATTTTATTTCTTGCAAAAACGAGGAAGAAAATAAAAAACCTGATGGTGTTATATTATCTCAAGAAGATTTTACCAATTTAATACTAGACGTACAATTAGTAGAAGGTCACTTAAATACCAACCGCGTAAACCAAGTATTTATAATGGATAGTGCCAATAATTACTACAAAGAAGTATTTGACAGACATGGTATTACTTTGCAAGAGTACAAAGAAAACTTAAAATACTATTCTGCCCAACCGCAATTACTTTCAGACATTTATACCAACGTAGAAAAACAACTCGTACAACAGCTAAAACAATACGATAGCATAACAATAAACATACCTGCCATAACTCCTATAAACAGGAGTACACTAACCAACATTATTATAAATGATAGCTTATCCCAAAAACTAATTTTTGATACCACGCTTACTTACTTTGCAATAAGAGATTCTATTTTTAAGCACTTTAACGATTCTTTATTACAAAACTTTCAGACCGACTCTCTTTCTTTTCAACAGAGTTTTAATGTAGCAACTCATACAAAGCCAATGTTTAGATTGTTTAAAAACGAATTGAAAACTAAAATGAATAAATTGTGATTTATAAAAAGTGTTTCCATTTGGAGTAGATATCAAAGCAGTTCCAAGATATAATTGACACGAGTAGTTAAAACGGTTTTTAAAGTTATTTTATAATTGAATTGGTATAAAATTCTATTTTTTTTCTATTTCCATTTTATTTTGGTTAATTTAGCTTAGTGAAGTTTTTTGTTTTTATATTATTGAGCTTTTTTGCTCATTTTGGAATTGCTTTAGGCGAACAAATTAGTACTATAAACCTTAGCGATAAAGACTTTAGTCAATCTACCTACGCCTTAGATGGTTTGTGGGATTTTGATTGGGATGCCGATT
>Ga0256843_1002827_pt1 | contig 12460 bp, 12 predicted proteins | sample AlvinellametaG_FD_191572 | JGI IMG/M metagenome (GOLD analysis project Ga0256843, IMG submission 191572) | Pompeii worm associated microbial communities from hydrothermal vent at the East Pacific Rise, Pacific Ocean - Alvinella | ecosystem: Host-associated > Annelida > Integument > Unclassified ... | reverse complement strand
GGCCAAAGCGATCTTGGCGCGGATGTCGTCGATGGCGTCGAGCACCAGGTCGTAGGGGGTGAAGTCGAAATTCTCCACCCACTCGGCGTCGATTTTGGCCTCGATGGGGGTGACGGTGGGATAGAGCTCGGCCAGGCGGCGCACTTTCAAGGCCCCGACCGCTTCGGAGCCGATCTGGCGGTTCTGGTTGGTCGTATCGAAGGTATCGAAATCGACGATGGTGATGTCGGTGATGCCGGTGCGAAAGAGGCAGTCGAGGCAGAACCCTCCCACGCCGCCTACGCCCAGCAGCAGGATCTTCGTTTGGGCCAGTTTTTCGTGATCCTCGCCGAAAAGCATCCGGCACCGCTCGTACCTCAAAGCCACCGCTCCAGCTTCGCGATGTCCTCGTAGCTGGTGAGGTCCAGCTGGATGGGGGTGACGCTCACATACCCCTCTTTGACGGCTTCGAAGTCACACACCTGTTTTTCGTCGGGGATCCACTGCAGCGGGTGCAGCCCCAGCCAGTAGTACTCCTCGCCCCGGGGGTTGCGGTGCACCTGCGCGTCGTTGCCATACAGCCGGTAGCCGGCTTTGGTGATTTTGTAGCCCCTGCACTCACTGGGTTTGAGCGGCGGGACGTTGATGTTGAGAAAGCGGCGTTCGGGCAGGGGGAAGCCCCCGTCGAGGATCTTTTTGCAGACGCGGTAGGCCGCCTCTTTGGCCAGTTCGTAGCCCAGCTGATCGATTTCACGGCAGCCGTGGCCGCCGCACACCTGGCTGATCGCCACGCCGGGGATCCCCTGCAGCACCGCTTCCATCGCGCCGGCGGCGGTGCCGGAGTAGGTGATGTCTTCGCCCATGTTGGCCCCTTTGTTGATGCCGCTGACTACCAGATCGGGCAGGGCACGCTCGTCAAAAAGCGCGTATTTGCTCAGATAGACGCAGTCGGTGGGGGTGCCGTCGTCGAGCTTGAAGAAGTCGTCGTCGATCTCCACGAAGCGCAGGGGCCGCGTCAGCGTGAGACTGTGGCCGCAGGCCGACTTTTCCAGCGTCGGGGCGACGACGGTGACGTGGCCCAGGGGGCGCAGCGCCTCCACGAGGGCGTGCAGGCCCGGCGATTCGAAACCGTCGTCGTTGGTGATGAGAATACGTTTCAAAAGGTTCTCCGCTTTGTCTTATGTTTTGGGGAATTATATCGAAGGTCGAAAAAAGACCGGAGGGATTGCAAGCCTCCGGCCAGGGGTAGAATATATGAAGATTGCAGAATTGCACCCGAATATTATTGGAAAAACTTTACAGACACAAGAGCGTGATTCAATTACATTATAATGTCAAGAAACAAAAAAGTTGCCAATGGTCAGAACACCCGATATTTCCCAATGGACCGACCTCGTCAGCGGTGGGCCCGTGGGGCCAATGATCGCCGGACGGCGGGTTTTGCTGCATTTTATGACGGGCGGATGTATCAACTGCCTTCATACGATTGAGGAGCTGCGACGGTTGCCGCTGCCGGAAGATGTGGTCGTGGTTACCGTGCACACCGGCAAGTTCGACCGGGAAAGAGAAGCGGCGTATGTCCGTGCGCTGGCCGCAAAAAAAGGGTTGCAATCTCCCCTGATCAACGATGGCGAAGGAAGGCTGTGGGATGCTTTCGCCGTGAGGGCATGGCCGACGCTCGTGCTGGTTTCCGCTGACGGGTACGAGCTGGGACGGGTCAGCGGCGAGGGCCGGGCAGCGTCACTGCTGGCGCTTTCCGAAAAGAAAAATCTCCGAAGAGTGGAGAATAAAACGCTGAACAAAGTCCTGTGCGACGGGGAGCGTCTCTTCTTTTCCCGGGGAAGGGAAGTGATCTGTACGACCCTGACCGGCGAGACGCTGGCGCATTACGGCAATTTCGCCGAGGCACAGGGGATGGCTCGGCTGGGAGGGGAACTTTTCGTTGCCGACCGACTGGCCGGCGAGGTGACAGCCATCTCGCTCGCCACGGGTGCCCGAAGGGTGGTGACGTCGGGTCTGCGTTCGCCCTGGGGTCTGCGTGCCTATGGCGGAATGCTGCAGGTAGCGGAAGCGGGCCGTCACCGGATCGTGAGTCTCTCACCGTCCGGGGATCTCATGGCGCTGGCGGGCCTGGGCCATGAAGGAGTTCGCGAGGGGGATGCGCTGAAGGAGGCGCTGTTTGCTCAGCCGACCGATCTGGATTGGCTGGAAGGAGTGCTTTATGTGATCGATGCGGAGGGCAGTGCTCTGCGCAGGATCGAAGGAGGCAGGGTGGAGACGCCTGTGGGGTGGGATCTGTTCACCTTCGGCGATCGTGACGGAACGGGGGAGGAAGTGAGGCTGCAGCACCCCGAGGGACTGTGTGCCGGCGTGGGAGGTTGCGGGAACCATCGTCTCTTCATCGCCGACACCTACAACGACAAAATCAAAGTCTACGACCCTCTTACCGATCGGGTCACGACGCTGACCGATGAGGTGCGGATGCCCACCGGCGTGGCGAAAGAGGGGTGCTACCTCTATATTGCCGATGCCGATACGACGGCTTTTGGCCGCTACGATATCTCTGCGATGATCATGGAAAGGATAACGATACGATGAAACTGCTCGTCAGTGCCCTGGAACCTTCGGCCAACTACCACCTGAAATACCTTCTGGAAAAGCTGGGCGACATCGAGATCGCCGGGATTTTCGACCGGGCCCTGGGGGAGCCGCTCTACGGGATGGAGGAGTTCTCTGTCATGGGGATCGTCGACGTGCTGGGCAAGTACTTCAAAGGCAAAGAGGCGGTGGCCGAAATGACGCAGTTGGCGGGTGAATGCGACAGAGTGCTGCTCATCGACGCTCCCGCGTTCAACCTGCCTCTGGCCGAAAGTATCAAAAAACGCTACCCCGACAAGGAGATCGTCTACTACATCCTGCCCAAAGTGTGGGCCTGGAAAAAGGGGCGGGCGGCAAAGGTGGACCGCTGGTGCGACCGGTTGGCGTCGATCTTTCCTTTCGAAGATCGTTTCTACCCCAGAGCCGAGTACGTGGGCAATCCCCTGCTCGATGAGATTACGTTGAGTTGGCGGCCCGACGAGGACAAAGAGACGGTCGCCTTTCTGCCGGGGAGCCGCCGCGGCGAGATCACCCGGCTGATGCCCGTTTTCAAAGAGGTGGCCGACGCGCTGCCCGGACGGCGGAAGATCCTCTCGATCCCCGCGTTCATCTCTGACGAAAAGGTTGCCGAGTGGTACGGCGACATTTCGGATTTCGAGGTAGTGCGTGACGCCCAGCACGCCGTGGCACGGGCGCATTTCGCCTATGTCTGCAGCGGGACGGCGACGCTGGAGACCGCGCTTATCGGGACCCCTTTCGTGCTGGTCTACAAGGCCCGCCCGCTGGACTGGGCCATCGGCAACGCCCTCGTCAAACTCCCCTACAAGGGTCTGGCCAACATCGTCATGGATTTCGCCGGCCGCGAGCCGGTCCATCCGGAGATTTTTCAGGACGACGTGACCAAAGAGCGGCTGCTGGAGCTCTACGAAACGATGGATCGGAGTGATTTTACGCAAAAAAGCGGGGAACTGAAGGCTCTGCTCAAACACGGCAGCGCCGATCGGGTCGCCGCCATGCTTCGGGGGGAGTCGTAAAACTCAGGCGAAGATTTTTTTCATCATCTGAAAAAACGTTTTGAAAACGCCTTTGTTGCCGATCAGCGAATCGATATATTCATCATAGCTAAGGCCTCTCTCTTCGAGATAGCCTTCGAGATATTTTTCCGCCGCTTCCATCCCCTGCTGCTGTTCGATTTCACGCAGGGTGGCGTAAAGCTTTTCGATTTCGGGCAGGGCTTTTCGGGGCGCGGCCTTGCGGTAGGCGGTGTAGCGGACCGGCTGGTTGTTCAACGGGTTGATTTTTGACGTGAATTCGGTGATGACCCAGTAGTAGCGTCCGTCTTTGGCCAGGTTCTTGACAAACGCGAAAATCTGCTGATTGTTCTTGAGACGGTCCCACATCAGCTTGAAGATGGTCCGGGGCATGTCGGGATGACGGATGATGTTGTGGGGGCGGTTGATGAGCTCGTACTCTTTGTAGCCGCTGATCTCCACGAAGTAGTCGTTGCCGTATTCGATGACGCCGGACGCGTCGGTTTTGCTGACGATATAACGCAACGGATCGAGACGGATCTCTTCGTTGATGGGACGGGGCCGTCGGGTCATAGGGCGCTCCTGGCGAAACAGTTTTTGTGTTTGTTTATTTGGATGAAATTTTAGAATATAAATGAATGCGAACAACTTTATTAACAAAAGCAAATAAAAAACATAAGAAACTCTTTATTTTTATTGAAGAAAGCGCTCTGGGGTATGCTATAATCCTCCTCAAATCCGACATGAACACCATCCAGACAGGACAGACAAAGGACGACCGAATTATGCAGAAAGAACCGATGACCGAATACGGCTACAAAAAGCTGGCCGACGAACTGGAGTATCTCAAATCAACGGCCCGCCCCAAAGTGGCCGAAGAGATCCAGAAAGCCCGGGAACTTGGCGATCTGAAAGAGAACGCCGAGTATCACGCGGCCAAGGAGAAACAAGGACACATGGAGGCGCGCATCGCCGAGCTCGAAGATATTCTGGGCCGGGCGCAGGTGGTCGATCCGAGCACGCTCCCGCACAAGAGGGTCAGCTTCGGGTCGACGGTGACGCTGGTCGATCTCGACAGCGACGACGAGGTGACCTACACGATCGTGGGTGCGAGCGAGGCCAACCCCGACAGGGGGCTCATCTCCTACCATTCGCCTCTGGCCAAACAGCTTATCGGCAAGGAACCCGGTGACGAGGTGCATGTGCGCCTGCCCGGCGGCGAGCGGGAGTACGAGATCGAGAAGGTCTGCTACCAAGACATCTGTTTCGAGGCGTAGGCGATGACTCCCGTCGCCGTCATCGGGGCCAGCGGATACACCGGCCTCGAGCTTTTGAAGATCCTGGCCCTGCATCCCGAGTTCGAGCCGGTCTACGTGGCCACCAGCGAAGGGGAGACGACCACCCAGGCGCTCCATCCGGCTCTTGAGAAAGTGCTTGAAGTTCCGGTGGAAAAGGCTGACGCCGCTGCAGTGGCCGAGGTGGCGCGGCTCGCCTTTCTCGCGCTGCCGCACAAGACGGCGATGGGTTTTGCCAAAGAGCTGCTGGAACGTGGCGTGAAGGTGGTGGATCTCTCCGCCGACTACCGCCTCAGACTCGACGCCTACGAGGCCCACTACTGCCCCCACGAGGACAAAAAGCACCTTCCCGAAGCGGTCTACGGCCTGCCGGAGTTTTATCGCAACAGGATCAAAGGGAGCCGTCTGGTGGCCAATCCGGGCTGCTACCCGACCGCTTCGCTGCTGGGGCTTTTGCCTTTTGTCCCCTACATCAAGGAGGATACGCCGATCTTCATCGACGCCAAAAGCGGTGTCAGCGGCGCGGGCAAGAAGCTCTCTGCCACGACCCACTTCGTCACCGTCAACGAAAACATCTTCGCCTACAACCCCATGAAACACCGCCACGCTCCCGAGATCGCCGAAAAGATCGACGACCTCTTCGTCAAGCGGGTCGAAATCAATTTCGTGCCCCATCTTTTGCCGGTGACGCGGGGGATGCTCTGCAGTGTCTACATGCAGTTGGAAGAGGCGATCGATCCGCTGGCGATTCTGCGGGATCTCTACGCCGACGAGCCCTTCGTGCGGGTGAGGGAAAAGCCGGTCGATATCAAAAGCGTCGCCGGCACCAACTTCTGCGACATCTACGCCCAACGCAACGGCACGAGCCTCTTCATCGCCTCGGCGATTGACAATCTCCTGCGGGGCGCGAGCTCCCAGGCGGTGGTCAACGCCAACATTCTTTGCGGTTTCGACGAGAGCCTGGGCATTCCGATTCTCGCCTGCGTCCCCTGATCCGGGGGCGTTTCGACATGCGAAACCGCCGAGAACCGACGCTTGAACTTCAATCCGGCGCCTGGCTGATCGCCGACGCCCACTACGCCCACTACAACCCTTCGCTCTATAGCTTTTTCGAATCCGTCGAAACTTCCGGACTGCCGCCGCAGCTCGTGCTGATGGGGGATATCTTCGACCTGCTCTTCGGGCATGCGCCCAATTCGATTGAACCAAATCGCAAAATGGTCGATTTATTGAAACGAATCGGCCGGTCGTGCGAAACGATCTACCTCGAAGGCAACCACGATTTCGGGTTGGCGTCGGTCTTTGGCGAGACGATGCGGGTGGTGCCGCGAAGCGCCCAGCCGCTCATCGCCCGGTGCGGCGGGAAACGGGTGGCACTGCACCACGGTGACACCCTCCAGGGGGCAGGCTACGAGCTCTATACGGCGCTGATCCGCAATCCCCTGATCGACCGGGCGCTCAACGGCATCGACACCCTCGGGGGCGGCATCATCGACCGGCTGGAAACGTACAACCGTAACAAAAAGCCCTGTTACCGCATCGCCGACTTCGAAACCAAAGTGCGGCAGCGGCTCGATACGCTGATCGAAAAGTACGATTTCGATATCTGGGTCGAGGGCCACTTCCACCAGGATCTGTCGATGGTTTACCGCGAAAGGCGGTATCTCAACCTGCCGGCATACGCCTGCGACGGCACGATCGTTGAAGTTTTGGCCGAAACGGGCGATATAGCGTTTGAAAAACGAAAAGTCAAGTAGGAAAAAGGGTTCACATGTCGAAAAGTGACGTTTTGCAGGTCGGAACCAACGAACTCGAACTGGTCGACTTCCGGATCTTCAAAGAGGAGAACGGAAAGGTCTACGAAGGAATCTACGGGATCAACGTCTCGAAAGTGCGCGAAATCATCAAGTACCCCAAGCTCACGGAGCTGCCGGGGGTCCCCGACTTCATCGAGGGGATCTTCGACCTGCGGGGGGTGGTGATTCCGGTGGTCAACCTGGCCAAATGGATGGGGATCAAAACTCCCGAGAACAAGGAGATCCACCCCCGCGTCATCATCGCGGAGTTCAACAACATTCTCATCGGTTTCGTGGTCCACGAGGCCAAGCGGATCCGGCGCATCAGCTGGAGCGACATCGAACCCGCCTCCTTCACCTCCGGCCAGGGGGTGCTGGACAAGAGCAAGATCACCGGCGTGACGCGGATCGAGAACGATGAAGTGCTTCTGATCCTCGATCTCGAGAGCGTCGTGGAGGATCTGGGCTTCTACCAGCCCGACGTGGACGCGGAGATCAAGATCGACAAGTTCAGCGGGATGGCGATGGTCCTCGACGACAGCCTCACGGCCCGCAAGATCGTCAAGGACGCCCTGCAGAAGATGGGCTTCAACGTCATCGAGGCCAAGGACGGTCAGGAGGGGCTCGAAAAGCTCGAAGAGCTCTACGGACACTACGGCGAGCACCTCAAAAACGAGCTCAAGATCATCGTCTCCGACGTGGAGATGCCGAGAATGGACGGGTTCCATTTCGCCGCGAAGGTCAAGGACGACCCCCGCTTCGGCGAGATTCCCATCGTCTTCAACTCCTCCATCAGCGACCACTTCAGCGAGGAGCGCGGCAAGGAGGCCGGCGGCGAAGGGTACATGGTCAAATTCGACGCCAACGTCTTCTACGCGGAGATCTCGAAGATCGTCCGATCCCACATCAAGCAGGATGCATAAGGAAGAGTCATGGATGAATTTCAGGAAATATTGGAAGACTTTCTGATCGAAGCGTTCGAGATGATCGAGCAGCTCGACAACGACCTGATCGAGCTGGAGAGCACTCCCGAAGATCTCGATCTGCTCAACCGGATCTTTCGGGTGGCCCACACCATCAAGGGATCGAGCTCGTTTCTCAATTTCGACGTGTTGACCCACCTGACCCACCACATGGAGGATGTCCTCAACAAGGCCCGGCGGGGCGAGCTGGTCATCACCCCCGACGTGATGGACGTGGTGCTTGAATCGACCGACAAGATGAAGGCGCTGCTCGAGCACATCAAGGAGACCGGCAGCGACGAGGGGGCGCTGGACGTGGGCCCGACGGTGCAGCGGCTCGAAGCGGTGCTCAGGGGCGAAAGCCCCTCCGAAGCGGCGGCGCAGGAAACGTGCGAGCCCGAACCGCAGCCCGAGCCCGCCGAGGAGGAGAAAGACCTCTCCGAGATGAGCGAAGAGGAGGTCGAGGCCGAAATCGAGCGGCTTCTGGCCCAGCGCCAGGAGGAGGACCGCAAGCGGCGCGAAGCCAAACGCAAGGCCGAAGCGGCCGGAGAAACGGTCGAGGAGACGGGCGAAAAGGATATCGCCGAGATGAGCGAGGAAGAGGTCGAGGCGGAGATCGAGCGGCTGCTCAAAGAGCGCCAGGAGGAGGATCGCAAGCGCCGCGAAGCGAAAAAAAAGGCGGAAGAGGAGGCGGCGGCCAGGGCGACCGAAACCCCGGCCGCGCAGGAAACCGCCCCCGCGCCCCAGAGCGCGCCCAAACCCAAAACGGAAACCAAACCCGCCGCGCCCAAGGAGCGCAAAGCCTCGGTCGAGCAGACGATCCGCGTCGACGTCAAACGCCTGGATGACCTGATGAACCTGATCGGGGAGCTGGTGCTGGGCAAGAACCGGCTGCTGAAAATCTACGACGACGTGGAGGAGCGTTACGAGGGCGAGCAGTTCCTTGAAGAGCTCAACCAGGTGGTCAGCTCCATCTCGCTGGTGACCACCGACCTGCAGATCGCGGTGATGAAAACGCGAATGCTGCCCATCGGCAAAGTCTTCAACAAGTTTCCCCGCATGGTGCGCGACCTCTCCCGCGAACTGCACAAGGAGATCGAGCTGGTCATCAGCGGGGAAGAGACCGAGCTGGACAAATCGATCGTCGAGGAGATCGGCGACCCGCTGGTGCATATCATCCGCAACTCCTGCGACCACGGCATCGAGCCCCCCGAAGAGCGGGTGAAGATGGGCAAACCGCCCAAGGGGACCGTGCAGCTGAAGGCCTACAACGAGGGCAACCACATCATCATCGAGATCGTCGACGACGGCAAAGGTCTCGACGCCGACATGCTGAAAATGAAGGCGGTGGAGAAGGGCCTCATCAGCGAGAAAGAGGCGGACCAGATGAGCGACAAGGAAGCTTTCATGCTCATCTTCAAGCCCGGCTTCTCCACGGCGGCGAAGGTGACCAACGTTTCGGGCCGCGGCGTGGGGATGGACGTGGTCAAGTCCAACATCGAAAAGCTCAACGGCATCATCGAGATCGACTCAGAAAAGGGCAAGGGCACGACGCTCAAGCTCAAAATCCCCCTGACGCTGGCGATCATCCAGTCGCTGCTGGTGAGCGTGCAGGAGGAGTATTACGCGGTGCCGCTGGCCTCGGTCCTGGAGACCGTGCGCATCACCCCCGACGAGATCCAGAGCGTCGAGGGACGAAGCGTGCTGCGGCTGCGCGACGAGGTGCTGCCGCTGGTGCACCTGGCCGACCTGTTCGACGTGGAGCGGGTTTTCAGCATGGGCGAGCACGCCTACGTCGTCATTATCGGCCTGGCCGAGAGCAAGCTGGGGCTCATCGTCGATTCGCTGGTGGGCCAGGAGGAGATCGTCATCAAGTCGCTGGGCGAGTACCTCAAAGGTATCGAAGGGATCGCCGGAGCCACGATCCGGGGCGACGGCCGCGTGACGCTCATCGTCGACGTCGGCGCGCTGATGGACATGGCCAAAAGCGTCAAAAGCAGCATGCAGAACCTCGAAGCGACCGAAGCGAAGAGAGAGAAGAGCCAGCCTTCCGACTACAACATCCTGGTCGTCGACGACTCCAAGACCGACCGGACCATCATGCGCAAGGCGCTTGAGCCGCTCGGCGTCACGATCACCGAGGCGACCAACGGTGTCGAGGCGCTCAACATCATGAAAGACGGCAGCAAGAGCTTCGACGCGGCGCTGGTGGATATCGAGATGCCCCGGATGGACGGCTACACCCTCGCCAGCGAGATAAGAAAGTTCAACAAATTCAAGAACATGCCTCTCATCGCCGTGACCAGCCGAACCAGCCGAAGCGACCGGCTGCGCGGGGTCGAAGTGGGAATGACCGAATACATCACCAAACCCTACACCCCCGAATACCTGATGAACGTGGTCGCCCGCAACATCAACCTCAACGTGGAGCAATGACATGAGCACGCAACTCGAACAGGTCCTCAAAAAACAGCAGCAGCAACAAAAAGCCCCGGCCGAGGCGGAGATCGACAACATCATCCAGCTGGTGGGCTTCATGGTGGGCGACGAGGAGTTCGCCGTGCCGATTCTCGATATCCAGGAGATCATCAAGCCGATCGAGTACACCCGTGTCCCCAAAACGCCCAATTACGTGCTGGGGGTCTTCAACCTTCGCGGCAGCGTCTTGCCGCTGATCGACCTGCGGATGAAGTTCGGCCTCTCCAAATCGAAAGAGAACGACGATACCCGCTACATGGTCATCAAACACGGCGACGACATCGCGGGCTTCGTGATCGACCGGCTGACCCAGGCGATGCGGATTCCCGAAAGCGCCATCGACCCGGCGCCCGAGACGATCCACGACGAGCAGAACTTTATCTACGGCGTCGGGAAACAGGAGGACAAGCTGGTCTCCATTCTTAACGTGGAGGCGTTGCTCAAAAGAGACTTCTAGGCCCCTTTCGGCGAGGGAGGCAGGTCTTTGGGAAGCCCGCGCTTCGGCGCGGGCTTTTTTCGTTCAGGAGAGCAGTTTTTTGGCGAGGCTGAAGCGGTTGGCGGTCATGACGTGCACTTTGGGGTGCAGCTCCATCACCGAGTCGTAGACTTCCCGGCTGAGTGCCAGGCCCGTTTTCTCCTCCTCTTTTTCGCCTTTCTGGTGCGCTTCGTAGAGGCTGTCGAGCCAGCTTTTGGGCACGTGGATACCCGGCACGTGGGCGGAGAGAAACTGCGCGGTCTTCAGACGTGTAACGGGAAAGAGACCCAGAATCAGTGTCGCCTCTTTGTTCGTCTCCTTTTTCGCCTCTTCGAAGAGTTCCAGCAGCATCAAAGCGTTCTCTTTGTCGAAGACGGGCTGGGTGATGACGCCCAGCGCGCCGTGCTCGATCTTTTTGACAAACTTCTTGAGCAGCGTTTTGGGGTTTTTGGCGAAGGCGTTGGAAACGGCGAAGGGGTAGATCGGTTTGGGTTTGATGCCAAATTCGCGGCCCGCGTAGTCGATCCCCGCGTTGAAACATTTGATAATGTCCAGCAGCATCGTGCTGTCGGCTTCGAAGACCCCTTTGGCTCCCGGCTGGTCGCTGATCTTGGCCGGGTCGCCTGTGAGAGCCAGGATGGCGCGCACGTCGATGCCGTTGGCGCCCAGCAGGTCGCTTTGCAGCGCGATCTTGTTGCGGTCGCGCATGCTCATCGTCGCCAGCACCGGTTTGCCGAATCTCTCCTGCAGCTGCATCGCGGCGACGATGGCGTTGAACTTGAGTTTGGCCAGCGGGTTGTCGGTGGTGCTGAATCCGTCCACCAGTTCGGCGAGCCCCAGCTTGCCCACGGCGTCGAGCACCGGTTTGAAACTGGCGTCGTGTCCGGGCGTCGTCTCCAGAGTGACGTAGCGTTTTTTCGGGTCCTGAAGTTTTTTGATCAGTTTTTCGAACATGAAATTCCGTTATCTCGTTGTTATTTTGGTTGGGGTATTATATCAAGTTAAATTTCGGCACCGGAGCGGCCTGCCGGGCGTTTTCGCGCATCGGCAGAGACTTCCGTATCCGGTGACAAAGGAGCGTGTGGCAGCATGAAACTGATAGTGTTTGATTTCGACTCGACCCTGATGGACGGCGAGACGATCGATTTTCTGGCCGAGCCCCTGGGACTGAAGGAGAAGGTGGCGGTTATCACCGAGCGGGCGATGCGGGGCGAGCTCGACTTTTTCGAGAGCCTCACGACCCGGGTGCAGCTTCTCGAGGGCCTGAGCGAAGAGACGGTGGACAATATCTGCCGCAACCTGCCCTTCATGCCGGGCGCCGAGGAGACCGTCAAAAAGCTCAAGGAGTACGGCCACCGGGTCGTCGTTTTCAGCGGCGGCTTTCGCAACGCCACGAGCCACGCCAGAGAGGTGTTGGGCTTCGATGCCGACTTTTCCAACATCCTCCACGCCCGCGACGGGCGGCTGACGGGCCTGGTGGGGGGCGATATGATGTTCGACTTCTCCAAAGGGGACATGCTGGTGCGCCTGCAGCGGCTGCTGGGCATCAGCGAGGCCGACACCGTGGCCGTGGGCGACGGGGCCAACGACCGCAGCATGTTCGCGCATGCTAGCACCCGCATCGCCTTCTGCGCCAAGGAGATCCTCAAAAAAGAGGCCAACGTCGTCATCGACACCAAAGATCTGACCCAGGTCCTCGCGCACGTTGGCTGAGTCGGTCACTGCCGCAAGACGCCTGAGCCTGGCGTCGATTTTCGAGCGTGTCAAGCGGTACAAAAAGGCCCTGATCGCGGGCAACGTCGTGGCGATCCTGGCCACGCTGGTAAGCGTCCCCACGCCGCTGCTC
>Ga0256843_1002826_pt1 | contig 12461 bp, 14 predicted proteins | sample AlvinellametaG_FD_191572 | JGI IMG/M metagenome (GOLD analysis project Ga0256843, IMG submission 191572) | Pompeii worm associated microbial communities from hydrothermal vent at the East Pacific Rise, Pacific Ocean - Alvinella | ecosystem: Host-associated > Annelida > Integument > Unclassified ... | reverse complement strand
ATAAAATATATCCAGCAGTTGAATGTTGTACACCTTTTGGTTTTCCTGTACTTCCTGAAGTATATAATAAAAACAATGGATCTTCACTATCCATAATTTCAGGTTCACATTGATTTGATTGAAGAGATATAAGTTCATTATAACTAACATCTCTACCATCTACCCAATCAATATCTTCATTATTTCTCTCAACAACAATCACTTTTTCTACACATTCAACACCTTCTAAAGCTTTATCAACTACTGGTTTTAGCATATAAGGCTTACCTTTTCTAAAAGCACCATCAGCAGTAATAACAACTTTTGCATTTGCATCAATTACTCTATCTTTTAAAGCTTCTGCACTAAATCCACCAAATACTACACTATGAATAGCACCTATTCTTGCACATGCAAGCATAGCATAAGCAGCTTCAAGAATCATTGGCATATATAAAACTACTCTATCCCCTTTTTTAACTCCAAATGATTTAAGTAAATTAGCAAATCTATTTACTTCATTATAAAGTTCTAAATAAGTAACAACTTTTTTATCCCCATCATCAGCTTCCCAAATAATTGCAGCTTTATTTTTTTTATCTTCTAAATGTCTATCTATACATTGTACACTTACATTTAATTGTCCACCAACAAACCATTTATAAAACGGTGCATTATTTTCATCTAATGTTTTTATAAATGGTTTATCCCATTTTAATTTCATCCTAGCTAATTTAGCCCATGTACCTTCATAATCATTTTTAAAATTATCAAACATTTCATTATATTCACACATATTTTTAAATTTTGGATTGTTAAACATCTCTTTTTTTGGATAGAAAACATTTGTATTCATTTGAAAATCCTTTTTTTGTTTATAATATAATTTAAAATAAAAAAATATGTTAAAAAATAAAGTTAAAAGAAAGATAAAAGAAGTTAAGTGAGTAAAAAAGTAACAAAGAGTAAAAAATAACTCTTATTTAATTCCTATCATATCAAAGTATCCAGCTGTAACTGTATCCATAGTATTTATATGATTATCAAGCCATGGTATAAAATGTTGTTCAAAATACTCTTTTAAAAACTCAATATCATTTAATTTTTGATTTTGAATCTCTTCTAATTCTGCAACTATTCTATCATGTTCCATTTTATGTGGTACTTTGGCAAAAAAATTATATTTTTCCATTAAATCTTGTTCAAAATTAAAATGTTTTCTTACATCATCTAAAAATATTTGGAACTTTTCTTCAATATTTTCATTTTTTTCTATTGCTTCTAAAAGCTCATTTAAAAGTTTTACTTCATTATTATGAATTTCATTCATTGGTTCGTATGCTACTTTTGAAATTTGTTCTACCATTTGAAAGCCTTTGTTGTTAGATAAAAAAAGGGCTAAAAGCCCTTAGTTTAGAAGGAGTATATAAAAGTTAAAATTATTCAGCTAGTTCTTTACCGAAATCACTTTCGATATCACTAATTACACCAAGATTAAAGTTTTCTTGTAAGAATCCAAAAATTTCATCATTTACAAATTGAGGAGCTTTTGCACCTAAATAGATATCTTTAATTCCTAAGTATAATAATGCAAGTAAAATAATTACTGCTTTTTGTTCCATCCACATTAAAGCGATTGAAATTGGTAATTCATTTACATCTTTTACACCTAATGCATCTGCAAGTGCAAGAGCGATATGAACAGCACCATTACTATCATTACATTGTCCTAAATCTAAGTATCTTGGGATTTCAGTTCCTGGAACTGTTCCAAAATCAATATCATTAAATCTGAATTTACCACAACTTGAAGTGATAATTACGTGATCTTCAGGCACTTTTTGTGCTAATTCTCTGAAATAATCTCTTCCATGTCCAGGAGCATCACAACCAGCGATTACCCAGAATCTTTTGATTTTACCAGATTTGATTGCATCAAGAATAGCTGGTGCTAATGTTAAAATAGTTTTATAGTGGTGACCAGTTGTTAAAGTAGCATCACTATCGAATCCAGTTACATCTGGTAATTCTAAAGTTTGATCGATTAATGGATCAAAATTATCATTTTCAATTTTTTTAGCACCTTCGATACCAACGATTTTATAAGTATATAATCTATCGATATAGTTAGCTACTTTTTTAGATTTTTCAGGTGGTACGATACAGTTTGTATTTACAACACAAGTTCCATTCCATTTAGAGAATACATCTGTTTGATCAAACCATGCACCACCGATGTTTCCTTTTAAGTTTTTGAATTTTCTAAGTTCAGGATATGCATGTGCTGGTAACATTTCTGAGTGAGTATAAACATTGATTTTATCAGCTAATCCTCTTTCTTCAATTCTTTCAAGTAATTTATGTAACATATCTAAATTATGTCCAGAAATTAAAATACCTTTTCCTTCAGCTTTGTTTTGAGTTACAGTTACAGGAGTTGGTACACCAAGTACATTTGTATGTCCACCACTTAATAAATCCATAACTTTTACACCAGCTTCACCAACTTTCATAAGTTGTCCGATATGCTCATCAAAGTTGAAGTTTACATTTGTTAATGTGAAATATAATGTTTCACTCATTACATCATCAATTTCGATTAATGTTTTTAAATCTTCTGCATTTGGATTCATATCGATAAGTTCTCTTGCATGCTCTCTATATGCTGAAAGCCCTCTTAATCCAAAAGTCATTAAATCTTGTAATCTTGCTTTAGTTGCTGTTTTACCACAAGTACCAATAGTTTGTCCATGAGCTCCACACCCTTCTGGCATACTCATTTCACATTGATAACAAAACATTTGAGGATGACAATCTTTTTGACTACATTCTTTACTATTTCCACCACCTAAAAAATCAAATAAACCCATTTCGGTCTCCTTAAAGTTAAATTTTTCAAATTATATAGAGATTAGAAAAAAAAATCATTGATTTAAATCAATAAGTATAAATTTTTTTATAAATTGGGCCTTTTTTTGTAAGAATAGAAGAATATAAATTCACTTTAAACTCTATTTTATGGGAAAATTCTAAAGTTTTTAATTTTTCAAATAGTTTATCATCAAGTTGTTTTATTCTACATAAAGTAATATGAGGAGTGAAATTTTGTACATTTAATTGCTTTGCAATAGAGTTTATCTTAGGAGATATTGCTTTCATATAAAGTATTTTATTGTTAAAAATTCCAAAATCTTTAATTTCAATTTTTTCATTTGGAATATTTAAATCTATTTTCCAATTATCTGGATTATCATCTCCTATAAATTTATGAGTTAAATGAAGATTATACCCTTCTACCCATTTTCCTTGAATATAAGGAGATAATTTTTGTTTAATTATTTGATAAAAAGGTAAAGTTACTGGAGTAGCTATAAAAAGTCTCATTTATAGTTTTTAAGCTCTTTATAATATTTATTTATAAATTCATCTTTAGATAAATATCCAACTAAATTTTCAAGTTCTGTAGGATTGTTGTTTTCAAAATCAAGTTGCATTGATGTTTTTGAATCAAGTGGTAAATTTTTAGCTTGTTTGATAATTCTTGTTATCTCTTTATCTTCATCAAATTGAATTGGAGCTAATTTTATCATTCTTTTTACAAATTCAACTACTTCATTTTCTTTATTATCTACAATCCATCTCATACTTTTTTTATAATAACTTGTAAGAGTAGCAAATGTAGCAATAAATAGATATTTTTTCCAAATATCGCTATCAATATTCTCACTTGATTTTACTTTCAAATCACAATTACTAAAAAGTTTATCTAATTTTTCATCTTTTTCATAACATAAATAAAAAGTATCAGTTTTTTTATTTATTACATTAATATCTTCTTTATGAGAAACGATATAAATACACCCTTTTTTTAGATTAAACTCTTTTAATTTTTCAAAATGCCCTACTCCATTTAAAAGTGGTAAAACAATAGTATTTTGATTTGAATGTTTTTTTAATATAGGAATAATATCATCTAAATGGTAAGCTTTTGTAGCAATAATTATAATATCATAAATACCTTGTAATGTAGTTTTTAAGCAAATACTAAATTCTTCTACACCTGTAATTTTTAGTCCGTTTTTTTTAATAAACTCATTAGTTTTAGGAGTAGCAAAAAGAGTAGTGTCTAAATTACATTTAGCAAATTTAGCTGCTAAATATCCACCTACTCCACCAGCTCCTATCACTAAAATTTTCATTAAAATTTATCCAAAAATTTCTTGATGTTTTTAGCTGCTTGACGAATTCTTTTTTCATTTTCAATAAGAGCTATTCTTACATATCCTTCACCATAAGCACCAAATCCAATTCCAGGAGATACTGCTACTTTCGCTTCAGTAAGAAGTCTTTTTGAAAATTCTAAACTCCCCATAAATTGACATTTTTCTGGGATTTTTGCCCAGCAAAACATTGTTGCATTATTTTTATTTATTTCCCATCCAGCATGAGCAAAACTTTCAAGTAATACATCTCTTCTGTGTTCATAATTAGCTGTAATCTCTTTTACACAATCTTGAGGACCATTTAAAGCTACAGTTGCTGCTACTTGAATAGGAGTAAACATTCCATAATCAATCCAAGATTTATATTTTTGAATAGCACCGATTAAAGTTTTATTTCCTACTATAAATCCTACTCTCCATCCAGCCATATTATAGCTTTTACTAAGAGTAAAACTCTCAACTGCTACATCTCTTGCACCTTTTGCTTCAAAAATAGAAGGTGTTTTATATCCATCAAATGTAATATCTGCATAAGCAATATCACTAATTACCCAAAGTTCATTCTCTTTTGCAAAATCAACCACTCTTTGATAAAACTCTTTTGTAACAGTTACTGTAGTTGGATTATGAGGAAAATTAACTACTAAAAATTTCGGTTTTGGCACTGATTCAATCATAGCTTTTTCTAAATCTTCAAAAAATCTATCTTCATCAAGTTCATATTTATCATTATAAATAAGTTCTGTTTTTCTTACACTCGCCCCTGCAAGCATAAAAGCATATGAATGGATAGGATAAGTTGGATCTGGTACAATAGCTACATCTCCTACATTTGTAACAGCTTGTGCTAAATGAACATACCCTTCTTTACTTCCCATAGTAGCTACTGCTTCTGTTTCAGGATCAAATGTTACATTATATCTATCAGCATACCAATTTGTAATAGCTTCTCTAAGTTTATAAATCCCTTTACTTACACTATATCCATGAGTTTTTGGTTTTGTAGCTGATTCTATAAGTTTATCAACTATATGTTTTGGTGTCATACCATCTGGATTTCCCATAGAAAAATCAATCACATCTTCACCAGCTCTTCTTGCTTGCATTTTTAAATCGTTTACAACAGCAAAAATATAATTTGGTAATCTTTCTATTCTTTCAAATTCGTTCATTTTAATCCTTTTACTATAATTCCTCTTTTAAAATTCTCTGCACTATAAATATCTGTAATTTTTATATATTTACATCCGGCGGGAATCTTTAGAGTAAGATTTGTTGTTTTTTGATTTATTTTTACATAATTTAAAATATTTAATTTTTCATCATAAAACCAAACACTTGGATGCCAATAATCTATTTTTCTAGTTTTTATAGATATTTTAGAATAATTATCATTATTATCTATCCAATAAACACCATTTGCATTAATATAATTAGCATTATCATTTGTTAAAAAATGTGCTTTTTTCATAATAATATTATTACATGTTATTTGATAATTATATGATTGATCTTTTCTAAAAACATCATTCACTTTACATCCTCTAGATTCTATCTCATTAATAAATGATATAGGGTCTATATAATGTTCTGATTTAAACTCTATATCTAATTCAAATGTATTTCCATTTTTAATAATATTAACTGGATAAAAATAATAATAACCAAGTGATATTAATGTATCATTTAATATTTTAGTATTTACAATATTTTCATTATCTTTAAAAATAAATTTTGTTTGAATTAATTTAGCTTCATTAAAAAATAGATCTAATAAACCATTGTTTTTTAATTTTGTTACAATATTTTTTATTGAATTATTATTATCTACAAAAATTTTATCTAATAATTTATTATATGTTTGAAATTTTTCTTCACCCATTAGATTTTCTACTTTTTTATTTTCAAATCCAAAAGATAAAGATAATAAAATTAATGTAATTATTAACTTTTTCATTCAAGCTCTTTTAATTTTTTTGTAGTTATATTCATTTCACAATTATTTATAATAACTCTAACAACTTTTCTAGTATTTGGTTCTAAAACATTATCTCCACATTTTAATTTTACCATACCATGTCCAAATTTAATAAAAATCTTTTTGTTAGTAGCACTATTATTTATTTCATGTGATGTTAAATATTCTTTTGATTTTAAACTATCTAAAAATGTAATTCTAAACCAAACTTTTTCTATTGGTATTATTGATAAAGTCATATTCTTATCAAGTTTAACAATATTATTTGTTTTATTTTCATCTTTTATAATAGTTAAATTTGTTTCATTTGTTTCATCAATAATATTTGTAGAATTGTTTTTTTCTATATTATTTATTACAGTAATATTATCTTCTACAATATGTTTATTTTCTTTTTGTTGTTTATTATTTATATAATATATAATTCCACCAATCATAACAATTAATAAAACAACAATTATATATATTTTAAAACCACTATTATTATCCTCTTTTTTTATTTCACTTTTCTCATTTTTTTCTTCTATTTTAGATATATTCTCAGTTTGCATAAATATATCAATTTCCTCTTTTAATTTAGAAAAATCGTATTCAGGATACTCAGTTTCTAAAATTGTAATAAACCCCTTTAATTTCACTTTTTCAATTTTTTCAAATTGATGATTTAACAATTTCTCCAAAATAATAGGAGAAAGATGTGTTTTGTGTGAAATTTCTTGTATTGAATACTTCTGTACTAATTTATCCATTCCAAATCCTATCCATCAAAATCGCCCCAGCTACACTTACATTTAGACTATCAAAATTTCGTTTCATTTCTATAGATATAACTTCATCTAATTTTTGTCTAACTCTTTTTGATAATCCTTCCCCTTCGCTCCCCATAACAAGTGCTGTTTTTTCAGCTTTTTGAATAGAATGTTTTCCATTCATATCAGCACCTACTATTATAAATCCATTAGTTTTAAGATCATTAATTACATCTAGTATATTTTTAATGACTAAAATAGGCATATCAATGGCTGCCCCCGCACTCATACGAATAACATGTTCCCATTTTAATTCATTTATACCAGTTACAATTATAGTATCAATCCCAAAACTATATGCAGTTCTAATAATTGCACCAATATTACCCATATCTGTAATATTATCTAAAATAACTACAGATTTTAACTCCTTTATATTCTTACTTTCTTTTGGTGTAAAATCTATATCAAGAAAATATCCCTGATGATTTCCCCCTCTTGACAAAGCTTGAGCTTTTTTGTTATCTGCTATTTTAATAGGTATATTAAATTTTTGTAATTTAGCAAACTCTTTTTTGTCAAGTTTTTTAGAAAGTATTATTTCTTTGGTAATATTTTTATGATTTTCTAAAATATAATAGAAAATTCTTTTTCCATAAACTATCATAAACGATATTTTATCATAAATTTATAAGTTCGTTATATATTTCTTTAGTAGATTTTGTAGAAATTTGGCTTAAAAGTTTAGCTTTCTCTTTTGGATGTAGTTTTAGAGCTAAAATATCATCATAAGTAAATGTCAAAACATCATTTTTTTCAGTTTTATCTATTATAACTACCCATTCACCTTTTGTATTATTAAGATTAATATTTTTAACTTCATCTTTTATAAAAGTTTGATACATTTTTGTAAGTTCTTTTGCAAAAAAAACTATTCTATTTGGTATCTCTTTTTTTAATTCAGATAAAAGTTTTTCTATTCTATGTGGAGATTCATAAAGTATAGCAATTTTATCATGATTTATTACATTATTTAATTTTTTTTCTCTATCTTTACCTTTATGTGGTAAAAAACCAAAAAAAGTAAATTCACCTTCAAACCCACTTGCTACAAAAGCTGTAAGTAAAGCATTTGCACCAGGAATAACATCATATTTAATATTATTTTCTTGAGCGAATTGAATAAGTTTACTTCCAGGATCACTAATTCCTGGCATACCAGCATCACTTACATAAACTACATTTTTATCAAAAATAGAAACATCAATTTGAGAAATTATTTCATTTTCATTATGAGAATGCATAGCAATAAAAGTTTTGTTTAAATCAATTTGAAGTAGGCTTAAAAGTTTTTTTGTAACCCTAGTATCTTCACAAAATACTATATCGGCTTCATTAAGGGCTTCAATAGCCCTTTTTGAAATATCGGAAAGATTTCCGATTGGAGTTGGAACAAGTGTGAGCAATTATTTAATTCCGTATTTTTTCTTAAATTTATCTACTCTACCACCTGCACTAATTTGTTTTTCATTTCCTGTATAGAATGGATGACATTTATCACATAATTCGATTCTTAAAGTATCTACATTTGTATAAATTTCAAAACTATTCCCACATGCACAAGTTACTTGACAAGGAACATATGTTGGATGGATATCTTTTTTCATTTTAATTTTCCTTTTTAAAAAAATTTGTGCGAAATTCTATCAAAATTTCAAAATAAAATCAAATTTTTTATTATCTTTACTAAACTTCAACCTTACAATGACTTTTTGGAGTTTCCCAAAATTCTATAGAAATCACTTCAACTCCAAGTTTTTCCATTTTTTTTCTAGCTATTTCTAAAAGCCATGCTGAGATATTTTCACTAGTTGGTACAAAATCTACCACAACCATACCTTCATATTTTTCAATTAAAGCTTGGTTTTGAATATTATTTAAATTACACAGCCAATATCCTTCTTCAAAATAAAAAAACTTTTCTTCATCAAACTTATCATCTTTTGTATAATGACTCATCAAATCAAAAAAAAGTGGATCATTTCTATCAATAATAAATTTATGATCTAAAACAGTATCAAGCCAATTTTTAAACCAATTAAGATGTTTAAAATCTGTAACCATACCATTTTCTAATTTTTCAGCTTTTAAATAAATTTTTATTTTCCCTTGATGTCCATGCAAATGACGACAAGCAAGACAACTATCTAAACTAAACTCAGCATTTAGCTTTTGTGACCATACACGATGACCATAACAAAAATCAAATTGTTTATCTATTATCCACTTCATACTATCCCCTATATTTTGGTGGAATTAAATCTGGATTTGTTTTAAATTCACCACTTACATAAATAGTAGTAGTCCCACTTCGTATGTCACAAGCACCACGATATGCAGTACATCCATGTTTTAGATTAAAAAGCCCTACATATACACTATCAGTTTTAAAATTTTCTTCTATTTTTGTAGCTATATATTTAGTCAAATCCTCTTGAAGCCACCCTCTTCTTGCACACCAATTAACAAATCTATTTATTTTAGATATTCCACCTAAATATTCTCTTGGAATATATCCTATTACAATAAAAGAATCATCATCAAAATAATCTTCTCCAAATCTTATAAAATGATGAGAACATACTGCATTTAAATCTGTTTTTACAAAAACTGGATTATGATTATCATTTTCATTTGGAAAAACTGCCATTCTTGGAGGTGGATTAAATCTACCACTCATAAGTTCATCAGTATCATCAATATAAGCTCCACTAAACATTTTTGCTATTCTTCCAAAAGTCCCTATATTTCCAGTATTCAAATCTTCTTTTACATTTGAATCATCTAAGTCTATTTTAAGAGCTTTTAATACTTCTTTCATATGATAAGTAGCACTTAATCTTAAAATATAATGAGCCTCTTTTGAAATATTTTGTCCAGTTTCAAAAATATTTTCATTTGCTTTAAATGGTTTTATATTTTGATATTCTTCATAATATTTTTCAAATTCTTCTTTAGTAGTATTAAACTCTAATAAAAATCTTTCTTTTATAAACTCTTTCATTAAAAAAGCCTTTATTTTAATTTTTAATTTTATATCATATTTTTAGGTTTTTCGCAAGAAAATTTATATTCTCTAAGATTTTCTCTTAATTTTTTTAAATTTTTTTTATAAGCTTCACTATCACCATAATCTACAAAATATTTATAATATTTATGTCTATAAGCTAATCTTTTTTTATGTTTAATAGGACAAAAATAAAGTTCAGTCCTTGAAGCAATTTCTGATGAATAAGCCATAAGGCCATTAAAATAACTACAATAAATACATCCTAATTTTTCTATAGGATGAAGATATTCTAAACTACCTCTATCATATACAATATAATCTTCTCTTTTTACAAATGGAATTTTATAAACTCTAAAATTTATATTTTGATATATCCATAAAAATAGATCAAGTATCCAAGCTGGTATAACCATAGCATATATGATAGGTGAAGTTATTAGTGTTAAAAAAGGGATCTCTTTAAAATAAGATATAGTCTCTTTTAGAGTAATTTTAGTATATGCTTTTTTTTCTTTTATTTTTTTATCAAGCTCAAGATTTAATTCTTTTTCAAGTTTTTCTATTTCTGAGATAATTTCATTAATACGGGACATTATTGAAGCCTTTTTTGAAATTATATCAAAAAAAAGGGGGGGGAGGGAAAGTAACAAAGAATAAAAAATATAATTACTAAATTTATAAAGGAGTGTCGTATGAAAAAAATAGTAAAATCATCATTCTTTGTTACCAATAAAATTATATCATATAAAAATTATAAATCAAGAATTTTGTAACAATTTTGTAACAAAATTAAGATTTTTTTATTTTTATAATAACTTTTGTACCTTTATTTTCGTTAGATTCGAACTTAATTTTACCATTAATAAACTGCAGAGCTTTTTTTACTATTGAAAGACCTAATCCAAATCCTTTAATATTTCTATTTCTAGATTTTTCTGTTCTATAAAATCTTTCTGTAATTTTATCTATATCTTGCTTAGAGATACCAATCCCTTCATCTCTTACTTCAAATACAATTTCATCATCTTTCTGATATAAATAAATATATACATATCCATTATCTGTATATTTAATAGCATTATCAATAATATTTAAAAATATTGTTTTTATTAAAATAGGATTTGTCTCAAAATCAATCATTTCCAATTTTATAACTTTTAATGTTACATTTTTTTCTTTTGCTTTAATAGAAAGACTAGATATTACATTCAATAATAATTCATCTAATTTAATATGCTCTTTTTTATCTATTTCATTTTCGATTTTTGTAAATAAAAGCATCTCTTCTACCATATCTATCAAATAGTTTACCTCTTTTAAAGCAATCTTAATAGTATTTTTATAATATTCTATATCTCTATCTTTTCTCAAAGCTATCTCTAATTCTCCTTTTAAAACTGTAAGAGGAGTTCTTAATTCATGAGATACATCAGAATTAAATCTTTCTATCATTTCAACATCATCTCTTAATCTAAAAACCATTTTATTAAATGCTTGGACTAAATCATAAATCTCATCTTTTTGCATAGGTAAAGGAATTATTCTATCTAAATCCCCTACACTAATCTCATTTGCAACTTTTGTAATATTTTTAATAGGTACAAGTATTCTATCAATAATAATATTAGCACCTAATAATAAAACAAATAATAAAATAGGATTTAAAACTATCATTTTAATAAAAATATCTTGTAATTTCACATCCACTTTATACATAGGGGTTGCTACAACAATATAACCTTTCATAGGAGAAATAATTCGAGAGATAAAAATACCAATTTTTCCATATTTTTTTGTTTTTACAATAAAGAAATTTTCATTGCTTTTTAAATATGGATACATAGGTATATCCATAAAAGTAACTGTTTTAGCTATTATTTTCATATTTTTAGCACCAAATACAGCTATCATAACTGGAGATATAGGATAATCTAATTTTTGAGGTAAAGTTACTACTTTATCTACATTTGGAGTTAAATTATCTTTTGTTTGATTAGCTATAATAGCCAAAGAATTTTCCACTCTAGAATAAAAAGAATGTTTTAACATTTCATAAAAAATAGTATTAAAAATAATCAATAGTAATGCTATAAAAGTTCCAAGCCACCATAAAATAATTGATTTTAAATTTTCTTTATTATTCAATAAAATATCCTAAATTTCTTTTTGATTTTATAAGTTTTTTTGATAATTTATTTCTAAGTCTATAAATAATTACTTGTATAACATTACTACTAATAAACTCTTCACTATTCCAAAGCTGCTCTTGTATCATCTCATTTGAGACAACACTACCTCTATTAGCAAGTAAAAATTCTAATAATTCATACTCTTTAGCAGTTAAATCTACAATTTCACCATCTTTTTTTACTATTTTAGCATCAAAATCTATTTCAATTTCATCTATAACAATTTTATTACTACCTTTTAATACACTTCTTCTATAAATAGCATTAAGCCTT
>Ga0256843_1002825_pt1 | contig 12465 bp, 14 predicted proteins | sample AlvinellametaG_FD_191572 | JGI IMG/M metagenome (GOLD analysis project Ga0256843, IMG submission 191572) | Pompeii worm associated microbial communities from hydrothermal vent at the East Pacific Rise, Pacific Ocean - Alvinella | ecosystem: Host-associated > Annelida > Integument > Unclassified ... | reverse complement strand
TTACGCTAAAGGCGATTTGAGTCGGGTGTAATTTTTTATCTTTAACTTCAACGTAATTTCTGTTTTGCAATAAAGTAATAGTCGGAGCATACGTAGAAGGTCTTCCAATCCCTAACGACTCCAATTTTTTAATCAAACTCGCTTCTGTGTATCTCTCAGGCGGTTTGGTAAAGTGCTGAGTGGCTTTAATTTCTTCGGGCTTTAGTTTCTCTCCTTTTTTAAATTCCGGCAAAAGCGAATCGGCGCTCGGTTTGCCGTATATTTTATAAAACCCTTCAAATACGAGTTTTCTGCCGCTTATTTTAAATTCGCCTTTATCGTTTGAGATATAGATATTTTGGGTTTCGAATTTGGCGTTTTTCATCTGCGAAGCTATGAATCTGTTATAAATTAACGTATATAACTTTAATTCGTCGGGTTTTAGATAGTTTTTTAAATCATTAGGCGTAATTCTAACATCAACCGGTCTGATGGCTTCGTGCGCTTCTTGGGCTGATTGGTTTTTGGTTTGATACGTTTTAGGTTCTACGTAATCATCTCCAAAATTTTCTTTTATATATGCGACAGCCGCTTGCCGAGCCTCTTTTGCTATATTTAAACTGTCAGTCCTCATATAGGTAATAATCCCCGTCTCTCCTACCGGAGTTTTAACGCCTTCGTATAGTTTTTGGGCTATTTGCATCGTTTTTCTCGGGCTAAACCCAAGCTCACTACTTGCCGTTTGTTGAAGCGTTGAGGTCATAAAAGGAGCGGGAGATTTAACGGTAGTCGTTTTTGTTTCGATCTCCTTAACCATGTATTCGAGCGGTTTTAACTCTTCAACCATCGCCTCGGCTTGAGAAGCGTTTTTTATATCGAATTTATCGAGTTTTTTTCCGTGATATTTAATCAAACTCCCTTCAACCGCCTTAAAGCTCCCCTCTATCGTCCAATACTCTTGAGGTTTGAAGGCGTTTATTTCACGTTCTTTATCAACCACAAGTTTTAAAGCCGAACTTTGGACTCTACCGGCACTCAAACCTTTTTGGATTTTTTTATTTAATAACGGTGAAAGTTTATATCCCACTATTCTATCAAGAAGGCGTCTGGCTTGTTGTGCGTTGACACGATTGATATCTATAGTCCTTGGAGATTCAAGCGCTTTTTTAATGGCGGTTTTGGTAATTTCGTGAAAAACTATTCTTGGAAGCTCTTCAGGTTTTTTACCTATTACGTGCGCTATATGATAGCCTATCGCCTCCCCTTCCCTATCTTCATCGGTGGCGATATATACAGTATCCGCTTTTTTTGCCTTTTCTTTTAACAGTTTAGCCACCTCTTGATGGTCTTTTGTAACTCTATATTGCGGTATAAACGTATCGTCTTCAATTTTTATCCCAAACGAGGTTTTAGGCAAATCCCTTATATGTCCTTTACTTGCGACAACCTCGTAATCTTTACCCAAAAAATTCTTTATCGTTTTTGCTTTTGCGGGAGATTCCACTATAATTAATTTCTTACCCATAAACTATACGCCTTTTTTGGCGGTATTATACCAAAGATACGGAAAGTGAAAAAAAAGAGGAAAACTACGAAGATTTGTTATCTACGTGGACGTCCATTTGAGGATAAGGTATATTGATTCCTTTTTCATCAAAAACCGTTTTAATCGTTTCTAAAAGTTCACTTCTAACAGCCCAATAGTCCTCTTTTTTTACCCAAGGTCTGACATTAAAATTAACGCTACTATCGGCAAGCTCGGCTAATGCGACGGTCGGTGCCGGGTCTTTTAAAACCTTCTCGTTGTTTTCCAAAATCTCTTTTAGCGTAGATTTGACAAGTTTCAAATCATCTTCATATCCCACGCCTATTACCAAATCGATTCTTCTTAAAGGCTCTTTTGAGTAATTTACGATATTGTTGCCGATGATATTGGAGTTAGGGACTATAATAATTCTGTTATCACCTGTTTTAAAGGTAGTGTTAAATATACCGATAGAATCCACAACTCCGCTTGCTCCTCCGGCTTCTACAAAATCCCCCACTTTAAACGGTCTTAAAAACAGCAATACTACACCAGCCCCGAAATTTGCGATATTTCCTTGAAGCGCCAGACCTACCGCCAAACCTGCGGCACCTACCAACGCCGCAAACGAAGTAGTATTAACTCCAAGCGTCCCAAGCGCGGCAATCGCGACTAAGACCAACAAACCGAAATAAACCAAATCTCCCAAAAACTTAACCAACGTCTCGTCCGTTTTGGACTTCTCAAGCATATTCCTAAAAAGTTTAGTCAACAAAGCCGCAGCCCATTTACCTACGATAAAAATCGCTATTGCGATTAATATCTTCACTATCCAACTTAAAATTACAGCACCTACAGCGGTCATAAATTCTCCTTATAGTTTTTTATAATTTTATCGAATTTGTTATAATAAATGAATATACGTTTAAAAAAGGGGATTATGTGGAAAGATTTATTAAAAACAAAAAAGTATTAGGTCTTGTAATATCGCTTCAAGAAGCCTTTACTGCCGCCTTGCCGTATGTATTGCTCACATATACGGCTCTGCTTATCTATTCGCTTGTCAATTATTTAAAACTCGATTGGATTTTATTTAATCCCAAAGAAATAAAATCCCTCGTGGATATATTGTCCTCTTTTCAATCGATTGTATTAACCATCTGTATCGCTTTTTTTGTAGCGATTAGATTTAAAACTTCTCAAATTATAGCGGTTATATTGTCTTTAGCCGTATTTTTGACGATTACATTGATAGAAACCTCCCCTAATTTCACACTGCCTAAAGGCTTTACCCCAGCCGCACTTTTAAATCCTATAATCTCAACATATTTGCTAAAACTCTTTTATCCGTTCTTCTCGCTTAAAATTTACAGACAAGACGGAAACTTCCATATTTACAGACTTATAAACTACACCGTTTTATTCGTAGTCGTTTATTTTATATGCGTGGTATCCTATATAAGCGTAGATTATATAATGGATAATTTGATTGATACTTTTAACGAAACGAAAATACCTCTTCCGATTATCATTACCTTAATGATAAGAGATTTTTTTGTCCAAATCTTTTGGTTTTTCGGAATACACGGCACGCATGTTATGAACTCTCTTTTCGGTTATGAAATATTCTTAAACGAAATGATGCCGAATCTAAAATATATAGAATTTCATAGACTGTTTGTAAATATAGGCGGTGACGGACTCGGACTCCCACTCGCTTTGGGACTTTTAATAGCCCTTAAAGACAAAAGTCTCAAAACGATTATCAAAATAGGATTTCCTTTTACTCTTATCAACGTAGATACGTTAATTATTTACGCTGTGGTCGTTTTAAATAGATTCTTTTTTATTCCTTTTGTGTTTTTGCCTCTTTTCAATCTGTTAATAGCATATATCGCCCTACACATTTTACCTATAACATTTACCTCATACAATCTCGTTTGGACCACGCCTCCGATTGCGGACGTCTACCTAAAAACAAACGGTAATATTTATGCGTTATTGTTGCAAATCGGATTAATCGTAATAGACACCTACATTTACGTCATTTACGCCAGAAGATTCGCCGCAACCAATACGCTAACGTCGAATAAAGAGATACTCGAAGAAAATTTGGAAATTAAAGAAGAGATAAAATCAAAAGAGAGTATTTTGGCGTTTAAAACACAAAAAGAACTTATCGAGGCTCAAGCCAAATTGAATAACGTAATCAATACAATCAATAAAGAAAACTTAAAAATTTATTACCAACCAAAAGTGGATATCAAAAACAACCGATGTAATAAATTTGAAGCACTTATAAGATACAATCACAACGGCAAATTAACAGGTCCAATATTTTTAGACATTATCGAAGAAGCCGGTCTTGCCCCAGTAATTGACATATGGGTTTGTAAAGAAGCAAAAAAAGATATAATTACTTGGAATCAAAAAGGTTTTCACCCTCAAATAGGTGTAAACCTACACCCGGATACGTTAAAAAGCGAAGATGCGATAAGCAAGATTATCGATATTTTCAAGGGATTTAATATAACGTTTGAAATAATCGAACGAAGCCTCCTTTACGGAAAAATCGCCGAAAAAAACATAAAACGTCTAAAAGTCGCGGGCTTCGAGCTTTCCATAGACGATTTCGGTAGCGGTTATTCAAGTCTTGAGATTATTACCAAATTAAACATAGAAGAATTAAAAATAGACAAATCCCTCATAGACATCATCACCACTCCAAAGGGTTACTCCGTTTGTCTTCATACCGTAGGTATTTGTCACGAAATCGATTCGTTGGTTGTTGCCGAAGGAGTGGAAACAAAAGACCAACTAAAAACGGTAATGGAAATAGGCGTCGATTTGGTCCAAGGGTATATCTTCTCCCCGGCACTTCCGAAAGAAAAAGCCGAAACATTTGCAAAAGAATTTAACTTATATAAATTTATCGAAAAAATATAAAAAACTGTATAAGCCCGATTATACCGCCCAATACTCCTCCCGCGAGGTTTATAAAACCAAAATGCTTTTGCATAAGAGAAAAGAGCATATCTTCAAGTCTTTTTTCATCAAACGACGCAACTTTTTCTTCCACTATTTTATCGATATCGGCTTTGATGAAAATTTTGGGAATTTCATCTTCTAAAAGCGTTAAAATCTCCGTTTTTATAACCTCCTTGGTTTTATTAGGGTTTACTATTTCGTTGATTTTAATATCAAATTGCGCGTTCTCAAGAAAAGACTTTATCATATTTGCGCTAAGCATTCCCGAAAACATAGGAAAATTTTTAGCTACAAATTTTTCTATAAAAGAGGTTATTTTCTCAACAATTTCTTCTTTGTCGGCAAACTGCGTAATTTCTTTATCAAAAAGGGATTCTATTTTCGAATCGATAAACCCCTCGACCTCTTTTTTAACCTCTTTTTGCGAAACTACTTTTTTTATCTCCTCTTCACTTAAAATATAATCTCTGACAACTTCCCCTACTTTTTTCGCGAGAGCTTTTTTCTCTCTTGGGATAACCCCTTGGGGGAAAACGCTAAAAGAGCCGATTTTAATCGGTTTATATGGTCTAAACAGCAATTTGATCGCAACGTAATTGGTAACGTAACCGATTACGGCGCCTATACCGACACTTGAAGCCAAAATAGGTAGATTCATGCAAATATCTCCTTATATTTCTCTTCGTCAAATCCTACCAAAACTTCATTTTTACCATACTCTATTACCGGTCTTTTAATAAGCAGATTCTCTTTACACAACCACTCTTTTTTATCGTTATCGTTAAGATTCAACTCTTTTAATTTCAATGTCCTATATTTTGTCCCTCTTTTGTTAAACAGTGTATCAATACCTACTTTAGATACCCACTCTTCGATTTTTTCGCAATCTACTGGAGATTTTTTCAAATCGTGAAATTCGTATTCGATTCCTTTTTCCTTAAAAAATTTAAGCGCTTTTTTAACACTTCCGCACGTTTTTATACCGTATATTTTCATATCACTCCTTTATTTTTACATTCATAACTTCGGTTAAATAAAAAAAACCTCCTCTCAGCTCTACGGCGGCAAATCCCAATCTTTTAAGGATATCGACCGCTTGATTGATATATATTCCTCTCAAATCGGTAACTCCGTATTTTTTATTTTTATCCAACATCAAAGCCTTTGAAGCGAAATATTTATCAAACGGTATATTAATCGCTCCTTCCAATTCGCCGTATCGTTCGACTTCTTCGGGTAATCGGATATCCAATATAATCACCTCTTTTAACAATTCGTAGGTAGGGAATTTGTCTTTCGCTGGAGCTCTTTTTTCTTCTCCGAGTTTTAATTTTCTACCTTTTAAGAAAAAATCAAACATTTCTCTCCTTTACCACCACGCCGCTATTTTTTCGTTGATATCCTCAGTTTCGTTTTTAAACATTTTATACAGATACCTTGCAAACATATCGGTTTCGATATTTACTCTGCTTCCGGTTTTATAAAATTTAAAAAGCGTGTTTTCAAACGTATGAGGAATTATCGTGAGTCTGAATCTGTCTTTATATACTTCATTAACCGTCAAACTAACGCCGTCTACGGCTATACTTCCTTTGTTTACTACGAATTTCATAATTTTAGGGTCGGTTTTTATTATTACGTTATAAGCATTTTTATCTTTTTTTATTTCAAGAATTTCACCTACGGCATCTACATGCCCTTGTATCAGATGCCCGTCAATCCTATCTCCAAATCTCAAAGCCGGTTCGATATGGACCTGTTTGGAGCTTTGATAATTTTCCAACGGGACTATTTTTTGCGTTTCGGGAGACAATTCCACTTCAAACCCGTCGTTATAAATATCGGTAACCGTCAAACAGACGCCGTTTATCGCAACACTGTCGCCTATTTGCGGTTTGTATTTAGCCTTGATTTTGAGTTTATTATTACTAAAACTGTCGATTTTAGCAATCTCTCTTATAAGTCCGTTAAACAAATTTCGCCTTTCATTTTATTGTCTGCCAAATGTTTGAGAGGTAGACCCGCAACTAAAAGGATTTAGATAATCTTTTTTTAATTTTCCGTTTTCATAAATTATATAACCGCATTTTGAGTGTTTATACATTACAAACAATAAAAACCCCGTAACTTTTTTATCAAGAGGATAGCTGTTTGTTAATTCCTCCTCTGTTTCATAAATCGGCACTATAACGCCGTATGCTCCCTCCTTATAAAAATAATACGCCCCTTTTTCGCACAATTTTATTTTTTTATCGTTACGACACGGCTTAAGTTTATAAGGAAGTTTAACCTCAAGCAACGAATGGGGGACTCCCCTAATTTCTATGTAACGTGCTACTTTTTTCACTATTTGGGTAGCAAGCGGTTTTATCTCGTTTTCGTCATATTTACCGCCGCACCCTATAAAAAAAGCCAAACAAACCACCAACAATCTCCTCACGCCGTCACCTTAAAAATAGTATTCTATCAGTTCTTTTAAAGAATTCGAATCTTTGACTTCGTTTACTTTACTTCTAAACTCCGAGGCGTTGGGAAGCCCCTTAGAGTATGCGTGAGCATGCTTCCTAAACAAAACAACCCCATATTCTCCGTAAAATTCCACCATCTGAGTTAAATGAAATAAAATGATTTCCTTTTTTTGAGAAGGCGTAATATTTCCTTGCTGTTTCATTTCCAAAAATATCCAAGGTTTTCCAACAGCTCCCCTACCTATCGACACCCCCTTGGCACCTGTATATTCCATAACGAACTTCGCTTTTTCGTAATCTGTAATATCCCCGTTTGCTATGACTGGTATATTTACCGCTCTAACACCTTTTTTTATTTCATCGTAATCGGCTTGACCTTTATACATCTGTTTTACACTTCTGCCATGTATCGTCAAAAATTCCACACCGGCATCTTCAAGCAATTTAGCCCTATCCTCGACTACGCTTTTATCAAACCCGAGCCTCATTTTCGCACTCACGGGTTTTTTAGAAGTTTTAACGGTCGCTTTTACGATTTTTAATAATTTGTCCCTATTTTCGTCTTTTAACAACACTCCGCCAAAGCCTGACCTTCTTGCCTTGTTTACCGGACAGCCGAGATTGATATCTATGCCGTCTATCCAATCCATTTCGTTAATAATTTCTACGGCTTTTATCGTATTTTCTACGTTATTTGCGGCTATCTGCACGAAATACGGATTCTCCAACGAAGATTTCTTCATCATCTTAAAGGTTTTTTCGTTGTTATAAGCTATTGCGTTTACGTTAGTCATTTCGCTAAATGTCAAATCGCAACCGAACTTTTTAACTACGCTTCTGAAAGGAAGGTCCGTATACCCCGCCAACGGAGCAAGGAAAAAATAGGGAGAATTAGATTCGAGAATCGATATACTCATCTATATCAGCTTTTTCACCCGAGAGTCTAAGTTTTAAAAAGTATTCAAAAAATCTAAGGTCGTTTTCTTCTATGATCTCTTTGGCTTTTTCGATATGTTCGTATTTAAACGCCAAATAAGCGCTCGCCCATTTCAACGATTCCACTATTTCGAGTTCTTTATCCGGGTCAAATTTGCCGTATAGAACGCGCGCGATTTTAATTTCGTCAAGAGGAGTCAAATCGGCTTTGTTAAATAAAAATTTCACGTCCTCTTTATCGATATGCGCCAAAATTATATCAACGTCGACTTTATAGTCGTATTTTAAAATTTCACTGATACTTGCGTTTTTAGCGTAAATTTTAAACGCTTCTTTTTTTAACTCTTCGTTTTTATATTTTTTTAAAACCTCTCTTGCAAATTTTTCGTCTTTTTTTAATCTGTTTTTTATATTCATAACAAACCAAGGATTGTCCTCTTTTAACTTATATTTGCCTATTTCAACCACTTCCCCGTTTAAAAGCCTGGCTATGTCTTCCAAAAATTCAAATTTTTCTATTTTTACCGGCTTTATATTCAAACCTTCTATCGTTTTTACGAAATTGTCACAATCTTTTAACTGTTTTACTTTTTTTTGAGACAACGGTTTATAAAGTATCGCGTTTTTAATATTCGAGATTAATATTTGAATATCTTTTTGAATATTTTTTCTAAACATAAATTCCCTAATATGCAATACACTGAAAAATATTAAAGAAAAAATATAAAAAAGCCCCAAAAATATAGCTATCCAAACCGCATTGCTAAGCGTTATATCCGCTCCCAAAAAATTAAACGTAGTGGTGGAATTCTCTTCCATATAAACATAAAGCGTTAACAATGCGATAAACAGTATACTAAAAAGGGTGTATTTTTTCATTATTTTCCTTCTTTTTCCAGAATCTCTCTACATATTATACAATATTTTGCATATGGTTTGATTTTTAGCCTCTCTTCTTGAATCTCCTCTTCGCACATTTCGCAAATACCATACGACCCTTCCTCTATTCTCTTTAAAGCTTCGTTAATTTCGTCAAGTTCTTTTTTTTGCGCCAGATATATCTGATAATCCCTGCCGCTATCCATGCTCGCCGCCGCAAAATCGGCTTCGTCGTTAATTTCGCACCTGTTTATTTCGTTTATATCGTTTGAAATCGAAAAGAGTATCTTCTCCAACTCCTTTTTGCGAGTCAACAACATCTCTTTAAATATGGCGTATCTCATCTTCTCCCTTTATTTATGATATGGGTGGTTGTGTTTGATGCTAAGTCCTCTGTAAATTTGTTCGACCAAGACCAATTTCGCGATTTTATGACTCATCGTCAACGGACTTAAGGAAATATTAACGCCGTTTTTTTTAAATTCATCGTCAAACCCGTATGCGCCCGCTATAAAAAAATTTATCCTGGGTCTATCTAAAAGCTTTGAGAATTCAAACGAATCAAGTAATTTACCCTCCGGCGTCAATATTACGTTAAACCCGTCGTTTACGTATTTTGCTAAAATATTGGAATATTCTTGCTTGGGATTATCGGCTTTTGAAAGTTTTTTTGAATAGAGTGTATGGTTTTTTACGTCTGCAAATGCTTTGGATTTTTTTATAAACTCTTCGATTTCCTTTTTAAAATCCTCTTTTTTTTCGATTGAATAGATATTAACCTGCATATATCGCTTCCTACCACCTTATAATTTGATGGAATTTTATCATAAATTTTAACACCTCCTATAACGGCTACCGGGTGATAAGAAAATTTTATTAAATCTATAATTTTCTCTCCTAAAATATTATCGGTTTGTTTGGTATCGGTAGGTCTGTAGGCTCCTAAACCTATATAATCGAGAGGATAAGCGTTTGCTTTTAAAATCTCTTCTTTATTATGAGTTGAAAGTCCGACCATTTTGCATGGATTTATTTTTTTCTTCGCAAAATAAAACTCATTATTTTCAACAAACCATCTACCCTCTTTGATAGATGAAATTATTTCATATTCGTTTAGGGAATATTTTGTTGTAAGATACTGCAAATCCTCTATACCTATATGCAACCCGTCGCAATAGGGAAGTAAAGCCGGATTATCGTTAATAATAAGAGGTTTGGTCCAATGTTTCCTAATTAACTTAAGATTTTCCCTCATTTGCCGGGTAGATGAATTTTTGTCTCTGTATTGCAATATTTTGGCTTTTAAACCTTTAGCCGTTTTACAAAACGCTTCAATGGTTACGTTATATTTTTTTAGCGTGGCATAATCCAAAAGAGCGTATATCGCCATTTATTGTTAAACCGCCTCTTTTAACGTATAGCTCAACAGTTTCCCTATAGTGTCTTTTAATTCGTCTCTTTTTACAACCATATCTATCAAACCGTGTTCGAGCAAAAATTCGGCTCTTTGAAACCCTTCTGGCAAATCTTCTCCGATAGTCTGTTTAATAACCCTCGGACCAGCAAATCCTATAATCGCACCCGGTTCGGCGATTATGAAATCTCCCAAAAACGCAAAGCTTGCGCTAACTCCTCCAAAAGTAGGGTCTGTTAACAGCGAAATATAAGGCAGATTATGCTCGGCAAGCGAAGCCAAAGCCGCCGAAGTTTTAGCCATCTGCATTAAAGAAAATGTACTCTCTTGCATTCTCGCCCCTCCGCTTGTGGATACGATAACCAAGCCCTGGTTTTTTTCTATGGCGCGATTAACGGCTCTGACTATCTTTTCACCTTCCACGCTTCCCAAACTTCCGCCCATAAACGCAAAATCAAATACGACAAGTTGGACGTCCATACCGTTAATTTTACACTCGCCGCTTATTACCGAGGATTTTCTTTTGGTTTTTTTATATCCCTCTTCTATTCTTTTTTTATAGCTTTTTTTATCTACGAAATGTAACGGGTCGTTTGGGATTAAATCGGCGTCTTTTTCTACAAAACTCCCCTCATCTGCAAGCAAATTGATTCTGTCTTCCGCATTCATTCTAAAATGATAATCGCATTTCGGACACGTATTAAAGCTTTTTTGAACTTCTTTGTAAAAACTTATCGCCCCGCACGCGGGACATTTTATCCACGTATTGTTTTTATCTTGTGTCGAAGGCTGAGGCTTTTTAAATTTTTTTAAAAAACTTCTAAATCCCATTGTTATTCCTTTATTATATTTACAACTTCTTCCAAATCCTTTTTGTCCGGACTCATTACGATTAAATCCTCTTGCATATGCCAATAACAATCGGAATTATAAAATTGCGCCGCGGCAATATCAAATTCCCTTATCTCACCCTTATAAATTACGGCTTTGCCGGCTTCTCCGTAACATAACGATAAACTAAGCGCCCCCGGAGCCCTAAATTTTAAATTATGAGCGGCAAGTTTTGCGACTATATCGGGGTTTTTATATGCTTTTTCGAAAATAATAACGTCTCTTCTGTAACTTGACGCGAAAGGTTTTCTAAAAAGATTGGAAAATCTTTTTCCGTTTTTATCCTTAACGAAATAATCCCCGTTACTCAAATTCACGACTACCGCCGCTTCATTTTCCAAATAAACACTACACCCGAAATAAGGAATATGGTTTGAGACGTTATAACTTCCGTCAATCGGGTCTATGATTATGCGTTTGTTTTTTCCGTTATCTATAAATCCGCTCTCCTCGCTTAATATATTTCCGTAATCGCTCAATGCTTTGACAAATATTTTTTCGGCAATCAAATCGATATTCAAACTTCTATCTCCACCAAAACCTATCCCTTTTTCGGCGAAAATGTCCTCTTCTTCATGCAAAGCCCTAATAATTTTGAGACTCGCGCAAAGGGTTGCGTCTATAAAACTCATCTACTTTCCTTTTATTAAAATACTTCTATCAAGTTCTTTAAAGTTATCGTCATATACGCTTGGAGTCCCTTCCGCACCGAGTTCTTTGGCGGCATTGAGCGAATTTTGAAGAATTTTATTCAATCTTTTTTTCTCCTCTTGGGTAGGTTTAAATTTTTCCCATTCACTGCCTCCGCTTAAAACTTCTTCCATTCTTTTGGCTTTTTGCGCGTCGGTTTTAGCCGAAAGAATCCAATAACTCATAGGCACCGCATATTTATGGAACGGTAAAGGCATCAAAATCACATGGACTTTATAGTTTTTATAAAGATTTTTTTTAGCAAGTTTATCGAGTCTTCTACAAAAAGGACATTGAGGGTCGGTAACGAGATAAATCTCTTTTTTACCTTTTCCGAATGTAAATACCACGCCTTTTTTTACTATATCTTTATTTACAAGCTCCGGAGCTTTTAAAACATCGCCGGTTTTATTGTTTATTACCTTTCCGATGATTGTGTATTTTTTATCTTTGGTTAAATAAAGATAACCGCTACCTCCCGGCAATATCAGTTTAAGCACGTAAAAACCGTCTTTATACACGCCTTTTACTTTTATATTGCCTTTTTTGATTTCCGGTGCAAGTCTCGGATACAAAATACTCGCTTTTAGGACGTCGTTAACTTCCTGAGGGGAAAGGACCTTGCTAAATCCGAATAAAGAACTTATCAACAACACGCTCGTTAGTAGTTTTTTCATTGCTTCTCCTTACATATT
>Ga0256843_1002824_pt1 | contig 12474 bp, 15 predicted proteins | sample AlvinellametaG_FD_191572 | JGI IMG/M metagenome (GOLD analysis project Ga0256843, IMG submission 191572) | Pompeii worm associated microbial communities from hydrothermal vent at the East Pacific Rise, Pacific Ocean - Alvinella | ecosystem: Host-associated > Annelida > Integument > Unclassified ... | reverse complement strand
CTACACCAGAAATACGAGCCATGGTTATCCTTGTCTCTGTTTATGTTTAGGGTTCTTGCAGATTACTCTTACAATACCTCTTCTTTTGATAACTTTACAGTCATCACACATCTTCTTTACTGAAGCTCTTACTTTCATCGTAAGTCCTTATGAGTCTTTGTCTTTGCTGTTTGTAGGCAAAGAATCTTTATTTATTCGCTTGCCAATACTTTTATCTTCTATACATATATATAGAGATAGAAATACTCTTACATTTTGGTTAAAACAGCAAAGCGGATTGGAATTATATCCAAACAAATGTAAAACTTTTATTAAGCTTATACCAAACACTGATCAAGCAGAGTATTTTATAGATTTCAAATTAAAATCCAAAGGTCAGTTTTTTCTCTCTTTTTAAAAATTGCATAAATATTTCTTAAATATAAATAAGTTTTTTTAAAGAGTCTACAGAGTACACTCGAAGTATGTTGTTACATAGGAGAAAGTGATGGAAGATGTTTTATTAAGAAGAAAACTTTACATAGCTGGTTTCGTAGGTGAAATTATGGAGTGGTTCGACTTTACCATATACGGTTTTTTTGCACTCGTCATAGCAAAAAATTTCTTTCCAGCAGAAAATCACTTCATCTCCTTGATTGCTGCCTTTGCTGCTTTTGCCATAGGTTTTTTAATGCGCCCTCTTGGTGCAGTCTTCTTTGGATTTATGGGAGATATGTATGGACGTAAAAAGGTTTTAACAACTTCAATGTTCCTTATGTCCATTCCATCATTTATTATAGCTGTTATGCCAACATACCAAACTATAGGGGTCTTTGCACCTATTGTTCTGGTTTTAATGAGAATGTTACAGGGTTTGTCAGTTGGCGGAGAACATACAGGCTCCATAATATACCTAGCTGAACTTTCAGATCATAAAAAAAGAGCTTTTTCCGCTGTCGTTCCTTTTGTAGGTACAATGCTTGGTGTTTTAACAGGCAGTTTAGTAGGTGCAGTTATTTTTGCTGTTTTTCCAGCAGATGCCATAGATTCATGGGCATGGCGTATACCTTTTGGAATGGGTGTATTGATCGCATTTGTGGGAATGATGATTCGAAAACACCTTCCAGAATCATATGCAAAAGAAAATGACAAATCTTCAACTATGCCAATTGTTATGATATACCAAAAACATTTTACCCCTTTTATTAAAGTATTTTTGATCAACCTCCCTTTTGCTGTCGGATTTTACATGATATTTATCTATAATCCTATATGGATGCAACAATTTTTACATGATTCCAAAGAGTATACATTGGAGATAAACTCCCTTGCTCTTTTTATTGCAATGTTGGTTATGCCAATTGCAGCACTGCTGTCCAATCACATTGGTAGAAAACCTGTTATATTAATTGCAACAGGAGGTTTGACACTCTTTTCATGGCCTTTATATCGATTGATGTTGAGTAACATACCATTTCATGCTCTTTTGGGACAAGGTATCTTTGCTATATTTATCGGGATATTCATGGGAACCATAGGTATAATAATGGTTGAACTCTTTAGTCGTAATATACGGATGAGTGCTGTAAGTATAGCCTTTAACATTAGTTTTGCCATTTTTGGAGGAACCGCACCTATGATTGCTACATGGTTAATACATACAAGCGGAGACAACCTTTCATTGGCATGGTATCTATCGCTTTGTGCCTTTATCAGTTTTTTAACAATACTAACAATCGATGAAACATACAAAAAAGTATCGCTCGACTAGAGCTAAAAACTGAAGAGTCCACCCTTCTCTTAATATCAAAATGACAAAAGAGTGACAAAAATTATTATTACACCTTAACGCAACTTCCATTAAACTGCTGACATCACTTTAGGAGTTAGCAAATGGTTGAGTACATTTTAAAACGTGACGGCACTTACAAGCAATTTCACTCATACAAGATAGAAGATGCTATAAAAAAAGCCTTTGATAGTGAAAATGTTTTTTATGACGAAACTATTTTCATCAACGTTTTACAAAAACTTGACCATAAACGTGCTGTTGCTGTTGAAGATGTACAGGATTTAATTGAGTATGAGCTGTATAAAGGCAGATATTTTGATGTTATGCGTTCTTTTATGATCTATCGTCATACACATAAGATGCAAAGAGAAAAGCTTTTGGATGATGATACCACCTTTATCAACTCTACACAAACCATTGAGGAGTATATAAATGGAAGTGACTGGAGAATCAAAGCAAACTCAAACACAGGCTACTCCAACGCAGGACTTGTAAACAACACTGCGGGAAAAGTGATCGCAAATTATTGGCTAGATAAGATCTACTCTAAGGAAGAAGGGTATGCGCATAGAAACGGGGACTATCACATACACGATCTTGACTGCCTCACAGGTTACTGTGCGGGGTGGAGTCTGAGAGTTCTTCTTGATGAGGGATTCAATGGTGTAAGGGGAAGAGTTGAAAGCAGTGCCCCAAAACATTTTAGAGAAGCACTTGGACAGATGGCTAACTTTTTAGGCATTTTACAAAGTGAATGGGCTGGAGCACAGGCTTTTTCCTCTTTTGACACCTATTTAGCACCTTATCTATTTAAGGACCAACTCTCATATAAGGAGGTAAAGAAAAGTATTCGTAGTTTCATATATAACCTAAATGTTCCTGCACGATGGGGACAGTCACCTTTTACAAACATTACAATTGATTGGAATGTACCTTTAGATCTCAAAGATCAAATTCCAACAAGTAAGCAAAAACATCTCTTTGAGGGTATTGATGATGCCACACTAAGATTCAAAGCACAAGAGAGAGGGGTTACCTCTCTTACAGATATGACATACAAACATTTCCAAAAAGAGATGAACATGATAAACAAAGCTTATTATGAGGTTATGACAGAGGGGGATAAAACTGGTCAACCTTTTACCTTTCCTATACCTACAGTCAATATCACCGAAGATTTTGACTGGTATGGTGAAAATACTGACCTGCTGTTTGAAAACACAGCAAAAATTGGCTCTTCCTATTTTCAAAACTTTATAGGAAGTCAATATAAACGTGATGAAAACGGTAACCTCATCGAAAACGAAGAAGCATATAAACCAGGACACGTACGCAGTATGTGCTGTAGACTACAACTGGACTTAAGAGAACTACTTAAGCGCGGTGGTGGCCTATTTGGCAGTGCAGAGATGACAGGAAGTATCGGGGTGGTTACACTTAATATGGCACGACTTGGGTTTTTACACAAAGGCAACAAAGAGAGCCTCTATGCTAGACTTGATGAGCTGATGGAGCATGCAAAATCTACACTAGAGAAGAAGCGTGTTTTCATTCAGGAGATGTATGACAGAGGACTTTTCCCTTACACAAAACGGTATCTTCCAGGATTTCACAACCACTTCTCAACCATTGGAGTTAATGGCATCAATGAGATGATAGCCAACTTTACCAATGCTCAAGAAAATATTACAACACAAAAAGGGATGGAGTTTGCCATTGAGATTCTCAACCATATGCGCTCACGTATGGTAGAGTTTCAAGAAGAAACAGGCAACCTTTATAACCTTGAAGCGACACCTGCTGAGGGGACCACCTACAGATTTGCAAAAGAGGATAAAAAACGCTTTGGTGAGAAGATTATTCAAGCAGGAATGGATGAGAATATCTACTACACAAACTCTTCTCAGATCCCTGTCGATTATACAAGTGATCCTTTTGAAGCACTCGAACTGCAAGATGAGCTGCAAACAAAATATACAGGAGGAACGGTGTTACATCTATATATGCAAGAGAAAGTCAGCTCAACAGAAGCGTGTCGCAAACTTGTGAAGAATGTTATCTCAAACTTCAGACTACCATACATCACCATTACACCCCTTTTCTCAGTATGCCCGAAGCATGGTTATATTGAGGGGGAACATGAGTACTGTCCGATGTGTGATGAGGAACTGTTTGCAAAATATGAAAATCTTGATTTAAGGAGTGTATCGTGAGTAAAGAAGAGATTTTGATCTTACTTGAAAGTAAAAGACAAAAGTGTATCGTCTATACCCGTGTTATGGGTTACCACAGACCTGTTGAAAGTTTCAATATAGGAAAAACAGGTGAACACAAACAAAGAGTTCAGTTTAAAGAACGATAAAATCATCTATGATATAACAAAGTTCACCCATCTTGACTATCCTGAGCATTTAGCTGCTATTATCTGGTTTAGCGGATGCAATATGCGTTGTGATTATTGCTATAACAAAGATATAGTATTTGCAAAACAAGGCTCCATCACAATGGATGAAGCACTCAGTTTTTTACGTTCACGTATAGCACTTTTAGATGGAGTTGTACTCTCTGGTGGAGAAGCTACCGCTTATGACTTGGTAACTTTCTCTCAAGAGATAAAAAAGATGGGGTTTTGTATTAAACTTGATACCAACGGTACCAATTTTAATACTATCAAAGAACTTCTTGAGCGAAAACTTCTTGATTATATTGCTCTTGATTATAAAGCACCACAAGAAAAATTTACCCAAATAACCCATTCACATAAATACCATGAGTTTTCTAAAACACTTGACTTATTACTGAGATCAAACATCAATTTTGAAGTACGAACAACACTCCATGCAGATCTTTTAACTCCTCAGGATATCAACCTCATCATCAGTGATTTAGAGGATAGAGGCTATAAAAATACCTACTATATTCAGGAGTTTTTAGAAACAAAACAAAACATTGCAAATATCAAAAAATCAACAATAGAATTTGATAAAAATCTGATTCAAAGCAGACTCAATATCATCTGGAGATAAAAATTTTATTTCTTGATATATATCAATATTTCAAAGAGAAGAATCGGTTATTATTTCGCTGAAATTTAAATCAGACAATTTTTGTCTTATTTAAAAAACTTTAAGAAATTCAAGGATAACTCTATGACAAAAATTTTATTAGCATTAACTTTTGCTTTCGTTGCAGCACAGGCTGAGAACATCGTTCATTATGATACAAAGACAGTAAAAAAGCCAGCTATCTCAAAACCAAACCATCCAGGTACTGATCTTTATACAAAATAGTTTTTACTGGGCTATAGCTAATCTATAGCCCTCAGATTTTACATTTTCAACCAACTCTTTTGATGTTTTCGCACGAAAGCGTCGAATAAAGGTTCTAAGTCTCTCATCACTCACCTCTTTGCTACTCCAAAGTGTTTGTTTAATAAGATCATCACTCACAATATAGATCTCATTTTCATAATATGCTATCAAAAGCTCTAAAAACTGCTTCTCTTTCTTAGTGAGTGCAACATATCTTCTTTTTTTATACAGACTTTTTTTTGTTTTGTTATAACTATACTCATCATAGAGTGCTATTTCACGCTCTCCAAAATATTTTTCCAAAGAGATTATATACTCCAAAAGTTCCTCGGGGTCAAAAGGTTTAATAAGATACTTCACTACACCCACATCAATTGCATTTAAAAAGTTCTCTGTTTCACTATAGGCACTCAGTATGATAATAGGTACACTTTTATCTATTTCTTTCATCTCCTTTGCCATCTCTAAACCGTTTTTCTTTGGCATATTGATATCAGTAATAACAATATCAGGTGATACTTTTTCAAACATCTCCAGCCCCTCTTCTCCATCATGTGCAAGGTAGAACTTAAAAAAATTATCACCAATGGCATTTTTTAAAAGTTTTGAGAGATTCTTTTCATCTTCAACAAAGAGAACACGCAAGGTTTTTAAAAATCTATTTTTCATTACCATCTACCTCTATCGGTATTTTGATTATAAAACGTGTTATTCCTTTTGTGGAACTCACATCCAAAGAACCATGAAAACCTTTTTCACAGATCATCTTTGACATAAAGAGTCCCAATCCTGTACCTTGGGAAGTATGTTTGGTTGTGAAATAGGGCTCAAAGATTTTATAACGCTCCTTTTCTTCAATACCTCCTGCATTATCCTCAACAATTATCACAGCATATCGATCCTCTTTGTAAAGGTCTATTTTAATTTCACGGATCAGTACACTGTTGTGGACAAAAGCATCTCGAGAGTTTTTAAGAAGGTTGATAATAACTTGTGTAAACTCATTTGGAATTCCCATAACGGCTACATCTTCATAAGATGTTTTCACCTCTATCAAATCACGTTTCAGTACCCGTTGCAAAATGTGGAGTGCTTCTTCTATGCTCTCATGTAACATAAAATATTGTTTCTCTTTGTCTGGTTTAAAAAAGTTAGAAAAGTTTTCGATAGTATTGGACATATTTTGGATAAGAACCTTGCTCTCTTTATAGAGTTCTTCTACTGTCTCATCATCTTTGTTTAATGCTGCTTTTTTAAGAGAAAAAAGTGTAAGGTTCAGCTCAGTCAGAGGCTGTCTCCATTGATGTGCGATGTTAGCAAGCATCTCACCCAACGAGGCAAATCGTGATTGCCAGAACATCACCTTTTGTTTAGCCTCATTCTTTTTAATCTCCTCTTCAACACGCAACTCCAGAGTCTCATTAAGCTCTTTTAACTCTTTTGTTTTCTCCTCAACTCTCTTCTCAAGTTCTTTGTTTAACTCCTCTAGCTCTTTCTCTTTTTTTTCCAAAGAGTGTTTGTAAAAGATCTCTTGTGTCACATCATAGCGAATCGCTATAAACTCTTCGATATCTCCGTTCGTATCCAAAATTGGGATAACTGTTGTATTGACATAAAAAGTAGAACCATCTTTGGCTCTGTTTTTTACAGTGCTTTTATAGATTTTTTTGGATTTGATAGTTTGCCAAAGAAGTTTGAATTTTGAGGCGGGTACATCAGGATGTCTAACAATGTTATGGTTTTTACCAAGAAGCTCCTCTTGTGTATAGCCAGAAATTTTGCAAAACTCATCATTAACAAAAGTGATGATGCCATTGACATCGGTTTTTGATACAATATTACTGTTTTCTATAGCCTCTTGATATTGTTGTAACATAGATAAATTTTACCCTATCTAATCCCAAATTATGCTTACTCCATACTCTTGGTTGAGAATGAGCGTTTTTGTATAGTTGATCTTTTTACCATACTTTTTACTTACAAGTTCCACTTCTAGCTCACCTTCACGCAACAACTCGCGTACCTCTTTGTAAGAGAGCCATTTTCCATAACGTCCAAGTGTATTTTGCCAAATTTTAAAATTACATGTAGCCTCGGGAGTGAGTTCATACATTTCACCATCTTCACTCATCCAATGCGCATTACTACAGGCATAGAGTTTGACCTTTTTTCCCCGTACCTCTTTATCTCTAACCTCTATCATTCCATCATCACAATAAGGACACTTGCCAAGAATCATTTTGCTTTCATCTCCGTTTTTTCAACATCATACCAAAGAGTTTCTCATCTTTACTCACTTCATTACATCTTGTCATATTTTTTAGCTATAATTTTCACATTAAAATAAAGGATAGTCTATGTTACAAAAAATATTATTTTTCTTAGCACTGAGTACTACTATAGTATTGGCATCAAATATGAAGTGTGGTGCTGGAAAATGTGGTCAGGCAATGAAGTGTGGTGCTGGTAAGTGTGGCAGCAGTATGAAGATGAACGGATGTAAATGTACAGACTGTGATAATGACAAATGTGCTGCAAAAAAAGATCCAAAGGCAGCATGTGACTGTAATCACACTAAAAAGATGAACAAAGGTGCCTCTAAATGTGGTACTATCAGAATTGATATGCACTAGTTGCGTGTTGATGCTACCATAAAGTTTTCCTATGAGTTCAAGCAAAAAACAACTTGAGATCTTAACAAACTCCAATCAGTCTTTTGAAGATGAGTTTTACCATTATGCAAAAACGATCACTTATGAAAAGGGAGCATCCCCTTTTTTCCCAGATGATTTGTTAAAACATTTTTATGTTGTGATGGATGGGCGTATTAAAACGTACCAACTCAATTTTCAAACAGGGAAAGAGCAAACTATCTTTATCTATAAACGGGGGGATATGTTCGATGTTATCTCCTTGCTTGATAACAAAGAGCATGATGTAAGTTATGAAGTTCTTGAAAAAGCAACCGTTTTGGAGTTCCCTATAGAGCGTGTTCGCTACTGGCTTGAAAACGATGCAACATTCAACAAAAAGTTTCTCCCCTACATCGCTGCGCAAATGCGCCATACAGAAGAGTTAGCAACTGACTTGTCTCTTTATGATACAAAAGACAGACTTATAAATCTTTTAGTAGATAATCTCAACCCTAACAAACGTTTTAAATATCAGCTCCTTCATAATCTCTCCAACAGTGAGATCTCAAAAATCTTAGGAACAGTTCGCCACGTTATTGAGCGTACACTCAAACAACTCAAAGCTGACAACCTCATCGAAACAAGCAGACGAAATATAAAAATCAAAAATTTTGACAAACTTTTGGAAAAAACCTCCCATATGCTACTTAAGTAGCAAAATCTCTTTTCTATTTTTACTATCATTTCTCAAATAAAAAATTTTCAAGGAGTGAGAGATGTTAGTAACAAGATATACAAATCCAGTAAGAAGAGATAGACGATTTGACATACTAAACGAATTTTTCAATACATTTAATGCAATAGAGAACGAAGAGCCAAAAGAGGTTTTTGACTTTACTCCAACGGTAAATACAAGAGAAGACAATGATGCTTATCATATCGAGGTTGATTTACCAGGAGTTAAAAAAGATGATGTTGAGATCAGCATCGACAAAAATGTGCTTACTATCAAAGGGAAACGTGAAGTAAGAGAAGAGGTGAAAGAGGATGACTACTATAGAATAGAGAGTCGTTACGGAACATTCTCTCGAAGCTTTACATTACCAGAAAAAGTTGATGTTGAGAATATTAAAGCACACAGTGAAAACGGTGTGTTAGAGATTACAATCCCTAAACTTAAAGTGATTACAGAAACAACGAAAAAAATTGAGATTGAATAAGAAAGAGGAGGTGTAATTATGGATGTAGTAAAAACAACACAAGAGCTTGTAGAAAAAGTGGAAGACAAAGTTGAAAAAGGTTTAGAAGTAGTAAAAGACACATTTCACAATGTAGCTTCTCACCTGCCGCTAGCAAACCTGGCAAAACACAATAATGACACTTTTACAATAGAAGTTGATTTACCAGGTGTTAAAAAAGAAGATATAGAATTGAAAGTGGAAGATGACTACTTAACTGTAACAGCAGTGCGTAGATACAAAAACGAAGTCAAAGAGGATGATTACTATTTATGTGAATCCAACTTTGGTATCATCTCGAGAAGTTTTGTCCTTGGTGACAATATAGACAGAGACAAAATCCATGCAAAATTTGAAGATGGAAGATTGTATCTGACACTCGAAAAAGTAGAATCTAAAAAAACAAAGAGTATCGCAATTAACTAGCGATACTCGCTAGGAGAACAGAATGAAAAAAATAATGAGCAGTGTTGCATTACTTGCAGCTTTGACACTCCCGCTTAGTGCATACTCTAACTTTGGTTCAACATCATACGATGAAGAGTTTGCAAAAATGAACCAATATTTCAACAAACTGATAGAATCTCATTTTAACAATGCTAAGATCAGTAATCTAAACTATCCGAGAGTAGATATCAAAGATACTCAGAAGATGTATGTTATCAAGTTTGATTTGGCAGGTGTTCCTAAGGAAAATATTAAACTCAGTATCGATGATAACAACATTTTAATGTTAGAAGGTACAAAAGAGGAAAAAGTTGAAAATAAACAAGAGAACTATGTAAAAAAAGAGATTTTTTACGGAAGTTTCAAAAGAATGATTCAACTGCCTGAAAATATTGACCAAAGCAAACTAGAGACTGAATTTAAAGATGGTATTTTGACAATTACCATTCCTAAAATTGAGGTTAAAAAACCAAAAGCGAAAATAATTCCTATTAAATAGTGAAGTTTTTTAGATAGAATTCGATTATGAATTCCTATGAAGAAAAATTTCAACACGCAATTACAAACACTTTCTTTGCAAACCTTCCTGCTGATGAACAAGCGTTTATCAAGCAGAAGGCGTTTGCCTACAGATTTTCCCATCAAGAGCTCAAACAGATTATAGATATAGCCCGTGATTTGGAGATGTGGGATGAATGTTCTTTAGCAGATATTTTCCCTGAACATCCAACCAAAAAAGTGGCTTTCTCCAAACTCAAACAAGCATACGAAACGATACGCAACACACCAAACTCTTACGAAAACTTTACACTCAAAAATGTACCAAAAGAGCAAAAGTTCACCTTTAAAACAGAAGCAAAAGAGGGGTTTGGACTGGGTCTTTGTCCCGTGGCAAGTGAAAAAACCCGTTGTTGTAACCTTTTAACCCTTGATGCTGTTGAGAGTTGTGGATTTGATTGTTCCTACTGCTCTATCCAAAGCTTTTACAACCAAAACACCATCACCTTTGATGCAAACTTTAAAGAAAAGCTGCTCAATCTTGAACTTGACCCTCATAAAACCTACCATATCGGTACGGGTCAGGCAAGTGATTCGTTGATGTTTGGTAATCGTGAGGGTGTTTTGGATGCCCTTTTTGACTTTGCACGCAAGTACCCAAATGTGATTTTGGAGTTTAAAACCAAATCTGATAATGTCAAATACCTCTTGGAAAATGATGTACCTAAAAATATTTTATGCACATGGAGTCTTAACACCCCAACCATCATTGAAAATGAGGAACACCTCACCGCTTCTTTGGAAAAACGTTTAGCAGCTGCAAGAAAAGTAGCTGACAAAGGGGTTAAAGTTGGTTTCCATTTTCACCCTATCGTGGAGTATGTCGGGTATCTTGATGAATATCAAAAAGTTTATGAGCAACTTCTTGTACAATTTGACCCTCAAGAGGTAGCACTTGTGAGTTTTGGAACACTCACCTTCATTAAGCCTGTTATTAAACAGCTGCGACAAAGGGAGTTTCATACAAAAATAACACAAATTCCCCATGAAGATGCAAGTGGCAAGACATCCTACCCATTAGAGACCAAAATAGAGATGTTCTCTCATGCCTATAAAAGTTTTCAGCCTTGGCACAAAGAGGTTTTTTTCTACCTTTGTATGGAACCTCATGAACTGTGGGAAAAAACATTTGGATATAACTATGCAACCAACAATAATTTCGAACACGCAATGCTTGAGAGCTATTGTAAAAAACTCGGACAACCTTATTTTATCTAGGAAAATATATGAACACGCAACTGACTAAAAGCTATTTTTTATCACAACCCCATCAACCCTTCTTTCTTTTAGGGATTGTTAATGCCATCCTTATGATGTTGGTATTTTTACTAAGCTACAAAGGGGTTGTAACACTAAGTATCGACACCCTTACCTTTCATAGCTATTCACTCATCTTTACCCTTTTTAGCAATGTATTTAACGGCTTTTTATTTACAACATTTCCCCGTTTCAATCAAACTCAAGTGATAGAGAGATCTTTTTATACGACACTCTTTTTTAGTAATGTTTTTGGTTCTGTTTTTTTCCTTTTGGGTTCTTTTATCTCAGTATATGCTGTTGCCTTTGGTATGCTAGTACTTTTTATTACACATATTTTCAGTATAAACAAACTTTACGAGATCTATAAAGCAGGAATGGCACCAGATAAAAGTGACTCTTTTTGGATTCTCACGGCACACTCCTTTGGTGTTGGTGGTCATCTTCTGTTTATAGCATCACTCTTTCTTCCAAGCCTACTTCCTATAGCTATTACTATATCATTTTACATGTATGCAGTTTTTCTTGCTTTTAGTGTAGGGCAAAGGATGATACCTTTTTTCTCCCACTCCTTTGCGCCAAAAGATACAAAATTTATAAAAATAGTCTTTGGTTTGTTTTTACTACGCTCCATTCTCAGCAGTGCAGAGATCCAAAGTGCAACTATCGTTATAGATCTGCTTCTTGGTGCATATCTATTGTATGAGTTTAAAAGATGGCAGCTCCATCCACTCCAGTCACCCCCTATCCTTTGGGTGTTACACCTTGCGCTCTTTTGGTTACCGACAGCCTTTTTTCTCTCGGCACTTACAACAACGGCAGCACTGCTTTTAAATACCTCTTTTTACTTTATCACTATCCATCTCTTGGCACTTGGATTTTTAACAACGGTACTTATAGGATTTGGAACGCGTGTGATACTCGGTCACTCAGGGCAACCGCCACATGGAGACAGCTTTGCAACAAAAATATTTCTTTTTATTCAGCTTGTTGTGGTGTTGCGTGTTTTATTTAGCCTCAATGTCGCATTTGGATGGAATCTAAACTTTTTGTTTGACATCACAGCATCTGCATGGATGGTTTTATTTCTTATGTGGGGAGGTCGTTATGCAAAAACACTTCTTTTTGGAACAAAGCTCTAAGAGGCTTTTTTATACCCTAGAGATTTTTTAGAAACCGCAATATCCAACACGCAATACAACGCTTCCCTTTTTGTAGAAGCATACTGCTTTATCGTATTTGTCGGTTTCGTATTACTG